>Ga0272440_1000346_pt1 | contig 39348 bp, 49 predicted proteins | sample SSMMMBAug17_FD_192440 | JGI IMG/M metagenome (GOLD analysis project Ga0272440, IMG submission 192440) | Marine sediment archaeal communities from Little Sippewissett salt marsh, Falmouth, MA, United States - SSM-MMB-Aug17 | ecosystem: Environmental > Aquatic > Marine > Wetlands > Sediment ...
TTGCCTGTTCTACAGTAGTAGGAGACCCAGGCACACCGGCGGAGAACCAGTGTCTCTCATCGTGTCCAACAAGGAAAGAAGTAATCTCGTCAATACGAGGTTCCTTGTCTTTCACTTTGAGGATCATGTGTCGATCTTTGGGACGTACGTCTTGAGCGATAATATCGATATCAGCATCCTTTCTAAGACGAAGATGGAAGTGTTCTCCCAAGTCTTTGTTAGTCCGGATATTGATGTCAAATTTGGGAGTCTGTCTGAACCTATTCTCTACAGGTTCGACTTCCTCAATAACTACAGGAGCACCCATTTTCTCAAATGAGTGTTTGATGGTTTTCTTGTCCATGATTTCCCTTAATTACTCCTTTAGAATCTATGGGGCAATGACTATTACATTGCGTTACATCGTATCTCCATGTTGAACATTCGCAACCTCCTTTACTGTTGTAGATGCAAGCATGGTTCTCACAACTACGGTCCTTTAAGGGTTTAGATTTCCTTTCGAAAAATAGATACCAATGTCTAAAATCCCTATTAGTTACACAATAGCATAACCAGTCTAAGAACTTCAGAGTTTCAATTATAACTATTGCTAGGTATCTCATTTTCGAATGATGGAGCGGAAGACCGGATTCGAACCGGCGACAGTCACGTTGGCAACGTGGCGCTCTACCAGCTGAGCTACATCCGCTCAAGTATTTTCACTTATTAGTTTTTGCCACTTCTTTCTTCTAATCTCGTCTGTATGTGACTTAAACTCTTCCACGGTTTTGTTTTTGCACGCTGGACATATTCCGTGGCTTATGTTTTGTTCTCCTTTTAATCTTTCGATTTCTTCAGGAGTTAAGTGTTCGGAGGAATCATGTAGTTTTCCACACCAAGCACAGTATACTACAACTTCGGACATAACATTACCCCGTTATCCGATGGAGCCTTCAATCGGAATTGAACCGATGACCTTATCCTTACCAAGAATACGCTCTACCAACTGAGCTATGAAGGCGAATCTTCGGATAGAATTGATGCTCCTCCGCTTGACATTGTAGCTGTTACAGTAGGAGCAGGAATTTCATGTTTATTGATTGTTGGTTCCCAACGATCTTTCATGGTCAGCCGCAAATCAAGAACTAATTTCTTAGTATGCTCTGTTTGGAGATTATGGATCAATCCAGGATGCATCCTATCGCCAAACAATCTTTTCTTCTCTTCTTCTGTAATTGAGTCTTTGAGGATTTCAATTACTTCAACTAGTTCTTTGAATGCTTTCTTGTATATCTTGTGATCCCGAATCTGGAGGCATATTGCAACTATGATAATGATTACTGCAATTAACCCAATCAACGCAAATGCTTTTGCATAAAAACTTACAGCAATTGCTAATATCACAACTACAACACCAGCGACACCAAGAGAAATTGCTTTTCCATTCCCATTGAATATCAGAACCGCACTTATAGCAATAAGAATAATTCCAAATCCAACTAGCCCATACATCATGTAATTAAGCTTTGTATGATTCTTTTTTGTTAGCTCAACAATCTGAGCTTCTTTTTTCTCAATCTGTTTTTGAAGATCCGTAACTTGTTTACTTAGATCCTCGATATTCACAACTGCTGCTTCAAGTTTTGCATTTGCTTGAACTAGTTGATTGCTTATCTTTTGGAGTTTGTCTGATTCTGAAATGATCGTATCCGCATCTTCATCAATCTTTTCTAGATGCGGATCAATGTCTTTCTTAGATCCTTCAGGTACTTTATTTCCTACTACTGCGGCTTCTGTTTTGATGTTAGAAGCGGCTTGTTTTGTTGTTGTAGCTGAGTCCGCAACTCCCTTTGCCGCCTTTGACGTTGCTTTGCTTGCTGAATCAATATCTCTCTCCGCTTGTTCATTTTTAACAATATTTCCTTTATTGTCTTTGCTCCAAGTGAGGCACCCTGTGGTGATGATAACTAGAAGTCCGACAAGACACGACACAATAATTTTTGTTTTCATACTTATCTCCTTTTTTATTTGTTCTGGAGATAATTATGTAATGCTATTTGTTGCACTTTACTTTTTTATTTCGATTTTTTACTATAGCATCTAATCCTTCACACTTACATGAAAATGGTGCATAACTTTTTTTACATATTGGGCAATATGTTCTCTGTCCACATTTGCAGGTATGGATATAAGAAAGATGTTTTGGGTTTGTACATTTCATATCAAATAACCTTTTTATTAGATATATAGTTAATCCTGAGTGAGTTCGAACCTCTCTTCAATTATTTGATCTGATTCATTCCGTTTAAAGATCAAATGGATCGAAACGTCGGATTCCGGATGTTCATAAGATAAAGTATATTCAATTCCTACTTCGTTAACCAATTGACAAAAGTCAAATTTTCGAAGGTCAATGTGGTTAAATTTGCACAATTCTTTCATTTTAGAAATTACATCGGCGGGAACATCATCTTCATCATATATTCCAGTATGATACGTCATATTAAAATTCCTTTATTAGTGGCACACCCATAGGGATTCGAACCCCAAACCTCCTGGTCCGTAGCCAGACGCTCTATCCAATTGAGCTATGGGTGCATTATTGGAGCCAACTCTCGGATTCGAACCGAGGACCTGCGCATTACAAGTGCGCTGCTCTCGCCGCTGAGCTAAGCTGGCTTAATAGGGTGGCTACACCGAGCAGCCACCCAAACGGGTCGGGTTACTCTACGACTTCTTCAGAGTCGTAAATTTGTCTTCTATCGGATCTTCATCTGTAGGTGACATAAGCATCATCTTAAATTTGAACCGATTCTGTTTATCTGTTGGAGAGGAACTAATACCAGGAAACACAAAATATGTGTTTGTGTTTTCAATATGGTACGTTGCCATTTTCTTCATCAACATATCCATAAGATCTTGATTCATCAATTGAGAGATTAATATATCTCTCTCATCAACATCTGCCGAGAAATCAAGAAATATTTTTTGACTCTTGCTCGAACGCAACGGTTCGGCTAGTTCGAGGATATGGATGTCCACTCCATCAATTTCAATATGAACATCCGTAACATCATCTACCAGAACCTTAACTTGGTCTTGATCCATAAACTTAATCTTCCAGTTGTACATCCCAATAAAGCTGGCCAAGAAAATCTTCCCAAGATTTTGGAAATCTAAATTTCCGGCCTTGAGTCAACCAATGAGGTTTTACAGGCTTCCTAAGAAGAATCATTCCAGCTTCATTTGGTGTGCGATTGCCTTTTCTATTGTTGCATTCAATGCAACTTGTAACAATGTTCTTCCACGTAGTCTTTCCGCCTCTGGATCTGGGCATCACGTGATCAAGATTCAAATCTTGGCTGTTGAACCTTTTTCCACAGTACTGACAAATATACGCATCTCTCTCGTAGATGTTTCTACGATTCATCTTCACCTTTTGATTGATGAATCCGTTGTATTCAGTCAGAACTATAATTTCCGGAATGAGAAAGCACATTCTTGCTGTATGAACAAGTCTATTCTTTTGATTATCTGTAAGATCTGATATATCACTCCAGTGCTGGGCCCAAGATTCTAGATTATACATATTATATTCAGAATCTAAAAACTTAGCCTTACCATTTGCAACTTTACAAATGGCGTCAAATGCAGATACGATACCAATAGGCGCCCATGACTTATTGAGTTTTAACACTCTTATTGTATCTAACTTGCATGCCATTATTCTTTCCTTGTATTTGGCGTTAAAGTTATACAGTTAAGTCATGATACCTAGGGGGCGATCGTGAAGTTTATCCTGGCACTATATCACCTTTTCATTTTTGTTCTCATATTTATTTTTCGAATCTAAACTGGCGTTGACAGAGGGACTCGAACCCTCGACTAACAGATTTAAAATCCGTTGCTCTACCAACTGAGCTATGTCAACACCTATAGATTATAAAGATTTTGCAAAGCTACGAATTTCGTACACATTTGCAACAAATTCTTCAAATTTTTTCTTAGTCTTCTTCAATGCATAATTGATATGAAGTCTCTGAAAATCATCAGTTAGTTGCTTAACTGAAATCTGAGCTGTTTCCAGGGTCATGCAATGAGTAAACATATTTTCGTTTGCTTTCAAAAAGTCCTTAAACTCCTCTGGGCATTCAATATTGTTTACCATAATCCAAAAGTTAGTGTCCTTGTTGTAAAGAACAACCTTTTTTCCTTGTTTGGATTTATAAGAAAGCGGTCTTTTTCCGCATTTCGCCCATCTCGGTGTTTTACAAACAGATGTTGCAGGTTCCTCCTCACTTATCTTAATAGACACTTCTAATATATAGTTTGGTCTATTCTCACCTATCAAATTCAATATCGATTCTACCATATTTTGTGCTTCGATAGAAGCGTTGACCATATCATCACCTACAAATTTCATATAGGTAATTTTGTCAGAAGAATTCATATCAGTGCCTCAATTTGTTCGATTACATTTATATCGAACTTCTCCAGATAATCTAAATCAATATTTGCTGATGCACTAATTAAAAAATCTGGATCAAGTTTATGTTTTCTTGCACAGTCTGGGCAAATAACTGCATATCCTGTAAGGGATGCCTCTCTAGACACCATCCTGTCAAATTTTTTGAACATATTTGTCCCGGAAAAAGGACATTGAATCAAGATTTTCTTTCCTTTGATTTCCGCCTTTTTAAGTAGGTCCGTTGGATTTTCCTCTACTTCTGTATTTTGTGTGGCAAGGATTGTCTTCCAAAACTCATTGCCTTCGACCCCTTCACATTTGCAAATCCAACAGTGAGTTTTTCCCCAATCGGAAATTTCTCGAGTCTTTTTTATTCTGTCATGTATTGTTCTACCTCGCGAGCCTTGACCTGCCCTCTTTTTTGCAAGAGTAGCTTCTTTTCTGAACTCAAATAGTTCTCTAGCTTCCTCGTGGTGTTTGCAAGCCCTTCCCTCCTTATATTTAAAGGACTTTCGTTTTGACACCTGTGCTCCACATATTTGGCACATGAATACTTCATGGGTCTTCGACATAGGGCCTCCTTTTGTCAAAGTTGGATTATAGATTAAACTCCTAATTAATTATCTCTTGTATATTTTGCTATCTGAAAATTCCTTAATTCAATAGGAAAGAAAATAATTCAATTTTTAATTTCAGCATATAAATTTTTGTCTATTCCTCACAATAATATTGTGGTATAGGAATAGAGTTTAGTATTTATATATTTAGTTTCCCGTTCCTATTCATTTTTTAGAAAAGGTATTTTTATTCCCGTTGGGGGTTTGTCTTTTTCAATTTTCTGTAGCTTCAATTCGCAGTCATTGCAATCGAGATTATGTCCATCAATGAATTTCTTTGCCATTTCTTTGGCCTGTAGTCCATCGATTGCATCGATATTATATCTAACTACAAGTTGATAGGGTTCCTTCTCTATGGACATTCAGCTCCTACTTAATATTATCGTCAATAATGATGGGTTTAGCACCTTTATCGAGTTTGTTAAACCTTACAAGAATAACACCGTCTTTGTATTTTGCGGTCGCAGTGTCTAAATCCGCATTTAATGGAATCCTGGTAGCCTTATCCTTTGACTTCTCTGAGAAGGAATAAGATCCATCTTCCTGTCTTTCTTCTTTTCGTTTTGCCTTGGCTCTCAAAGTGTTTCCGTCAATTTCGAGATCAATTTCTTCTTTCGAAAATCCAGGCATATCAATTTTGACGAAGTAGAAATCATCCTGCTCAGTAATTCCTGAGCTATTGATAATATCTTTAGTTGCATCAGAAAGTTCACCAGATACAGCCTCAACTAAGAGTTTTACTCTAGATAATATTCTTTCAGCACTAGGAAGCTTCTTCATATCGTACCTCTTCTAATTCTTCTTTATATCTAAGATTTTGCTTTCTTTCCTGCATTGTAATCTCGTGGTAGTGGCGCCTTGCATTTCCACACATATGACAAGAACAATTTTTGCGAGTTGAAACTAGGTGATGTAGTTCTTTCTCAGCCCATTCGGGATGATCTTCATACATTCCCATTTGTTTTCTTATTTTGATTACTCGCTTTGCTTTACAAATGCCTTTCGCTCTTCTCTGTGGAAACATTTCGCTACTCCTAACCTAATACTTCTTGTGTAGTACTATTCTTAAGATCTCTAACTTTATTAATGCAACACTTTTTGTATTTTTTTCCACTTCCACATGGACATTTATCGTTTCTCTTAACTTTAGCTTCTTTAGCCGTGAAATACCCACGTTGCTTTCCAAACGCTAAACAGGATACACAAATCCACACATCTTCATCGTACTTCTTACTGTGAACCCATTTAAATCCTTTTTGCTTTTCACATATTCGACATAGAGCCAGTTCTTTTTCTTCTTCCATATTCAATCCTTACAATAACTTATTAGTTATTTTGTTCTAACGATTTACTGGATCAATTTCAGGATTCCATGTAGTTCTAACATTATTAGTTTCTAAAATGTCTCCATACAATTCAGCTAAATGATCAATATCTTTAGCCACACAAATTTGATCGTTTTCAATATAGTTAATTGTGTAGCCATCTAATTGATCACAACATGTCATGACTCCATTATATGTCATTTCCTTTAATCCATTTCTCTCAATATCTCCATGAATTCCTTCACGAAGAGTATCAAGATTCAAATAACTGAATCTAAGTGATCCTTGATGATCATTCGGTTGATTTGTTTTATCCTCTATGCAATATGGAGGTTTATCTAGTTCGTGTGGAAGTGGACCTGCTCCATGCCTCGTTGTATACGTTCTTGTGACGTAATGAACATTAAATGGCCACCCTATACTCCCAAACTTCTCTTTGAGGAATGACAAGCCTGTATTTGATCTTGTGACGTGTGGAAATGTTCCGTGGTCTTGATCAAGCTGGAGGCCTTGTGCTCCTTCAAAAATAAAATGTTTCCATTCCTCTACTGGAAGTCGTTTCTTTCCGGCTATGTATAAATCATCATATCCTAAAAACATCATACAGTATAGGTAGAAAGCATCAGCAAATTCGTCTTCTTGTTGCTTACTTTCAAAGAATGGAAATTCTTTTGGATCTATTTGAAGTTCATCCAATCTGAATGGCATATATTCAAATCTGATTGCATCTAACTTCTTAGCGAGATCCTTATCAAAAAGGTCTTCAGCCGTTAGTGCAAATTCAGGATGAGTTCCTCTCTGTATTGTTTCTCCGAATCCAGCTCCACAACTTCCGTGCTTATCTTTTCCTCTGCTCTTTTCAAGCATTATGTTGAGAGCAACATCAAAGATAGTTGTAATCTGACATCTTTTATTAGCAACTACAGGAGGTAGAGGAATTCCTTTATCTTCTAATAATAGCAACTCATTGTTGAACAAATGTGGATGGATTACAAACTTCTCTCCGAAGAACGTAGTTGCTCCACTAAATGTCCCTGAGCTGAAATGTGAGAAGATATGTCTTTTACCTTTATGCACTACTGTATGAGCAGCTTGTGCTCCGCCATTGAATCTAATAACAACACAACCTTCAGAGTTGAAGGCAAGATCCGCTACTACACGTCCCTTACCTTCATCTCCATAAGCTGCTCCAATTACAACATCGAATTTAGTTGTCATGTACTTCTAATGCAGCTCGGACAGCATCTCTTGCGCCACCCTTCCAGCTTTCAATTTCTTCTTCTGGAGTCTTTCCCTCAGAAACAGCAATTGCTGAAACAATCACTTCAGCAACTCGATCTGAATCTGTGAGCATCAAAGCTCTCTTTCCGATTTTGTCTCTCCATCTGTTGAGGACATCTTTAGATCTGCTACGAGCATAGCTTCCTTCTTTAACAACCAAATGAAAGACATGATATCTTTCACTAGCTGCATCGTAGATGTCTTCTGGTGTCGCAGTCTGTGGAAGTCCTTCAGAGATAGCTTTCTTGAAGAATATCTGATCAGTGGATCCAGGAAATTCCTCATCTCCAATTGTGAAGATGTATCCTTTCTTCTGTCTCTTGTCCCACGCATCAGATGCTGTTTTATGAGCAGCGAAAGCCCAAGGCAACTCGTAGGATTCGTAGTTGTTTCCTCCGCCTCTGCTCTCAAGCCAGATGCCTTCAAGTTGTGGGATGATTGTGGTGTCCGCTTCAAACTGAGTTACCTGAAGGGGAGCACTATCTCCAGCAACAGCATCGCCGATGCCCATGAACATGATGTGTGGATCAGTGACAGGAAGTCTGTCCAAAATGTAATCCACTAAAGTGCCAAGATGCTCTTTCGCCATTTTCTCAGCAAGATATCCCATTGAGCCAGTAACATCTAGTCCAATGATGATAGGAGTGGATTCTGGATTTTGTTCTGAATCTCTTGATTCTCTCATTTGAATCAGTTTTGGATTCAAATCGTCAAGCATACGAGTGCTTTTAAACACTTCCTGCCTTGACTTTGACTTTACAGAAGATGCATAACTTCTGTAGGTGGTTTCATCCCAACGGCCTCTACCCATTGTGTTTATCCTTTAGATTTCCGACTGCTCGGGAGTTTTCTTCTCTCCACTTATTGCCCTTCAGGTCCAAGTCCTTGGAGCTAGTGGGACGAGGGCTGCTTGATCCGTTTTTGATAAACGGATTGCAGCTTGGGTGTAGCGATCTAGCTAGAAATGAATTTTTCTTCATGAAGTTCCTTTAAGGGGATAGTGGTTAGCTATCCCCTTTTTAAATTAATCGTCGAAGTAATTGGTTCCACCGCCTAGGGTTTTAACCTTTTTTTTCGACCCTCCGAGCAGTCCGCTTTTTCCACCAGACATGACTTTCATCATCATCATTGTCTGAAGCATATTGCCCATTCCGCTAGTGTCACCTTCTTTTCCTCCAAAACCCATTTGGTTGAACAGAATCATTGGAAGAAGTTCTTCCATATCATCCATATCTCCGCCCATCATGAGCAAAGGCATCACGAGATTCTGCATATTGCCCAAATTTCCACCGGGAAGAGAATTGATCAAAGAGCGGAGAACCATCACTCCCCCAACATCTCCAAATCCAATCATTGTAACTTTTGGAGGATTGAAGTTTCCACTCATTCCATCTGGCTTGAGAACTTGGAAGGATTTACGTTTGGCGGTTGGAACTTTAGTGATCCATCCTAGCATGTTTTTGCCCTTGATGATTAGGTCTCCAACTTTGACTTCTGAAATTGCAGTCTTCTGAGCAAAAGCAGGAAGAGCAACACCAAATTGCTCCATCAGATTGATTTCCACTTCAGCATCATCGCCTGTTCCTTCAAGGCAAGCAATTCCGTCATCAGTTACGATTCCGATTTTGCCTGACATGAGATCCCAGACTACGTTATCGACTCTCCGAAAGAATCGATCCATCATTTTCTGTTGCATTGAGCCAAGATTAAACACTGTTAATCTCCTTATGGGGTTGCGGGGTTAGTTCGTTCAACTTGTTTGGTTAGGTATTTTTCTTTTGCGGCATCCCAATTACCATCGGCAATCTGAATATATGTGTAGTGCCCTGAGAGATGGATAACATTGTTGTTTGAGTCAACAAAGTAAATTCCATCGCTTTGCTGTTCATTTTTGATGGCTTTATTTCTCAACTCCCATGAGTTGACAACATCTCCATTTTGAGCATACTGAATTACGATCCAGTCAGATCCATAAGCAGATGCTTTCCAAGATGACATCCTCGCTTTACATCCTTGTGGACCAACCATCAGAAATAGTACAAGACCAACTATTCCGACAATACCCATCATTATAGCAATTGTTGCTTTTGTTTCACTATTCATAAATAACTCCTTTAGAATATATGTATGAGATATTGTAATTTCTTTCTTCTAAATATCCAGAGATTTTCTTCTCTATTTCCCTCAACATCGTCATGAATTTTTTCTCCATCCATCGTTTTACTAAAGATGGAATCATGTAGATTCATTCAAGCTCCTTCATTATGTCCGCAAGGACTTTATCCTCTTTGTACTTGTTCATCGTGGAAATCATTTCATCATACCCTGCTGGAGCATCAGATAGACTCAATATGGATCCATAATCTCCTTCTCGTTGTGCTCTATCCAAAGCCATTTGAGTAACAATTTTCTTCTGATATCCTCTAAGAAATTCTGCCAGATCTGATGGATGTACAGATTCCTTAACATCATTTTCCACGAGAATTTTCAATGCCACTACCCATGCATTATACTGAGCTACAGCTTTAAATAATTCTCTGAGCCTTTTATATTTTCTAGAAAAGTGAAAAGCTAAAGCTGTATGAGGGAATGTGCCGGAACAATATAAGAATGGATCTGCTTCTGATATAGGCCTAAATACAAAAACTAGAAGTATATGTGCTAAAAGCCCAACAAATCCTGCCGAATTAACAAAAATTCCTATTCCTACAGATATTGAGGTAATTAATAGAAATGAAATTGTTACCAAGTCTGTATATAGGATTGAATTAGGGCACAATCCGGATGCATCCTCAACATCCTTATAGCTCATCTGTTCTACTTTTCCTATTTTATTTATTGAGCGTCGGGCACTACCATCAACAGATATGATTTTCCACCCACTAGGTAGTAACATATCAATCCTCCTTTTCTAATTCTTCAACAATTTTCTGAAGTTCCTTTTGATCAGAGAACTGTTGCATCACTTTCATTAAAAATATTTCGGGATTCATCAATTCATCAGGAAGATCAAAAAGTTTTCCTCCCGATTTAATATTGGATGATTCAGATAATAATTGCATTTTGAGCTTTGTGCGATATTCTTTTAAAAATTCGGATGTTCCCTCTAGTGATAATGGAACATATTTTGGATTCTCATCTAAAAGAGCTACATACATATCGACCCATGCATTGTATTTTATGCACAGATCTAATAGCTTTTTAAGATTATTGAATTTTTTGGAATATCGAAATTTGAATAGCTCTATGGGTCCTATATCTCTAACCCATTTATCTGTGTCAAATATAACCAAAAAGATTATAAATGATACAAAAACAGCCGCTAAAGTTATTAGGACCATTGTTATAATTCCAGTAGAGATTGGATCATACATCAAGGCCCTACTCCAACCCCACATTATCCACAAACTAGCAAACAATGCAAAACTCCAGCCTCTTGTAGCAGCTGGAATTTGTTGTCCCCTATCATATCCTGTAATATCGTGAACTTCTCTTCGACTAAACTTTTGAGGGGCTTGTTTCTTTTTCTTTTCTATTCGTTTTTGCTCATCTTCTTTTTTCTTTCTTTCCTCTTCCTTCTTAAATTCCTCTATAGTCATGTTTACTTTTGCAGCAATATCACGTTCTCTTTTTCTGGCTCTCCATTTTGCTTCTTTTTCAGCTTCCTCATATTTCTTTTTCTTTTTCTTTTCAATATCCGTAAGAGGCTCTTTAAATATGATGTTGTTGAATTGATATACAGATGGACCGTTGGCCATATTGTTCATTTCATCTGCTATTTCCCGATTTTCCATTTCCACAATTTTGGCCTGATTTATGATACTATTTATCATTTTAACTAATGCGTCACTAGATTGTGCCATAGTATACTCCGTTAAACTCCTAATATGTGGTAGTGACGCTCAGATTCGAACTGAGGACTTTCTCGGTGTAAACGAGATGCTCTAACCAACTGAGCTACGCCACTACAATGCTTTAATTGTTACTATTCCTATTAAAACCACAAAAACTACACAAATGATAACTAAATAAGCTAAGAATTGATCGCTGTCATCTTGTTTGAATCTACTCATAATTGGTACCCAGGACAGGACTCGAACCTGCATGCCTCAAAGGACAATAGATCCTAAATCTATCGCGTCTCGCCAATTTCGCCACCTGGGCAACTATATTTACAATTCTAATGAAGCAGCTAAAACCTTATTCCAATAATTGGATTGACGATTTGTTGCTCGTCTAACCGAAGGATTTTGTCTAGTCAATGATCTAGAACGTTCCTTAGCAATACCTTGATTAACTCTTCTTTGTCTTAACATATTCATCTCGTAATCGTCAGGATGAACTGCTTTATTTGAAAACACCCTTCGAACTGGATATGATGCTTTTTGCCAGAAAAGTTTTTTCTTTTCTCCTGCGCTTAACGGATCTTCTTCTTCAAGATTTTGAATTTCTTGAATAATGTTTAGTGCTTCACTTAGAATTGTGTATTTGTTTATCATACTTTAGAACATTTTAAATTTGTTCTAATAGCGAAGGATGATTCAAATTATTGATTTTTTGTGTTGAAGATGTACTTTTATCATCTAAATTGCGCCCTTTTAAATGTATTGGATGCATTTTAAATGTCTCAAGCATATCAATTCCCTCTTCAAATTTTTCATACAAGACTGCTAAGAATCTCTTCTTGAGGGAATTAATTTCTGGTTCATTCGCTCTGTAGAATTCTATGAATCGATCATCTTTAATTAATTGTTCCATGTAAGAAAGAGCAGTTTCTATAAATTGATTTCTTACTTTGATATTCGCTGAATGATAAGACAAGATAAAAGTAGTTCTTTCTACATCTTTAATAAACTCAAATGCCTTATCATAATTGCCCCCATCTCCTTCCCAATAAGTCTCATAGGATCTGAGCACTTATGTGCCTCCTTTAAATATCGATTACGTCAGGGACAACAATATTTTTTTCTTCAATTACTGGTGCCACATATTGTGGTCCATAATACTCTACTTCCATTTCATGTATCTTCAAGGCTACTTCAACGTTAGCCATTGCATCATATAATGCATGGTGTGGAAGTTTGTTTTGAACATCAAACATTTCGCACAAAGCCTCCATTCCAATGCTTCTATACACCATTCCAGCTTTTGCACAATAATTTTGCATAGATGCAAGACTATCATATCCGACTGTAAAATCGAATGGACAGAATTTATCGTACTCTTTATAATGTCTTCTGAGGATGGGACCATCAAATTTAAAAATATTGTGTCCGCCCATCATACATGTCGCATATGTTCCGGGCTTGTTTTTCTTTTCTCGTCTGACCCACTTATACTTCCTCTGGAAATTGTCGATCATATCAGCTGCCGTTTTAAAATCAACAGCTTCTTTTGCCCACACTTCAGGATCATAATGACCCTTTGCTAAAGCCTCTTGGTTTCCCTTTGTATCATCAAACTTAATTTTGATCTCTAACGTATCAACAATTACATCATTGATAACTCCAACTAAAGCGATTTGTGTGATTTGCGCTGTATCTAAATTAAGACTATCCGTCTCCAAATCCAGAAATATCATTTTATTGAACACTGACATTTACTGCTTCGAACTCCTTTGTTTTTGCATTTTCGTCTACAAATTCTGTTTCATCTATTATGTCTTCATCATTTTGAATTGATTCATTTATTATTTGAACCACATGAATTGCGTTTTGAGATATCCATACTCCAACATCATATGGAGTAAGATCTAATGGATCCACTTTCTGTTGAACCATTAGCTCCTGTATTTTTATTGCTATTCGTCGATCTTTAACATGCTGAACAGCATCGATAGCATTTCGAAATTGCTTATTGTCGTCCGTCTCGAAGACAACCTTCTTAACAATCATCAAAGTCTCCTTTGAAACATATTCCACTTAAAATGGAATATAAACTAGTTATTTCACGAATCCGTAATCATACAGACCCGGTCTGAGGTAATTAGCCAGTTTGGTGTACAACATTCTGAACTGTTCTAGTTCCTCTTTTGCACAAATATCAGCGAGAAGTTTTATCTGATACCACCCAATATCCCAACAATTGAGATGTAAATGATTAAGATTTGCATCAGTCCTATACGGGAATGTCAGTGCTAATATATCCATACCCTTATGGAGCACAGCAGATGCTTCGGCAGACAAAGTTAGCTGGGGAATTAATGTCTGCATAGGTCTTGAATCTCCAGTGCTTCCTTGTAAATCTTTAATAATTATGGGATTTGAATGTTGGTTAGCTAGATTTTTAATTACATCAGTTTGAGCAAACATTAAGTTGTTTCTTATGTCTACTGAATTTCCATCCTTATCAACAACATTCCTTATCGCACAAGTTTGGCATGATGTATTGAATATCGTGAATATGACACAATCCTGAAGCCACTGTTGCCACCCCGCCTTAGTTTTATCCGGAGGGAAAAATTCATCCCTTTGGTTTATCCATGTTATCTTTCCCAACTTTCTTGCTGAAAAATGTGATATTATGTCTAGGAGGTTTTGTTTTATGACTGGAATATTATGATAACTTCCTGGTCCAGATGCTATGTATGAATTGTTTGCTCCTTCCTTCACATTATTAGAATCTAATGATGCATAACAAAGAGTATCAGAATGATAAGGCTTGAAATGATTAGACATATTCAGACCACTTGTAAAGCAAGGAATTCTCTGTACACCGTTAAGGTGGGACACCTCACATACATCTCTTCCTGATTTTTCAACGTTATCCAGATTATAGAACTTTTTCTGTCCTATAATGTTGCAATCTGTATCCATAACATCCAGCTCAAATTCATCAGGCATCGGATCAGGAGTTCCATCTGATGGCACAAATACTACAAAAGCAACTGGCCATCCTCCTGACACTCCCGGGAACGCATTACTTTCAAATGTGAATCCTTTTACGAATTTAAATCGTTTAAAGAATTCATATCTGTATGTTTTGTTTGACGGATTTGTGAAAAAGCTAGCAGGCATAAATGATGCTACAGTTACCACACATTCACTGGTCTTAGCAAGGTCAGCAGCTTCAGCAAGAAATTGTAGATATTTGTTATTTGCATTTCCAGTGTTATTTCTATTCCTGTTTACTTTTGTATCTGTAACTTCTTTAGTTACACTATTGATTCCATCTTTTTTATTGTTGCCTGTATCCTTAAACGGAGGATTCATAAACAATCTCAAAATAGCCTTCTCAGTCTCAGTTATTTTCCGTAGAGATGCCGGGCAATTATAGACTCCAGTCTCATTTAAGAAATCATGTATCCATACCCTACTAGGGTCTGTATACTTATTCTTTAAGATTATTTGTATCTCTTCTTCGAATAATGTGGAAATATATGCTTCTTTAAAAGGATGATATTTTATAAGATTGCCAGTTCCTCCGCCAGGATCCCAAAATGGATCATGCAGGCAATCTTCCCCATATACAGATATCATATACTCAACAGCTTTATCTACCCACTTCTTAGGTGTGTAGAATTCTCCATTGAATCTTCTTACTCCATCCTGAAGCATGATATCATAGCTTGCAGCAAGGAGTTCTTTTTCTTTTAGATTGTAAACTCTAGAGAATTGAGCAAAGAAAGATCGGAAGGCGTGAGGATTGATCCTCATATTTTCAACTAGTCCATCAGTCAAAAGATAATTTTCATCATGACTAGATAAGCAGTTATGAATGGGATCTGTTAGAATCTTATAAAATAGAGTCGCATCTAATAAAGCAAACATATTAAGATTGTTAGGATCTCTTCCAAGTACCTCCAATCTGAATTTTTTAAGATAAGGAACAGCGTTAGAAGGGCATATCTTTATCTTATATAGATCAGATTTTTTGGAGATGTTTATGATGTTTTCCCTAAGTTGTTCCTGTGTAGGTTCATCATCATAAACATTCGGCATGTAAAGATCTTCATCATACAATACGCTTATAACTTCAGAAAGAAGTTTTTTGTTTGTGTGAAATTTATTAGCAGGGATTCTCCAATCTACATCATCAAAGTCTAGAAACTGGAGTAGTACTGATGAATTCATTATCAAGTAATAATTCTTAGTTCCTATGAATATCACATTAGGAACTTCATCTCCGGCTTTTACTATGTCTCGCAAATATCTAATGCATTGACATAACACAATAGCTAGAGTTGGTATATCTTTTATATTTTTATCAAACTTAAACTCAAAGAGAATTATAACTCCGGTTTTTCTACATATAAAGCAGCCGTCTGACCTATGCGGGCTCCATAATTTTCCATAAGGAAATATTCTTTTAATTAATGCCTTGAACTCAACTTCTGGGTCTTTTTCAACCACTCCATATCGAAGATCAATAATCATGAAATCTTACCTTTAAGATTGTGTTAACATTTATTGAAATCTTAAACTCCTTATTTGGTGTGACCGAGGGAACTCGAATCCCTAACCATCCGGGCCACAACCGGATGCTCTACCAATTGAGCTACGGCCACCTGGTCGCTGGAAAGAGAATCGAACTCTTAACCGACGGATTATGATTCCGCCACTCTACCAATTGAGTTATCCAGCGATGGGAGGAAAACTCCCCACTTTCCCTTTTACGGTACTCATGGGGCGTATAATTGGTGGACCTAATTGGACTTGAACCAATGATCTCCTGCTTATCAGACGGGCGCTTTAACCAACTAAGCTATAGATCCACAAATTTGTTTATTTTTTGTTCTTATATAAACAGATTAGTATCTAAGGTCTACTTGACCTTTCTTTTTAAGTTCCTTACATTCTTTGCATGGCTTAGGATTATATCCCAACTTTTTATCGAAAAGACTGCACCAATGTATATTTGGAGACATACCCACTTCTATTACTTCCTCTTCAGTATGAAATCTGCACCCAGTACAGTTATCCTCTGGAAGTATAATCTTCACTGTAACTGATTTCATGTCATCAATACCTTTTCTTCTTCCATCGTTATGTCCTTGACCTTTGAGATGTCAATGAATCCCCAATCATCCAACATTGCGGACAATTTCTTTTTAGGGCTCTCGCTGTATAAGCATCCGTGGACGAATACATCATCCCAGTCTGAATTCGGAGGACCGACCTTAGGATCCACAGGAAAGATAATCCTGTACTTCATGATGTCGTCTGGGCTGGGTTTGACTTTCTTTGACTCAGAAAACCACTTCATTCTGTCGAAAAAGTGGATATAGATATCTGAATCATCCCCGTCCATATCAAGAAAGTAGCACCAATTAGTATTGATCGCCTCAGCTACAGATTTCAGATCTTCGCTCATTTTTTACTCCAATCAATTTCATCTAGATTCTCCAAAAAATCTTCTGGAGACATTTTAATATCATCGTTGGCAATTCGTTGGTCAGTTACATGAAGACTTAACAATACACCATTGTAATTGTCATTTTCTACAATATGATGACCTTTCACTACCCCACACAGTACAGTAACGGGATATCCATTGATGGTAGTTTTCTTTCCAACCAAAAACTTTCCAACCATAACTTAACTCCTTAATAAAGTGGAGCGGTCAACGGGAATCGAACCCGTATTAACAGGGTGGAAACCTGAAGTTCTACCGTTAAACTATGACCGCATTTAAACAAATGGGGCTACATAAGTAACCCATTTGTAATTTATTCTTCAGTCTTCAGAAGCGGTTCCCACATACAGCTTTCCGATCTAGAATTTGTTGTTGTTAGCATCCACTTCAGATTTGACTAGATGCACTTCCTGGACGACTTCTGACATAAAATAACAAACTCCTTACTATCAGTTACTTGATTTTGAACTTACTTTTGAATTTCCTTATGACTTGTTTAATTTTCGAATCTTCTACTTGATGATCTTTTAGTGCTCCAATTAAAAATCCAACCGCAGCTCCTGGTCCTGCTGCCATAAGCAGATGTTTTCCAAGTACGTATAGCGGACCAATAATTTGAGGAAGGTCTTTGGCTTGGCTAAGCTGAGTCGCTATAGGGGCAGCAATTTTAGCAAGTTCTGCGGCTGATCCTCCTGCTGCTCCAACTGCGGCATATTTCCATTTGTCGTCAGCTTCTTGTAGCATTACATCAAGTGTATATTCGTCTTTCATATCAATCCCACATAGGATTCGCTTTAGATACAAAATCTGGCGAATCGTTATAGTTGGCGGTTATTTCTTCATTTTTATTTATGTTCTTTGTGGCCTGAAGGTAGTAGTTATTTCCAGATTTAATAAGACGAGAATTGGGTTTCCATGAATGATTCACATAAGCTCCCATATTTGACATCTTCCAGTCTTCTTCGGGCCTGCCTGTAGTATTTACCTTCTCGAATACTAAAGCAATCTCTTCTCCATGCTTAATGGGGCGAGTACAAATGATTCCCTTCCCGTGAATTTTAGATTTGCCTATTTTATATTTCATATCTTTTTTCCTGCTCTACTTTTAGAGCTTAAAATGTCATCACAAATAAGTCCTTCCTTAGTCAGACTATATCTTGCAAGATGGGAACCTCTTTTGTAATTAGGGCTCATATCAAAGTTGATTGTCCCTGGATGACGACCCTTCTTATTTACCAAATAACGGTCTTGTTTGGACAATAGATCAATTAATGACTTCCTCATTGTATTTATGTCTGTTCTTGATTGTAGATAGCCTACAACTTGAATACCGTGAGGACTCGTGAATAATTGCTCCCACTTCTTGACTTGAAGGTCATTGAGATATCCGGGAAGAGCATTTGCTGCTTCAAGGACACCTCGAATCCCTATCCCTTCTCCTGCATCAATATCGATCACAAAGTAGTTTGATAGACGAGGATGCTCCACATGAATCTGATTTGTTCTTCCTGTAACCAGCTTCTCATAATTTGATGAAGTTAGGATAATCGGTTTCCCATTGATTTTTCGCTTCACCACTATGTGATCATTATCCATTCTCAAGAAGAACATCACATTACGATTTCCTATCCACCCCAATAACTTTGGTTTAACCTGCATGTAATACTTATAAATTTGAATCTCAGTCAGACCATTAGGATAAAATGAATTCTTAATTACCACATCATCCGGATTTTTAGGGAAATGCTCTTTGAGGAAATAATTTTGTATAATATCCATAATGACTTAGTTTTATTATTTGTTCCGGTATTCAAATAGCTTATGCGAACAAATAATAAACACTTAGAGGATCTCAAAATGAAATTACATTTAGGTTGTGGGCCGAAACACATCGAAGGTTATGTGAATGTAGATGTGAGATATCAACCTGGAGTTGATTCAATCGATAACGTAATCTATTTAAGAAGATACAAATCTAATAGCATAGACGAGATCTATGCAAGTCATGTCCTTGAACATTTAGGACGATGGAACTACAAATCTGCTTTACGTAGATGGTATGATATCCTAAAACCTGAAGGTGTTGCTAAGATTTGTGTCCCTAATTTTAAAGCTATGGTTGCCCATTACACAGAAACTGGTGATCTCAACTCAATTCGTGGATTGATGTATGGAGGCCAGGACTTCCCAAACAATATCCATACTTGGTGTTGGGACTTTAATGAATTGAGTAAAGATCTAATAAAAGTCGGATTCAAAACTGTCGATGTATATGATTGGAAATTGACCAATCATGCAGACATAGATGATTATTCTCAATGTTACCTGCCCCATATGGATAAAGAAAATGGAAAACTAATGAGTTTGAATGTAAAAGCTATAAAATGAAAACTATAAAAGTCAACTTCAAAAATTTTTGGCAAAACTTTGATCGGCAATCATGGCTAGAAAAAGCATTCAGATCTTTAAACGATTTCAATCTAATATATGACCCAAATGATGCCGATTTAGAGATATGTTCGACCTTCGGAAATGAATCACTATCCGCTAAAATCCCCAGTGTTCTATGGGCACTTGAAGGGATTTGGTCAATAGAAGATTTCAACATATCACAATATCAACACACTTTTTACTTCTTTCCTGAAGATATAGTAGATCATCCTAGCTATTGCCGAATCAATATGACTCCACCAGGATTTATCAAAAAGATTGAAGATCCAACAAAAGTCATAAAAACTCATACTAAATTTTGCAATTTCGTATATCGAAATCCTGTGGAATATAGAAACAATTTCTTTTCACAGCTATCTAAATACAAACATATTGATTCTCCTGGGCTGTGTATGAACAACATGCCTCCATTAGGAAATCACTCTGATCCTTTAAAAAGTAGAAAAGCAAACGATTGGGCTCAAATAAAAACTGATTTTATCAAAAACTATAAATTCACCATAGGAATTGAAAATCATATCGTAGCAGGATATGTAACTGAAAAGATAGTTCAACCCTTAGGAAATGGAAGTATTCCTATATATTGGGGCAATCCATATGTAGCCGATGATTTCAATCCTGATGCATTCATCAATTATCACGATTATAATAACATGGACGAATTCATAGACAGAATCATTCAAGTTGATAAAGACGATGACCTATACTTCAAAATGCTTAGATCTCCAAAAGCATTGAAAACAAGGGAGCCGATAGTAATCAACAAATGGCGAACTATACTAAAACAACTTTGAAGATTTACGGGGAAAGATGCTCTGGGACAAATTATCTTCATAAATTGATGGAAACTAATCTACACAATCCAATATATTCATATCGCGTATCCAATAATGAAATTATTCATTGGAAACACGGAGTCCCATCTGAAATAGAAGAGGTTGGATTATATGTATTTATCTTCAGAGATTTAATTCCTTGGATCAAGTCATTCTTTGCATACCAATATCATATACAAAGAATCAATGACTTTAACAAATTTTTAACTTCCCCATTCAAACTCGGAAAAGCCCAAAAAGACTTCTTCACTAAACAACCCATAAACATATATGATAAAGGAAAAACCATATTCGACATTCGATACTACAAAATGTATCACTATCTGAATTTTTCCTTGACCCATCCGTCAATTCTTATCAATCTAAAATGGCTACAATTAAATCCAAAAGTCTTTCTATATTTGTTGAATGAGTTTCCATTTGTGAAACTCAAAGATAATCTCATCACTCAATTTAATCATACTAAATCCAACTCATCAAAAATGAATGAAGAGCATAACGTAGACTTAAGTATTGATATGATAGAAAATCAAATAGATCAAAAATACGAAAAATTCATATCTGAATTAGATTACTTGATACTCTAGAGGCTTTCCTAAGATGTAATTAAACACTTCGGATGCAGCACCCATTTCCATATCAAACCTTGATTTTCTTGAACAAGATCCAAGGTGAGGAGTTAAAATCGAATTAGGGAGATGTCTTAGTGGCCCAATGTATGGCTCGTCTATAAATGTATCTGTGACTGCAATAAATTCAGGATTTTCTTTGAGGTGATTATAGAGATCCTCCTCATTCACAATTCCGCCTCTAGATGTATTAATTAATACAGCATCCTTTTTCATTATAGCTAACTCTTTTGAACCAATGAAATTTTTATTCTGCTCATTAAACGGGATATGAAGTGTTACAACATCAGAGGAGCACAAAATCTGTAATTTTGATTCAGATTCACATCTTTCCACATCCGTGCACTGAGTAGGAACAATATCATTGATGAATATTCGGCGAGGTTTCATTCCTGCCAATTTAGCGGCAACAAGATGACCTATTCTACCCATACCAATTATTCCAACATCACAACTGCGAATTTCTCTTCCAATGAATCGATTCCATATTCTATTCTTCACTTGATAATTCATAAGATGAGTTTTTCTCAATCCATTGATCATCTGAGCAATCGTTAATTCTGCTACAGCATTTGAAGGAGCATCTGGTGTGTAGCTAACTGTGATGCCTCTTTTTCTACATTCATCTAAATCGACTGAATCAAGACCTATTCCCACTCTAGCAATCATTTTTAGATTAGGTACCAGATCCAAAACATCAGAATCATACTTCTCAGTTCCTGCAATGATAATATCTGGCTGCTGGGACATTAACACATCATAATGTTTTTGATCTGAATATTTTGCTCCTGTATCATTATAAGACACATTAAATTCTTTAAGAAATTCTCTTGGTGCAGGATTTGGATCCCCAAATGGATTAGTTGTGACGATTAGTTTCATTTAATAATTTCTCCATATCATCCATTCTATCTAATATTGCTAATGTATCCATTGATAATGCAACAACTCCATATTCCTTATATCTAGGATACTCATTTTTTACATCTTTGACTATATGATACCCCAATCTGTCTTTTGGGATTGTCATCTCTATATTTTGAATTTGCTCAAGATATGTCAGATGATCAAATTGTCCCACTACGCCTAGACTGGCAGATAGATCATATGGGCCTATCAGATAGGAATCAAATACTCCTGCCTGATCTATAGATGCTAAAGATGAAACTCCTTCTTTCGTTTCAATCTGCCCTATAAGGATAGTCTTTCTCTTTCCAAGTAGATGCCCATTCTTTCCCCACATGTTTTCTCTTACCAATCCTTGTCCACGTTTACCCATTGGTGGATACTGACAGATGTTTCTGAGCTTTATCGCTTGCTCCTGAGATTCGATTGTGGATAGAATTATTCCTGATGCACCAGCATCGAGATAAGTTCTAATTGTGTGGTCGATATTTGCAACTCTAACGAAACAATATTTTCTGTTTGCTACACACAATGTAATACAAGCATATAGTGTTTCTGGATTGAAGTTACTATGCTCTGAGTCTAATACAATTCCATCTAGAGTTGTTGCACACAGGATGTCTGTTACCATCGGATGTGGAATCTGTTGCCATGCCAGTCTCAGTTTCATAATACTTTCTCCAATGCTACCGCCATTTTCCAATCTTCCTCATCATCTATATCCATATTCTCTGGAAATGATACTTCAAAGAAATGTGGATTATCGCTAATTCTATTCATTCTTTTAAAGAACTCTTTTACTGTAAACATATAAAATGCTGAATTCTCTTCATATAGCAATGGAAGATCTTGAGTCTTTAATAGTTCTTTTGGATTATGATTAATTGGTTCATACCCCGACCCATTCCATGTCTCTTTCCAGAACCTACTCTGATACACATTACATCCTACTATACATTTATGAGAATTGATAGACATCATATTGTATGCAGTTTCAATAGTTTCCGGTTTCAAGAATGGGCTTGTTACATGGATCTGACATACATCATCTTCATCTGACAATTCAGCAACATCAATAAAATTCTCGATTAACCAATTGACAGACACATCGTCTCCAACCAGATTTTTATCTCTTTTGTAAACTGTAACGTGAGAACAAGAAGAATCATTTTTTATTCCTTCTATTATCTCATCACTATCAGTATCGACCCAAATGTCATACTTGTTGAATTTATATAGACATCTTTTATAAAGTGGCCAGTTTCCAAACGTTCTAAAGTTCTTTCGATTAACTCTAGCTGAATGTCCCTTTATTGGAATGAAGATTTTCAATTTGCGTTTCCTGTGTTTTGCAAGATTAGGCAGTTTCCACCATCTTTACAAATTATCTCATATCCATTGTCCAACAAGAAAGGAACAGCTAATTTTCCTTTACCTTCCCATTTTCCATCTTTGAATTCAGTATCATCAAAACATATATATCCATCATCTATCATTTTACCTATTAGACCTTTGGCTGCATCAAGATGCATCTTCCAAGAGTTTTCGTTTGTTAATTCTACATTTCTCTTTTTATATGATTCAATAGTAGATTCTTTGTGTGGCCAATCTTCTCTGATATTGTCGAATGCATCAAGATACACTATTGCAAATTTTCCTTCATATTTTGCAATAAACTCTTCTCCTAACTCTTTGAATGCAGAAAATGACTTATCTATAGCCTTAACAATTTTCAATGATTTTGTAAAAACAGTAGAATCTGGATCCACTGTTATAAATTTCATTTTCAAATTTCTAGCTACATGTGCGAGTTCAGTAGTAGAACCTGCATCTCTAGAAGATCCAACTTCAAGAAATACTCCTCCCTTAATAACAGATTTAATATCTTGAAGATTTTCCAATATGAGCTTGTGGCCATGTAATGTTCGTTGCATATTATTGCTCCGATATTATTTTATCGAGTATATTCTGCCATGTCATATACCAATTATACTCTTTCTTTATTCTTTCTTGGATCTTATGAATATATGGAGCTTGTCTATTAATATCTTGCAAGAACCATTTCGACTTAGCTACATATTCACCAGGATCAGTTTCACATACAACTTCATCCTTATTAAAAAAGTCATATACTCCTTCACAATCAGCAACTCCGAATCTTCCAGTTGCAAAAACTGTCCAAAATCTATCTTGAACTCCTTTTTCTGCTTGCCAACTCGGAGCATTAACAATTGGACACAATTTACTTTTTCTTAGTATATCTTTATGTTGATCATTTGATACTTGTCCCATTGGGTTTCCTGCTCCAGCAAGAGCACAGTTCTTTCCAATTGTCAATGGATTAATAAACTTATTAAATGTATCAACATTTCCTCTTCCTACCATGCCCCATTTCATTCCAACATACCCAATTTCATATCTGAATCCAGTCATTATCGGGACTGCTGAATCTAGTTCTTTCTTAGAATACAAGCATGGACCCCAAGGAACCCAAAATAGTTTATCTTTGATCTTCTCACATATTCTATGTTTTTCAGGAAATGGTGCTGTAATAGTTTTACATCCAAACGCATAGATATTTAGACCTTTATCATACATCGTCTCTACTCTTTTGTATGGAGGCCACGTCCACGTCTTACACCAATTGAATGCATTAGTCCCCCAATTCTGCTTATCATCTCCTGCGCCAAGCGACGTCAATTTTTGAACTAACACATCGCCCGGACGATAAAATCCCTTTTCAACTAATGTTTTTGCAGTCGGATCATTCCAACAAATATAGATTCTTCTTTTCTTGACAGATTTATCTAATCTGTCGAGTGTAACCCAATTACAATCATATCCGAGTGTATTGAATACATCACAAAATCTGAGCCATGGCCAATAATTAGAATGACCCTGCCCTGTATATCCCATTAAGGTAACAATGTAATCATTCTTTTGTGCCATTTTTATTTTCCTTCTAGTATCTTTTTTAATGCCTTATCAACAATGATTCGTTTATCTTTCTTATATAACGATCGTATAAGATTTTCCTGAGGCGCCTGTTTGTGATTGCCGTGACTTGCCATGAAATCCATGACATGTTTTTCGGAATATCCCCTATAATCCTTATGATATCCGCCTTTAAAGAACGTAAATCCAGTAATGTATAATTGAGATATTCTGTAATTCAATATATCTACAATTGTGCCTATTCCAGTATTTGGACGGCACTTAACTTCAGATTGCATATTCAGATATAGTTTTGTATCTATATGATGAAAAGGAAATCTTCCATTATTAATTTTTACAAAATATTCAATATCTCTTTTAAAACCGTCTTCGGTGGGAGCATATGGGCAACATACCCATTTAATCCCTGCTTTTTCAAGTTGATCCAGATTCAAAATTCCACCAGATTCAGGATCTTTGTTCAAGCAATTATATAGAACATCACATCGTGCACCAGTATCATCTGCAATAGATTTCGGTATTGGAATAGCTTTATTCAATCTAATTACTACATCAAATGAGTTGATGTACTCTGATTGATTACTTCCTGCAATTGTCGGTGCTGGACCAATAAGGGCAACAGATCTCCCCCGTAAAAAGTTCCCATAATTTTCTAAATCTAATTTTGGCTGAAGTTTTGCTCTAATTTTATTCTTTATTACAGCAGAATTGCCCCATCCTTTAGAATTTACTATTGTAGTCTTTTCCTTTTTATGCATATCACGAATGCTGTAATTCTTATTACTAACTGATTCTCCTCTCATATTATCACTATGAGAAATATGAGTAACTGTCATATGAGGATCAATTTTAGAACTTTCTAAAATCTTCATTCCAAACGCTCTATCACATCTCTCGTGAAAATCCATTTCTTCATGTCCCCAATCTTTGAACTTCTCATCATACCCATTAAGTTGTTTGAGATATTCTAATTTATATACCCATTGCCCTCCTCGAATACTTCCCTTCTTCCATACCTTTCCAAGAATTGTCGACTCTTCACTTTCAACACTATCTATTCTAAATAAAGTCTTATCGAAATCTACTTTCTTTATAGTCCTGTATAGGTGCTCACAGAAATCTTCTTTGAATTCAAAATCACTATCCCAACTAGCAACTAGTTTTGTTGTTGCTCTCTTAAATCCATAGTTCAAAGTCTTAGATCTGTTCCATCTATCTCCTGTATTGATTACATAATGAGTAATCTGATCTTTGAATCTGAAAGCAGATAAATCTAATAAATTTTCACTATAATCTTCAACTATTATGAATTTGCATAATGGAATAGATCTTTCTGTAACAAGACTCTCAATCGATTTTCTTGCCGCAGCTGCCCTATTTTTGAGGCACATTACAAATGTGATCAATTTTTGATTTCCCAAATCAATATCACATATTTGCCCATTATTTTTACCCCATTCTTTATCATCCCATACAACACCAGATTTCATTATCTGTTCGTTGTCGTGTGCTTTATTTGGAAATTTATCATTCTTTCTTGGAGTATGCTTTATATGAAATATTGGATGCTTAGATTCTATTTTCACAGATAAATGTTTTATTGCTCTATGCCACAAATCTGTATCATCATGTCCCCATCCTTTTAAATTTTCATTATATCCATATAATCTAATCCAATCAGAAACAGTCATTGCAAATGCCGCACCCTTTCCTCCCTTATCTTTTTCTAACGACGCCCAATCTATTGTTTGAAGTGTAGAAATCTGATTTTCAGATATGTGAGAACAAAGAGATACTAATCCATGATTAGGTTTTACATTCTCCTTAATATTCTTTAATGAATTTGAAGAAAATAGTATGTCAATATCTGATTTGATAATTATAGCATTATCATTAGCAATATTGCAGACCCCACGAATTCCATAATTCAATACCTTACTTAGAGACCAGAATTTTTCAGGATTGTTGTATACGACAGTATCTATCCACCCGGCACTAATTTGAGGTTTACGATTAGAAACTAGAATCAATCGCACATCATTATCATTAAATGCATCTTGATTTCTAATTATAAACTTTCTAATCAAAGCATCACTTAAATTGAATGCAGCAACTACAACAAATAAATTGTCTATTAATGGAGTGTAATCTACAACTTCAACTTTTTTATGATTAACTACAGGAGGCTGAATCGGAGTTGGAGGGAGCATATGGGTATTAACAAGATTTCGTTTAATAGAATTGTCCTTAACAATTCCAGTGATCCTTCCATTCTTTGTAGAAAGACCAGAATATCTAGAAAACGATTCATCAAAATCAATAACATCTGTTCCGTATTGATTCTTTCTCCATTTAATTCTTGCGCGCCGACCCTTTATTTGAACATCTCCAGTGCAGTCCTTCCATCCCTTACACATAGTATCACTGACAAAAGTAATTTCAGTGTCAACATCCTTTGCTGTTTTATGTGTATACACCTTATTTTTTAAGTTTTTTCTAATAGCCATATGCGATATGTCCATTTTCTTTTGCACCTTTTCTTCCACTTTTAGTGGGTATAGGCAGGAGCTAGTTTTTGATTCTTGTACATAAATTTTTGTTCTATATGGATATTTGGTGATAAGGTTTCCCTTCTTGATATTGAATTTGCTTTGATTTCTTTTATATAGAGCAAAATCAGATCCAACTTCACCAATAATAAATTTGCCACTCTTGTGTGGAATAGTCTTTCCAGTTCCCAAATATGTTCCTATCTTATTTGCATGAGGATTTTCCCTAAATCCATCCATCAAATGAATTAACAAATCATTAGGACAATCTTTTTTAGGAACTATATTGCTTTTTGTGAAGATGTAATACGGAGAAAGAGTAACAATATCAAGCTTCGAAATTATAGAAGGATTCTTATTTGGTATCCTAATTAAATCTATATCTCCTCTCTTCTGCAACTTTTTCAAATATAAGATGTGTAGTTGATCATTTGAACTGTAATCAGATAAGACAACGATATGAATTGGATGCTTGTTTTTATCGAATGCCCAATCAATCAATTGTTGAATGGAGGTTAAATTTCCTACATCCAAAATAACAAAAGGGAGTTTTCCTTGGGGAATTATAGTTCTCATTCCAAATTCATATTCATATTGTTTTAATTTTTGTTCTGGTAAGAAAAAATGGAAGTTTAATTTGGGTACTTGTATTAATGGTTCAGCCCTCGGCCCAAAGACTACACGTAGATGAAAAAATCTTCTATGTATAGTCTTTGAACCTTAGGCAAGATTCAATCTTCGTTATCCATTTCCAGAAGTTCCGGATCAATATGATTAATTAAATCGTTTGGATCCGGCTCATTGTTTTGAATAACAGATGATATATGAGTCTCGACCAACGTCTCGACCAATCCTTCTTTATGGGAATCGATTAAAGTTTGGATAGAGGGATGATATACCCCATCTACCTCATCACGAATCTCTAATTCATGATTAGGAATATCCTCGTCGGATCTCATTATTACAACCTTAGTTGTTTTGTCATGCTTAGGACGGCTCACTATTTCCTGCCCATCCTCAAGTTTTCCAATTTGATCAGAATTCTTCACTTGAAGAAACGGAATTCCATCTGACGTTTCAATTGACGTCAGATATTTTACAAATTCCATAGCCCTCTCGATTGCATATATTGGATCTTTTTCTGATCTTGCTAACGATTCAGCGATTTTCACTATTTGATTGCGAGTGTCTCCCGCAGTCTCATCCGCCACTGTGAATTGAATTGTTTGATCTTCTGACCGAAATACAAAATTCATTTAAATCTCCTTCAACTTGGCAATTAATAGGTCCTCTCAAGTTGTAATATATTTAGTTGAGAAGGAACTATTCATACCGTGAAGGGTTTTCCTCGTGCTCGTTTTCTTAGAAGAATTGAATTCTCTTTTCTTGCTAGTTCTATAGCGTCCTCCTGCCGCTCTCTGAAATATGACAAGTCTTCCATTTCTGGAAGACTAATAACTTCTACCACTATCCACATCTCTAGATGGTGACTATATGTGACATGCCACCAAGTTTTAGGCAAGCTATATACAGTAACACCTTGAATAGTAGTCTCAATCATATCCATTATATAATGCCTCCTATAGGGTACTAGAACAAATAATAAAGGTTATTTTGTTATGCTTACTATTGGTGAAATTTCTCAGAACATAAAGAAAGGTCAATCCAGCCTAAAGCTGAAACATGTTATTAATGCCCTTCGAGATTACGCGGAAAAGATGATTCCGACTATAAATGTTGTTTATGCTGAAATTGATGGAAGTGGAACAAGAGTTCATTATCGAGTTCCTGCCCAGGATGTCAAGTCGGTATATGACATAGTAATCTGGTACAATACGAAGGATCGAATAAATCCTTCAACTTCCGTAAAAATTTATTCAAATAGTCCCGGTTTTGGATACAACTTTGCTTATGTATTTCACAAGAAGCAGAGTTTGTTATATCCTTCAAAATATCCATCGATTTTTCTTACAACTCCACCTAAAGTAAGAAACCCGTTTGAAACATATGCATTCGACAAGCACATATTTGCTTGTATGAAAATGTCTACTCGGTATAAAATGGAGAATCTGGCTACTCACTTCAAGGAAGTTAAAGAACCAGAAGTAAAGACCTTTGACCAAAAGCAAAGCGAGTTATCTGACAAACGCAAAGAACTCAAGGATCAAAAGGACACTCGCAAGAAGGGTAAGAAGTAATTAACTGCTACCCTTCATAACCACAGGAGTCTAAATTGATATCTTATCTATCAATAGATCCCGTTTGTATCTATGGAGCACATTTTCGTTAAACTTAATAAACAAGAGCTGTCTCTTGCCTATTGATGTTTCTTCCACAGTTGTTACCGTAAGGACTTTCCTATTTTCAGCTTCAATTTTGTGACTACATGAATTTGTAATCAACATGAATAGAAAACGGCCTTCTTCCATCTGATGTCTGCTCATCTTCTGGAATAGCCCATTGTTGAATCCATGACCCTTGAGAATCGCGTGCTTAGTCGTGATCTCATATACAGGATATCGATTTAAGTCCTTTGGATTTGTAATTCTGATTTCTTGAATTGCACATAAATCAATTACATCCATTGAAGTATAGGATATTAATGGCTTATCCAATCTTAAATATGGCCCATACTTCTTAAGAAATCTTTGTTTATGTTTTTTATTTGCATCTTCCTGACTCAATTGTGGTGCAGGAATATTTGGTGACATATGTGAAGGTGTCAAGAAAGAGTATAGAATAGGATTTTTCCAGCTCAAAACTTTCCACGTTTGAGATTCATCTATTTGATATCCAGGTATTGTCAGGATACTTCTTTTGACCTCAGAATTTTTCCATTCTACTTTAAAAATGATAAAATTTTTAGTATCATAACAAATCAGATCTCTTCTTTCAGATTTTATACCGGTAGATCGTCTTTTGATGATCGGATACATATTAAAGTTTCGATCTGTTACTATCTGGCGGTAACCCGAATTATTGCCCCTTAACTCTCCACTTGGCAAGAATCCGTGAAATATATTACAGTGAGACAATGTAATTCTAGACATTGACTCTCCTGCTATATCTTTTTCGTCTATATCGATTACGAGCTTATCAGTGTCTTCATAAGAGAATGTATTCCCTTTGTAGCTCACCGATTGTCTCCCGTCAAGCAATGTCATTGGCGGATTAAATAGTAGAAATTTATATCCACATTTTGCTCTCAAATATGGGGGACGTATTGTAAGGACTCCATACATAAATTTGTGTGCCTCCTTACATAATATCCATTAGACTTTCTACAATTTGCTTGTCGGTCAAAAGAGTTTTAACAAGCGTCACATTTTTACGATGTCTGGTTTCTTCCATAATCAACATTTTGAGTGCCAAAGGAACAATTGGCCTGAACTTTAATGTAATTGGTTCAACAATGTTTTCTTTGACATATTTCATGATCTTATTAGTCTTTTCATTGACTTTATAATCATGCTCTTTCAAACGTTTTTTACACTCGCCAACACAAGCAGTCAATAGGGAATATGCCTGAATCTGATCAAGATCTTGTAGATAAATATCTTTATCTGTAGTCTTGCCTTTTCCTTTGTGGATTGTAGTCAATCCATCAAGAATTCTATCTGCATGCCATTTTAGAAGAAGTTCCCGGTAGTTGTAAAAATCTACCGCGTATTCTTTTCCTACTTTTGCCTTAACAATTGGAAACATTTCATCTGTATCCACATTTCTTCCAACTACTTTTTCCAATTCTGAAATTTGATGAGATGCTTCAGTCCAGGTTCTCGGATTTGCCCAAGCTTGGTTCTCAATTGGAGTTCCATTCAGTTTGTCCGGCTTAAACTGAATATAAGATATGATATCTTGATGAACATCGTTGTGGAATGCATAGTCCTCAATCCAAACATTCGGTTCTCCTTGTACCGTATAATGAGTTACCCGGCTGGAGATACCCGAATTCATCTGCCTGAATCCTGCGTGATCTTCTGCTCTGTTTCCGGCAAGAACAATCACAATGTTAGTAGGCAACTTGTGTTTGTTAATTGCTTTTTGTGTGAGCAACTGGAAAAGGAACTTCTGGATATCGGGTCCACATAAGTGAATGTCGTCCAGAAATAGTACAATTGGAACTCCAGATTGTACTAATGCTTTTCCAGATAATTCATTCCCTTCGTTGTCTCTTGGTCTGACTTTCATATTTTTGAAGTCAAAGATATCTGGCCAAGACCACGGAATGAACTTCTGCTCTTTGTTTGCATCTTCGATTCTCACCATCGGAAGACCTGTCAATTGATGAAGAAGAGTATTGGATAGATAAAGAGTCACCAATCCATAGTTCTTTTCAGCGCAAATCTGCTCCAGGAAGAATGACTTTCCAATACCAGGAGCTCCCCATAGTACTGGAGGCGATGGCTCTTCCCCTAATTTAGATCTACTAATCTGATATGAAATATTTGATATCAGATAAGGCCTGATCTGTCTCAAATTTAATTCATCTTGTTCTATACTGTCGATGAGCTTTTTAGATGGCATTAAGATTCTCCGGGGGGTTATTTTAAACGAATGACTCTTCCCATGAGCCCTTCGATCTTCTGGTTGGAATTAACAATCCACACTCGTGGGATATCAGGCGAGAATGTCTTTTGATATTGTTCAATGTCTGAATACAAGTCTGTACATCCGATGTACACTGATACTCTAGCTTCATCGTCTTGCCGCAAGTATTCATTTATCTTTTCAAATACTTCCTTATGACTTGTACCACCATATGATCTTCTAGTGGTTAAATTTTTGACTTCATCAAGAGAAGGTTTTTCATCATATTTGCATTCCCATGTGATTCCATGATCATGCTTAATCACATACAATCCTTTATAGAATTCCCAGCTCTGTAGTACAATATCAAATGCTTTTTTAACATCATCATCGCACATAGATCCTGACTCATCAATAGAAAAGATTGCAATTCCTCTAACTTCCTCATCTCTTCTAGAAGGGAGATATGGAATCCATGGATTGGCTAACCAAGACACTTCAGGTGTTCCCCAAGTCTCCTCATCTGATGGTTCAAGAGCCGTCAGTAAAGAGTCTTTCAGGATCTTCTCCCAGTCAATCTTTACATTAAACAATCTTCCTAAGAAATTCTTCATTGTAAGAGATCCAACGCCCTGCATCAATGTTGTTTCTAACAACTTGTTTGACATTTGGGATCGTTTTTGTCTCTTAGCAAGATTTTCTTTTTCCTCTTTAGACATCTTAGATGGATCCATCTGAGGAAATTCAACTGTTGTATGTTTAAGCGTTTTCCCTTCAAAGTCGAACTTTGTTACAGTCTCTCTGATTGGAATGTCTGGGACATCGTCTGGATTTTTATCGCCTTGGCCATCTCCTATGGAATCTAAAAAGTCTCCCATAGACATAAACGATTGATCCTTTTTGAAATGCCCTTTATCTTCAAGCATTGCATATACTTCTTCCTCAATCATATTATCAAAAGTATTACTGATCATAATATGATCAGGAGGAATATTTTTAATATCCATATCCACAATCTTCTCGACGTTTCCGCCTGCAGATGTGATTTTATCTTGAGACTCTTTTTCTAAATTTGCTAAGAGCAAATTAATTACAAAATCTCCAGCGATATTCCACAATTCTGGATCTCTATGCTTTCTTCGCTTATAATGCAAAAGCATAGGATGAAGAACTTCATGAAGAAGTATCATTGTAAGCACTTTCTTCTGACTTTCTGATTTCTTCATTGTGGATCTATAACGATTGTTATCCTTATTGGAAAATATATCGTAGAACTCACTAGTTTTATCTATAAATATTTCGCCTGTGTCGTATCTAACACAAGCTGGAGCATTAAAAATTAGATTTTCTTCAAACCTAATTTTATAATTTAGAAGCTCCAGTCCAAGAGGAAGAAATAAGGGATCTCGTAATGTATTTGAAATTATCGTAGATATCAAAGTATCCAGCTCTGCATCAGTAAGGTCTGATAATGGCATTTAACTCCTCATTGAAAAAATTAAGAAAGAAAATTATTCTCTATATGAGATTTAAAAAACAGAAGTAACCCAAGATGTTAGGAATTTAATCTTAACAATCTTGGTATTACTTCTGCTGATGATGAGAATTTTACAAGAATTGCGCAATCTTTCGATATTGCAACTTCTTCGCCCCTCGTTGAATGATCGGTTCCTGGTTTAGCAAACATTGAATGCGTGGCAGCTTCGTGTATTCACAAGATATCACAATCTTAAAGAAGAAGTGATCGCAGATAGTCTGCGAAATTATCCAGTTCCCTACAGGCGTTTGCAGCCCTTGCAATTTCTCCGGATCCAGATCGGAGAGTTGATAGTAAGTTGGGCCAGGTTTAATTTTCAGGTGCCTGGCCTCCTTTTTAGCAGGCGACTGATCCTTCTCGTCTCCAAATCTGGATTTTTGCTTGTCGAGACGTTTATGAAATCCCAAAGTGAGCATTCCGAATTCGTAAGGATCTTCTATGCGGTCTGGAAAAATCATCTTGCAGTCCAGAGTGTTAAACTCCTTAACAAACTGGATTTCGTACGGTTTTCCGCTGAACATACTGGTATATACCATATCGAATGACATATCATACCAGTAATTTCGAATAGACGGCTCAATTCCCCGATTCCATGGGAGTGTTTCTTTTTCTTTTTGGGACACTTGGAATTTGTCCCAGATTGTATATCCATCCCGATAGTTGACATAACTCGGTTCTGATGTCACTTCGGCATCAGTTGCCTTCGAGGCGACTTCCTCTACCGCTGATTCTTCCTTTTTCTTCGTCTTTTTGGTAGCTTCAGCCATTGCCACGCTCCTGATTCTAGATTTTTCAAGTTTAAAAAAGCAACCCCAAGACCTTTGGTTATGCCTCCTTGATGTAGAATATTCATGTCAAATAATTTGACTGAAATATTCCTAATCGTTAATTTATATATTTAGACACCTAGATCTATTTATAGGTACCTCAACATTCACGAACAAACATTAAAGAGCTTACTATGAACACAAAATACAAACAATTGAGTGAATTTGTAGGTGGTGGAGGAATGTCTGCTGCTGGAATATCAGGAACATATGAGACCCTAGCTGGGTCAGGCAAAAAGCTTTTCAGGAAGTATAACCACGATGATGAAGACATAGAAAAGACAAAGCCAAAATCTCCTAAAATTCCAAAGCCCGCCAAATCATCAACACAAAAGATGAAACCATAATATGCCTAGATATCAATATGATGATCCCATAAATGGATATCCATATAATCAGGCTCTGCCGTGTAGAACTCAATATAATCTAGTTCCAGAAACTAATTCATGGGCCGTGGATATTGTAGGAACTAGTCCTATGAATGCTGTTCATCTAAACAGCCCAATTCCTTTAGATGAAACATTTTGGAGGATCACAGGCAGTATTGAAGATCTTCTTTTTAACTATACTTTCGATTCTTCTATTTACGGTCTTTATTATCGAAGAGTCCTGCCATGTGCAATCACAGATCCTAATCTGAAAAATAGACAGTATTTGTATGCTGGGCAACTCACTATCTTTTTAAATGATATAGAGAACTGGTATATTCCATGGGATGCAACAACTGAAGTTCCATTCGGAATGAGTACTGAAATCATTCCAGATAAAATTCCTACTGAAGATCCAGATAATCCCATTTTCAACTCCAATATGTTGATAGACGAGAATATCTTTGAAATCACATTTGGAGAAAAGGATATGCTTGATCTTCTTCTAGTTTACAAAATGGGAGGAGAAGTAAATTTAGATAATATTGATTTCAATCTTCTACCTAGCAATTTATCTAAATTGATATATGCGTATCTTAGAGTGGAGATATATGAAGATTATACTTTCTTCGCTGATATTCAAAATCTAACAACTGATACGGATAGAGTTCTTGTTCAGTTATATGAAAAGTATGTCAACGATCACTACTATCGAAGATTTCAGCTAAGACCTTCATTTCCAAAAAATGAATTTGAACCAGAACTTTTAAACACAGATAGTACAACAACTACAGTGATTCTTACTGAAACTCAAGTTCAGCAAAAATACATCGAATTCTATCCTCCAATGATACCGTATGGAAAAGATGCATTCTTTGTTGTATTTAATTCTAAGATGCAAATCTCACAAACAGACTATGATTATACATTAGAACTAATTGATTCAACTTCCGTATTCTCTGCATTAACCTGGGATAATAAAGGACTTGACGGACGAGTTCAAGCTGGCGATCCTATGTACCTAATGTGGGGATATGTGTCTGACTTTGAGGTAATCCTATGAGCAGTGAATTTGTAGACACATATCTTACTCTGATCGAGTTTTTCTACGACAACAGAGAGATTATAGTTCCTACTGATTCGACATCTACCATCAGTGTCTCAGATATCATTTTAACTGATGCAACTCGAGAACTGGATGAAAATATCATCAATATTGCAATTGATACCAGACTCAGAACTTACAACTTCTTTAATAATGTTATTGATCAGCAACCGTTCAAAGGAGCAGATTATAATAGATTGAGGATGTATTTAATTGACTGGTATTCTGCCAATCAAGTTATTCTCACAACAAAACTTTCAGGTTTAGATCCATTCTCTCTTACTGACGACTTAATTGACATTGCATTTAAGAGTTTTGGATATGATTATTCAAATCTTATATTTGATCAAAATACTAGAGTTCAATTTCTTTTATCCTTAACTGAGTTGTATAAGAAAAAAGGATCTCCTCAAGCTCTAGTAGATGTTTTGAAGTTTTATGGATTCAATGATATCACATTATATGAGTGGTGGCTAACTCTTAAAAATAATGAAACTCTTGAATTTGAAGGGCGACTTCTAGATACCGGATCTACTCTTACTGAATTTCCTGAACGACGATCTATTGATTATGATCAATTCTCTGCTGTAAATGATCCTCACTGGTCCTACACTAAAACTGATATCCTTGATATTCAACAAGATTACGATTCACAAGGTCTAATAGGACTTCCTTCTCTTACTCCATATTTTTCAATCGCTGGTGGTTCCAATCTAAGATCGATCACTCAAAACTTTGCAATTCTTGCTAGAATGTTGAATGATCAATATACTAATTGGTTATATGGAGGCAATGTTCCTCAGGATATATTTGTGGACATATATGGCTCAAATGTCTCACTATTAGCCTTATATGCCGGTATACTGTACTCCTATCACAGATACAATGATTATGTGAAGTTCATATCGCTAAGAGATTATATTTATGAACAATTTCCCAATGTTCCGCTAGACACTGAATTTACATTTTCTCAACCTTACGCATATGAGAAATTGTTATTGTGGGCAATTACAAGAACTGATTCAGACGGCAAACCACAATACTTAGATTTACAAGCAATCTCGTATACAGATGACTCACCTATTGTGGAATACACTCCGACTACTGGAGGATGGCTAAGACCAAAGGATAATACTCCTTTTGGTTTCTATCCGACAGTTCTTGAAAATTATGGATTCTGGCAATCCATAACAGATTCTCCATCTGATGCACAATTCAACTATGACGAATCACTAATTCTCTTTGATCAACGATATGGAAACATCGGAATTAGTGCAGAAATGGAAGAATTTCTAAAATATTTGTTTGCTCAAGATTTCACAGATGATGATAGTATTAGTCACACTATACCAGAATACAATGTCCCAATTAATACCATTTCAGATTTAAGCGGAAAACTTCAACCTTTCTTTGATGAATTTGAAGAGATTAGTTCTAGACCGCAAACATACGATGAAGCAAAAGAAAAACAAAAAAAGTTCTTTAAAAACTATTCCCAACCTCAAAGACTCGATTATATTCAAAATACATACGATCCAGAAAGAGTTCTTGGAGGACTAGGTAGAATCAATCCAGGCGGAACATATCCTACAGCTTCAGATGGTGATCAAATTTTAATTACTGGAACATCTACTACTGACCCATACGTACAAGAATACAATTCTGGCTCATGGGCAACTATTACAGATGGATTGATCAAAGGACTTCTTGGAATTGACAAAACATTCCTTACGTGGATTGATACAGCAGTCGGAGAAGATCCATTTGAATATATCTCTGTTACTTCTAAATTGCTTCAAGAATTAGATGTATTCTTTGCTTCTTATATTCAAAGAATTCCTATATCAACAACTCAATTATTGTCAGGATCTAAACTTGCTGAAGATTTAATTCCTGTGATCAACTTCTGGAAACCTTATAGAGCTAGATTTACTTCATTTGAATTAATAGGTACTATCGCAGAACCTGTGCCAGACAGCGCGATACAAAAAGATGAAGTTTCTGTAGATGTGTGGGAACGAGATGATATCAATGGAACACATTATAGAGAGCAAATTGACGGAAGTATGGCACTTTACAGAAAATTAGATCAGTCTGAATGGGCAACCGGGACACCGAGCTAATGAATCATTATAAAATATATGACGCATTATGTGAGTCTCGTTTAAATCTTAAAAAAGAAAGAGCAATATCTCAAAACAATGGTGCATATTTTGAAAAGCATCATATTATTCCTGTCTGTTTAGGAGGAACTGATGAAAAATCTAATATTGTTTTGCTTACAGGCAGAGAACACTACATTGCCCACACTCTACTTGCATTACACTCTATACACAATTGTGATTCAGACACTAAAATTAAATTGTTATATGCTCATTATATGATGGCCGGTTGCCCATCTAGTAGAAAATCTAAAGCCAAAATAACTAGCAAAAAATACGAATCTATTAGACAAGAATTATCAAGAGAAGTCTCTCAAAAATATGCAGGAAAAGGCAATCCTATGTTTGGGAAAAAACATTCTCTTGAAACTAAAAATCTTATTGCAGCTAAAGCAACAGGAAGAGTTATACCTCAAAGTCAAAAACATGCTATATCTAAAGCTTTAACTGGATTACTAATAGGTCCTAAAAATCCAATGTATGGAAAGAAACATACAACTGAACATAAAGAAAAATTATCTAAAACCTTAAAAGAATTTTTTATATCTCCATTGGGAATTGAAGCCAGAAAGAGAATGAGTAAATCTCATTTGGAATTTTATGACACTGAGCAGGGGCATATTCTTAAAAATATATTGCGCATATCAAACACAGGAAATGGAAATCCTAGATATGGAGTAGTTATAACTAAGAAAACAAAAAGAAAAATATCTGTTGCTGTTAAACAAAAATATTTAGATCCTTTACACAAAAATCGCACATCTAAATATAAATACAAAATGATATTTCCTGATGGGTCAATTAAAGAAAATCTTTATAGATGTGATGTAATGAAGTTTCTAAACCTCAACAGATGGGAAATGCAATCTAATAAATATAAAATTGTATGCAGAGGAACAAACAAAGGAACAATTATTGAAAAATATAGGATATCTAAATAATGACTCAGAAGGTATTTAGAGGAAACGAAGGAGCAGTCATCAAAATTGATGGCAAATGTTACCGACGTATAGGACTTCAATTTGCTCCAATAATTACATCAGATACAATTGAAGGAGTGTATGCTACTTGTGAGGATTGTGAAACTGAATCTAGTTCTTCCTCTAGTTCTTCAGTTACATCATCGAGTAGTAGTTCAAGTTCCTCTTCTAGTTCCTCTAGTAGCAGTGGAATAAGTAGTAGTTCAAGTTCCTCTAGTTCTTCTAGCAGTTCCTCTAGTAGCAGTGGAATAAGTAGTAGTTCAAGTTCCTCTTCTAGTTCCTCTAGTGGTGGTATTATTAGTTCCTCTAGTTCCTCTAGTGGTGGTATTATTAGTTCCTCTAGTTCCTCTAGTTCTTCTAGCAGTTCCTCTAGTGGTGGTATTATTAGTTCCTCTAGTTCCTCTAGTTCTTCTAGCAGTTCCTCTAGTGGTGGTATTATTAGTTCCTCTAGTTCCTCTAGTTCTTCTAGCAGTTCCTCTAGTGGTGGTA
>Ga0272440_1000347_pt1 | contig 39249 bp, 9 predicted proteins | sample SSMMMBAug17_FD_192440 | JGI IMG/M metagenome (GOLD analysis project Ga0272440, IMG submission 192440) | Marine sediment archaeal communities from Little Sippewissett salt marsh, Falmouth, MA, United States - SSM-MMB-Aug17 | ecosystem: Environmental > Aquatic > Marine > Wetlands > Sediment ...
TCTTTCTTCACCATTCGCATTTAATATGGTTTCATTTTCACCTTTACCTATTATGTTGACATTACTGGATAAAGTTAATGGAAATGTTTCACCATTTGTATCAGGACTATATGTTCCTGAATCAAGATAAATGGTGTATGAAATTCCATCGTCAGCAATTATGGATAGTGCATGTTGAATCGTTTTAAAAGGTGTAGTTTCTGATATTCCATTATTTGAATCATCCCCTAAAGGTGAAATATATATAGTTTGAGGTATAATACTTTTAATAATATCAAAAGAAAAATTCTCTATAGGTTTTGCATAGTATTTAGTGGGAGTAGCTACAGTAAACGTCTCTACAATAATTTTTATTGCTTGATTTGAATATATATCGTGTCCACTTTCAGAACTGTTTGAATAAATATTACAACGATTTACATCATCAAAATTTATTTTTGAATTATAACAATAAAGACCACCGCCACTTAAATTTGTTTTGTTTTTAATTATTGAGACATCCATAAGACTCGGACTTGAATCGGTAAAACAAACTCCACCACCACCAGTATTTGCAGAGTTTTTGGTAATTGTTACATTTGAAAAAATAGGATTAGAATCATAACAATTAATTCCACCTCCATATGAATTTGAAATATTTTCTGAGATTGTTACATTCGAAAAAGTTGGATTAGATTTCCATAAATAAACTCCACCACCATGATTTTCTGAAAAACCATTTGTAATAGTTATCCCAATAATTTTAGCATGTTGAACATTGTTCAAATATAGAACTTGATTCTCGCCATTTGCATTTAATATGGTTTTGTTTTTATCTTTGCCTTCTATAGAAACATAACTAATTAATGAAATCGGAAAAATTTCACCATTTGTGCCTGGGCTATATATCCCTGAATCAAGAAAAATAGTGTATGGATGATCTTCGTTAGCAGCGATAATTGACAATGCATACTGAATCGTTTTTAAAGGTGAATCTTCCGAAGTTCCTTCATTAGAGTTATTACCTGAAGGAGACACATATATATTCGAGCTAGTTTGTGGTAGGATGCTTTTTTTAATAGCAAATGAAAAATTTTCTATGGGAATTGCATGGTAAGTTGTTGGTGTTGCTACTGTAAATGTGTCAACTATAATATCTATTGGATACGTTGAATATAAATCATTACCAGATAAAGCATTGTTTGAATAAATATTACAATTAGGAGTATCATTACTGAAACTAATATGTGATTGATTACTATAAATCCCTCCACCAACATTATTTGCTGTATTCTCTGTAATTGTGACATTTGAAAGACGCAAAGAGGCACTATAAGCACAATAAATACCCCCGCCATCACCATTTGCTGAATTCCCCGTAATCATGATATTTGAAAGACTCAAAATAGAATCCTTGCAATAAACTCCTCCACCATCATATATAGTAGCACCATTAGTAATCGTTATACCTTCTATTTTAGTATTATTAATATTCTGCAGACACAGAACTCTTTCTTCTCCATTAGCATTTAAAATAGTTTCTTGTATACCTTCACCAATCATTTTAACATTACTGGGAATATTTAGTGGAAAAGTTTCACCGTTAGTATTGGCGCTATATATTCCTGAATCAAGAAATATTGTGTACATAAAAATTGTGTAAGAATTGTCGTTGCTTTCAGCAATAGTATTTAGGGCATGTTGAATTGACTTAATAGGTGAAGTTACTGAAGTCCCTTCATTTGAATTATTTCCTGAAGGAGAAACATAGATATACGAATGTCTTTGTGGAATAAGACTTTCATTTATATCAAAAGAAAAGTTTTCTATGGGATATGCATAATAATCAGTAGGTGTTGCAACAGTAAATGTGTCAACAATAATATTTATGTGTTTTGTTGAATATATGTCATTCGCAAATTTAGAACTGTTTGAATAAATATTGCAACGTTTTATTTGATCAAAATTAATTATTGAACTATTTAAGTAAATTCCACCTCCTTTTGAAATTGCAAAGTTTTTTGAAATTGTAACCTTCGCAAAACTCGGATTGGAATCAAAACAATATATTCCACCTCCAATATGGTTTGCTGAATTTTTAGTAATTGTGACATTAGAAATATATGGATTTGAGTTTTTCATATACATGCCGCCTCCTATATCTCCAGATCCATTGGTAATAGTCAATCCATCAATTTTGTTATGTTGAGTATCATAAAGATAAAAAATTTGATTGTTGCCATCTGCATTTAATATTGTTGTTTTTTCTTCTTTTCCAATAATAGAAACATAGCTAAATAAATAAAGTGGAAATATTTCACCGTTTGTATCAGGACTATATATTCCTGAATCAAGAAAAATTGTATAAGGATGAATATTATTAGCTGCAATTACTGACAATGCATATTGAATTGTTTTTAAAGGTGAATCTTCTGATGTTCCTAAATTAGAATTACTTCCTGAGGGAGAAACATAAATATTTGAATTAATTTGAGGTTGAATGCTTTGTTTAATATCAAAAGAAAAGTTTTCTATTGGATACGCATGATGAGCGGTAGGTGTTGCAACTGTAAATGTGTCAACAATTATACTTACTTCTTTATCTGAAAAGTATTCAGTACCAGTAAGAGCTTTATTTGAATAAAGATTACAACTATTGTTACTATCAAATAAGATTGTTGAGTTTTCGATACAATAAATCCCACCTGCTTTATCTTTTGCAGTGTTTTTAATGATTGTAACTTTAATAAAGGTTGAAGTCGAATTATTACAAAATATCCCACCACCATCATCATTTGCAGAATTTTCTGTAATTGTAACATTTGAGAGAATCGGATTTGAACAAAAAAAATACATCCCTCCTGCATCGTCATTAGCAACGTTTTCGTCAATTTTTACATTCGAAAGATTTATACTTGAGTTATAACAATAAATACCACCACCATCACCATTTGCTGTATTTACAGAAATTGTAACATTTGAAAGACTCGGACTGGAGTTATAGCAATAAATTCCTCCACCATTACTTGCCAAACCATTTGTAATCATCACACCATCAAGCTTAGTTTCCGACTGAATAACACTACTTAAAAAACGAATAACATTCCCTTTTTGATCCCCATCAATAATCGTTTCATCCACACCACTCCCAATTAATTTGATCCCATTTACCTCAGGCCATACAATATTTTCTGTATATGTCCCCGGCGCAACTTTCACAGTATATCCTTCAGATGCCGCATTTAAAGCTTCCTGAATCGTCACATAATCTCCAGGAACATTGATAATCTTTGTTAATCCTTGAACAGGAATAAGAAATAGTATTAAACACAATTGAATGATTATTTTCTTATTCATAATCCCTCCAAAAAAATTTTGGACCCATTATACATACTATGGTTGTCATCTTTTAAATGTTTTAATGATAACGAATAGTAACATATGTAACACCCCATACGCAAGCCCAAAACATTTATCAAATTTTCATTATCTTGTTAAAAGATAAAAAGTCTGGAATGATCAACGCACAGTGTAAATAATTGTATTATCATTTTAACACAAAAATGTTAATTATTGCACATTAAATCAATGTATGATATTTAATTTGGAATTTTATAACTATTCATTATCAAAAAATCAGATATATTAATATCTTTATGGAATAACAAACAAAATAGGTATATAAACTTAGCCAGGTGTTAAAAGCAAACAAATAAAGGAGAGAGTATGACATTCATACATAATTTCAAGGCATTAATCCTTTTTATGATCTGTGCATTATTTTTCCAGAATCAAATAACAAATGCACAAACAAACCCTTTTTCAACACGATTGTTCCGCATGGAAATAACATCTTCCTTAAACCCTGTAGGTTCAGGCGCAAGAGCGATGGGAATGGGGGGCGCATTTATTGGTGTAGCTGATGATGCAACTGCGGCATCATGGAATCCAGGCGGTTTGATCCAACTGGATGAGGCTGAAACTTCTTTTGTGTTTGATTATGCATTAAAAAAAGAAGGTAATACTTTTGGGCTACATCCTGAATCTGATCATCGGTCATCTATTGATGATATGTTGATCAACTATTTTAGTGTCGCTTATCCCTTTCGTATGAAAAATAAAGAAATGGTTGTTTCATTAAATATTCAGCATTTATATAATTTTCAACGAGGCTGGCAGTTTATTGTTGATTATAATATCCCTTTGTTTACAAATCCGGTCCAACATAGTTATCAACAAAATGGGAATATCTATGCTGTCGGGCTGGCGTACAGTATACTTATATCTCCGGATTTTTCAGCAGGTTTAACACTAAACTATAATGGAAAGCTTGCCTCTCAAAATCATAACTGGGAACAGCAGTATCAGGAAAGCGGGACCATATCCAGTGGTGGCATTCTGGGATCTTTTCAGAACAAAAAATATGAAGAATTTTCTTTTAAAGGCTTTAATATTAATTTAGGTTTCTTGTGGAGAATATCTGAAAGGTGGACGCTTGGCGGTGTGTTAAAAACGCCCTATGTTGCAAACATTGATCATTACGTAGAAACATCTCAAAAAATTTCCTACCCAGGATCCCCAGCAAATAATGTCAACCATACAACTGTTAAGGAATTCGATGAAAACCTTCGCATGCCATTGTCTTATGGCATGGGGATGGCTTGTCGGTTGTCAGATGCTTTTACCTTTTCTTTTGATTTATATAGAACACATTGGAATAATTTTGAGTTTGAGCATGAATCAGGCATAAGAACATCTCCTGTTACTGGAAAAACAATGCACGATTCAGAGATAAAACCAACCACATGGTTTCGGATGGGGGCAGAATATCAATTTTTTAATAATGATATGATTATTCCTGTACGAGCTGGTTTTTTTTATGATCCATCTCCAGATAAGCATTCACCCGATGACTTATATGGGTTTACGCTGGGATCTGGTCTGATCTTAAAAAATGGGATTTCCTTTGATACAGCTTATCAATTTAGAACTGGCAACAATGTGGGAAGTGCTATGCTTGATAATACAGATTTTTCTCAGGATGTTAGAGAACATAAAGTTTATAGTTCTGTAATATATTATTTTTAATAGACTAAGGAACAAAGGAAGTAATAATGAAAAAAATTCAATTGCTAACTATTCTTTTTTTTATAGTGTTAACGACAAATGTATTTGCACTAAATTATTCTTTCAAACAAATGTGGCCAGTATTGGAACAACCATGGTTTTTTTATCGGCCCTCTGAAATTGTTTCTGATGACAAAGGTTTCCTGTATATTGCAGATACTGGCAATAATAGAATACGAAAATTTACAACAAATGCTCAGTTTATTACCCAATGGGGTGAACTGGGTGACAAAGCAACAGAATTTAATAGTCCATATGGCATTGCTATGGATAGCAATGGATATGTTTATGTGGCAGATACGTTTAATCATCGCATTCAAAAATTTTCTTCAGATGGAGAATTTGTCCTTCAATGGGGGCATGAAGGCGTTCAGGAAAGCGAGTTTGACAGTCCGCATGGTATTACAATCAGCCCTGAAAACTATGTGTATGTTGCAGACTCCAATAATAATCGCATCCAAATGTTTACAGACACAGGACTCTTTCTTGCTCAATGGAATGAAGACCTTAACTTCCCAACAGGTATGGCATCAGGTAACAATGGAACAGTTTATATTGCAGATACTGGAAATGATCGCCTTCAGAAAATAGTGAATAACAGAACCCTGTCAACTTTAAACCTCAACACTATTGAACTCATTCAACCAAAAAATATTGCTGTTGATACGAGTTCCAATATTTATATCACCGATTATGGCAATCAACGTTTGATTAAAATAAATTCAAATGGCGATTTTTTGAATGAATGGAATGAAAACACGAGCAACGGTGCAACGTTTGAATCATTATATGGAATAACCATCGATCCCGCAGGTTATATCTATACCTCAGATAATCAAAATAATCTCATACAGAAATTATCTGACAATGGAACATTCATGGCAAGATGGGACATCAATGGAATGTTTAATTTACCAAGCGGAATTGCAGTTGAGGAAAGCGGGAAGGTCTATGTGGCAGATACACAAAATCATCGCATACAAAAATTTTCTGCAGATGGCCAGTTTGAAACGGCCTGGGGGGGCAATGGTTTTTTAACCGGTCTATTTAACTCACCTTCAGATGTTGCTGTTGGTGAAATATCAAAAAACCAACGCATTGTTTTTGTTTCTGATACTGGAAATTCCCGAATTCAATTGTTTTCAACCGATGGAGACTTTCTGGATCAATGGGGACAGACAGAACTGAAAAATCCTTCCGGAATTGATCTCGACAGCAAAGGATATTTATATGTTGCCAATCAAAGAGGCAATAATATTTATGTTTATGATTCAACCGGCACAGTGATTCGTGAATGGGGTGGAAGAGGTTCTGGTAATGGACAATTTAAAGCGCCTTATGATGTTGCATGCGACAACACCAATCCCAATCCAGATCATGTTCTCATTTATGTTGCAGATACAGTAAACAATCGTATCCAAAAATTTTCCGCATCTGGTGATTACATCACGCAATGGGGGACTGAAGGGAAAGATCCTGGAAAATTTTATTATCCTACAAGCTTAACTATTGATCAGGAGGGATTGATATATGTCACAGATATGGAAACTCAACGTATTCAAGTGTTTCAACCTGATGGCACCTTTGTGATGCAGTGGGGAGAAGCCGGATATTATCCAGGTCAATTTTATGACCCAATTGGACTTGATGTTGGGCCAGATAATAACTTGTATATTGCAGACACCTTTCATCACAGAATTCAAGTGTTTCACAAAACAAATGAACTGAAAAAAAATAGTACTTCATGGTCATCTAAAAAGAATCAATTAAAAGACAATGAAGAATTTCTTGATAAAGCCATTATTGTAGCAGGTGGCGGTCCTTATCCTGGAAATGATTTGTGGGATGCCACGCAACTAAATACCAATTATGCCTATCAAGTATTAATTTACAATGGATTTGAAAAAAATCGTATTGCCTATTTAAGTCATGATATGGATCTGGATTTGGATGCCAATGGCAAACGTGATGATGTTGATGATTTGCCTGAAAATGATACACTTGAAAATATGATTACACAATGGGCTTCTGATGCCAGACATTTGTTTGTCTTTATGGTGGATCATGGTGGGGATAGTTGTTTTCGAATGACTGATAAAGAAATTCTCACAGCCGATATGCTGGACAATTGGCTGGATGATCTACAATCCCTATATGCCGTGAAAACAACTGTCATTGTTGATTCCTGTCAATCCGGAAGTTTTATTCCTGAGCTGACTCCTCCGATTTCTCACAACAGAATAATGGTCACCAGCGCAAATGCTAATGAAAGCGCTTATTTTCTCTCAAATGGTTATTTGTCTTTTGCATACCGGTTTTGGACACAAATTTTTACAGGAAATACAGTTGGACAGGCTTTTTATCAGGCGACTTCTTATCTGGATACGCGTCAACATCCTCAACTTGATGATAACAATGATGGTCAATACAATGAAAGTGATGGCATCCTTGCACAAGATTTAAATATTGGTGTATCGCCCATCAATTTTGGAAATGCGCCAATCATTTTAAGTATCTCGGATCATCAAACCATTACACAAGGTGCAACGGCAACCATCAATGTTTATTCCATTACTGATAAAGATACCCTTTCTCGTGTGTGGGCAACATTTCATCCACCATCTTTCAATACAGCCACACCTGATCTACCTATACATTCATTTCCAGAAATTGATTTAATGCCAGTTGAAAAAGGGAGATACTCCGGAAGCTATTCAGGTTTTATAGATTCCGGAACATACACTGTCATTATTTATGCGACAGATATCCATGGCAATATTTCACTCCCCGCACAAACCACTGTAAGCATTCAAAACAATCATCAGCCACAGGCAATAATCATTGCCGGTCATAGCCATTTTGTTGATATGCAGATGGCCATAACCAATAATGTTCAACTTGCACATGATGCCTTAATATTCCAAGGCTTTTCAGAAAATATGATTCACATATTGGGTCCACAATGGCTAACAGATTCTGACAATATTGCATCTATAGATACATTTCAATTATATATGAATCATATTCAATTAGAACAAACAGTAGAGCTTATTATTTACATGGTTGGTCAAGGCGATACAGAAATATTTGATATCAATGCATCAGAAATACTTCATGCAAAAATCCTGGATCAATGGTTGGATGAATTTCAATCCCATCAGGCAGTCCCCATAACCTTTATTTATGATGCATCGAATTCTGGAAGTTTTATACCTTTCTTAATCGCAGAAGGACAGCAAAAAAGAATTGTCATCACTGGAGCAGGCGCAAACCAGGCGGCTCAATTCATTGCACAGGGAATGATCTCATTTTCTCAATTTTTTTGGCGTGGGATTTATAATGGTTTTTCATTAAAAGATGCTTTTTTCAATGGACAAAATGGGGTTGATTTTTCATGCAATATCCAGGTGCCACAACTGGATGACAATGGAAATGGTATCAGCAATGAATCTTTGGATGGGATCGTGATCCAGCATCGAACAATTGGTGCAGGTATCAGGCTGGCAGAAAATTCACCTTTTATTGGAACCACAAATGAATACGTAGACATTACACAGTCTAATGCCACAATTACTGCAAAAGACGTTGCAGCAACAGACAGGATTCAGCAAATGATTGCTGTTGTTTCGCCCCCATGTGCTGCATATACAGGTTTTTTGCAGGTGATTACTGAAACAGTAGTAGATAGTTCTGGTCAAGCCTATACGTTCCATACAGATCAATTGGATTATACAGGAGATTATCAGGTTACATGGTTTGCAGTGGATAAGAATGGTATGGTTTCAAAACCATCTGCCAGGCATTTTTCTTCAGCCAGCCTATTAAAAGACGCATATGAACCAGATAATTCATGGCAGGATGCTAATGTGTTGATCATTAATGATCAAAATCCATATCATTTAGAAATTCCAGGATATGAATGGCAGCAACAACACAATTTTCATGACAATGCTGACGAAGATTGGTTTTCATTCATGGCTGTCAAAGACGAATACTATAAAATATCTGTTGAATATGATGACTTTCAGCCTGAAATCAGCCTTTTTGCCAGTAACCAACTAATAGAAATCACAAACACAACAATTAATGTACAGAACAATGTACTTACTGCAGAATTTGCTGCATCATATTCAGATGTTTATTATGTTCGTATTCAATCAAATAGTAATTTAGAGCCAACTCAATTTCAATTTTCTGAATACCGCATCAATCTTACCATACCTGCGGGTACATTTGGGGGATTTATTTATGGATCAATCTCTCCTGCTATTAAAGATGCCATCATTCGTACGACTGCCAATAATTGTATCAAAGCCCTCCCCAATGGCAAATTCTTCATGCCCCATGCAGCAGGCTCTTTTGTTTTGAGGGTTGAAACTGAATATTACGATATTTTTGAAAAAAGTATTCTTGTTCATGAAATAGAACCACTAAAAATAGTAATTCCACTGGTATCCAGATTGGCATCACCCAATGCGCAATTTTCACCAGGCAGTACACAAATAGGAGCCCCCCCTTTATCAATTTACTTTTCAGATCAATCAGATGGGCAGATTACAGAATGGATGTGGGATTTTGGCGATGGTAGTATAAGCAATGCCAAAAATATCACGCATTCCTATGATAGCCCAGGTATCTATTCTGTCGTGCTGACAGTGAAAGGTCCGGGTGGTAGTGCGCGTACGTCAAAAAGTAAGCTCATCATTGTTACTTCACAAGACACGGATAACGATCTCATGCCAGATGACTGGGAAAGTCAGTATGGACTTGATCCATATGTCAATGATGCCTCATCTGATCTTGATAATGATGGTTTGAGCAATTTAGAAGAATATCATTTAAATTCTCGGCCAGACAATTCCAGACCTGAAAAACCAACATTGAACATCACTGACCTTTGGGTACTATACGCTGATCCATACGTTGATCCAGATATTTCAGATCAGCACGTAAAAACCCATTGGCAGGTCAGTCCGCAGGCTAATTTTTCATTTAACACCCTTGACATAATCCATGAAGCCTATCTTCAAACTTACACAATTACAGCACTATTACTTGACACGAACACTGATTACTATGCCAGAGTCCAATTTCTCGATAATTATAATGGTAGCTCCCAATGGTCTGATTCTGTAGTTTTTTCAAGTCCTGCCTTTTATGTGGATAATAATATGAACCAGATTCCGGATGATCAAGAAATCAATGATCATCTCCTTGATTTGGATGAAAATCAGGTAATGGATATTGATCAGGATAATATCCAGTTATTAAAAACAGTAACCGGTGTTTCACTGGCAATTGCGTGGGATAATGAAAAAGTATCCATGCTTTCTGCTCAATCTGCAGATGCTTCTGAAATAACAAATACCACAAATCGGGCATCCACAACGCCCTGTGGTTTGTTTCGATTTAAATATAAATTAGAGGACAATTCATCAGATAACATTGACTTAAGTCTGTATTTCAAAGAAGCCATTTCGCCCTGGGCGAGGTTATTTTCATATGATGATGTCAATTTCTGGCAGGATATTTCAGAATTTACTGAATTGAGTGACAAAAGTATAAGAATGACAATTCAAGATGGTGGCGTTGGTGATGCTGACCTTACAAAGAATGGAGAAATTGTCAATATTTCAGAAATTGGTATTGTTAGGGCTTATGATAAGCCGAAAGATGGGGATAGTGATGTTGGGATGTGTTTTATTTATCTGTTAACCTATTGATATCAAAAAGATAGTAAAAACAATGAAAAAATTAAGAATGACTGGCTTGTTATTGATATTGCTTTTTATTCCACTGCAAGGAATATCAAACACAATTAAAATACCTGAAGATTATGCCACAATTCAGGATGGTTTAAATATGGCATCAAAAGACTATACTGTACTTGTTGCTCCAGGTATTTATAAAGAAAATATTATCTGGCCCGAAAAGGATGGCATAAAATTAATTGGAAGTGGCGAAAACATAACAATTATTGATGGTACACAAAAAGGATGTGTCATACTTTTTGATTTCAAAGTAGACATTATTTCTTCAAATACAGTTATTTCAAATCTCTGTATTAAAAATGGAAAAAGTGATTATGGTGGAGGGATTTATTGTAATTATTCAAGCCCCAAATTTTCTGACATTATTGTTATGAACAACACTGCAAACAAAAATGGTGGAGGTATTTGCTTGTTTGGATCATCTCCAATATTATCAAATATTTCAATTGTTAATAATTTTTCACCAGAATATTCTGGAGGTCTGGCCTGTATATACTCTAACCCTACAATGTCCAATATTAATATTTCAAATAATTCAGCGTCAATTCAAGCTGGTGGTGTTTCTTTTTATGAATCATTCCCAAAACTTTTTGATACCAAAATATCAGTCAACCATTCAGAGGCAGGTGCGGGAGTTGTTTGTAATAAATCTTCTATTGAGTGCCTAAATCTGATAATTGATGATAATAGCGCAAGTGATTGTGGTGGGGGCATGATTTGTATTGAATCCAATACGGAATTTTCTAATATTTCTATAACCAATAATAAGGCGAAAAGGATAGGTGGCGGTATTTTTTGCTTAAACTCCAATACGATATTTAAAAAAGTTAACGTTATCAATAATCTTGTTGATTATTACGGTGGTGGAATCGCCAGCTATAATTCTGACTTAAAACTGACAAATGTAACAATCGCTTCTAATATTGCCTCAGACGAAGGAGGTGGCCTTTTCTTTTTTAATTCGAGTTCGATTATTCAAAATTCCATTATCTATTATAACACACCTCAAGCAGTTTGTTTTGCTAATTCTCCTCAAAATTCAACGACTATAGATCAACTGACAATTAGCCATTCAAATATCGAAAACGGTCGCTATGGCATGTCCTTCGTTAATGTAAATGAACATTATTCATTTCATTGGGGAGACGGCAATTATTCAACCAAACCTTTATTTATAGACAGCTATAGCAACTATAATTTAAAACCTGACTCTCCATGCATTGATTCCGGTCATCCAGACCTGGACAATGATGGTATTTCATGGGTAAACGATCCTGACGATCAAGACCCGGATGGTTCGAGAATGGATATGGGGTCACATCACTTTCCTCAAGAATTAACTTTTACTCTTCCAGATCAAATATCAGAAAATCATGGCGTACTAACCGGAACAATAAATAGCAATTATGTATTAGAACAGGAACTGATAGTTAAAGTAAAATCTTCAAACCCTTCTCTTGTATCAGTTCCTGAACTAGTTGTTATTCCTAAAGGATGTACAATAACGACACTTGAATTAACCATTCATAATAATCAACAGTACGATACAGAGCGAACAGTTATTATTTCAGCAGTTTTTTGGAAAGAATATCAACATACATTAACAATAATAAGCGATGAGCTAAGTATTAAAATTAACTATCCAGAAAATAACGCATCCACAGATCAACTTATGGGAATCTTTGGAGAAGCAAGTGATCTGTTAAATGAAATATCAAAAATTCAGTTAAAAATTTCACAAGGCGATCAATTTCTTGATGAAAATTTTGAATTTGGCAATCAACTAGTATGGATTGATGCCCAGGGAACCACTGAATGGTTCTTACACACTTCTAAAATAAACTGGAAAAAAAATTCTATCCACAAAATTTCAGCGCTCGCTACAAATACAGAAGGCTATACTGCATTAACCACAATCACTTATATCAATGGTAATCTTTATGAACCATCAACAATCACCTGCGACCTTAGCATTGACCATAGCATAGCTGGAGAACCAATTGAAATAAAAGGAAAAATACTTCCTCCTCCCATTGTAAGTGGAATGATTGTTGATCTGTCACTAAAACATATAGAGAGTAATGAAATTGTATATCCTAAACCTGAATATACCAATAAAGCTGGAGAATTTACTTTTCAAGTACCTTGTGGAAAAATAAACAAAGCAGGCTTTTGGGAAATCCATACATCCTGGAATGGAGATAATCAGCTAGAATCTTCAAACAGTAAAATTAAACCACTTCATGTTTCTCAAAGTCTGAGCCGGTTAAGCTTATATGCAACAACACGTCATTTAAAATTAGATGAAACCATCACCTTTAGCGGTAAACTTTCCTACCAAATTGATTGTTATAATGGCTTGATTAATCAGACCTTAATATTCAAAACCATTGACCCAGATGGCATTGAAGCATCAGAAACCGTGTTGACTGATAATTTGTTTGGTAATTATAAAATTCCGGATTATTCTTTTAATCGACTGGGAAAATGGAATGTTCAACTAGCATTTAGTGGTAACGAAGGCATGTCTCCCTGTACTTCTGAATCCATTGATATCCATGTGGTTGAAACAGCCGGATATGCCATCATTGTTCAGGGAAAAATCAAAAATAGTGAAGGTCTAAAAGCACATAACAAAACAACACAATCTGTATACAGGCAATTGAAAAAACGTGGTTTTTTTGTTGATGAAACGACCAATACTGACGACATTATGTATTTGAATTATGATCTTTCTCAAAGTGGTGTAGATGGTATTCCTACAAAAAAATCGGTGAAATCGGCGATTACGCAATGGGCAAAAGAAAAAATGGATCAAAAACCCGCAAATTTATATATAATTATGGTGGATCATGGGCTTGAAGATGAATTTTTTATTGATCCGGATATAATAACTTCATCCGAACTGGCACAATGGTTAAAGACACTTCAAGAAAATTTAGTGAATGATGATGCTAAAATACAAGAAATAATCGTTGTTTTGGGCTTTTGCAAATCTGGATCATTTATTGACGAACTATCTGGTGATCAACGTGTGATTATCACCAGTGCATCTGCAAATGAATTTTCATATAAAGGCCCTAAAGAAACAGATCATTCAGGCAATCTTCTGAGGGATGGTGAATATTTTGTTACTGAATTATTTAAAAAATTTTCTTTTGGCCACTCTGTCAGGGAATCTTTTGAAAAAGCAGCTTTACTCACCAAACGTTATACACTTTCACCATCAGGTATGCCCAATTCACCATTTTTTGATAACTCGCTACAGCATCCATTGATTGACGACAATGGGGATAAACAAGGAAGTCACATGCTATCCGATCCCAAAGGTGATGGCGCAGTTAGTGAAAAATTATATATCGGTGTCAGCGCAATAACAAATAATGATCCTGGTGACGTTTCTGTCATTGAGGTTTCTGAAGCTGTTTTTTTGGAAGATCATCAAAGTAGCGTTGATCAATTATGGGCACGTGTGAATGCACCCAATCGCCTTGGAACCATATGGATAGAGATCAAAGCGCCGGCTTATGAAACAATCTACCCTGTGGTATCTGACGAACAGTCAGATACTGTGGTCTTTGGTCAGGCTGAAATGAACTTGAAAAAGATTGTTTATCATAGGATAGAAAGGATTGTACTTGATACCCGTTATCTATGGGAAGGTCTCTCTGATTTTAGCAGACCAGGAACTTATCAGGTTTTTTATTTTGCCATTGATGACATCACAACACACGCTTCACCTCTTATGGAAACACTGGTTTACAAAGCAAAATCTGGTAATAACCCACCGTCTCCATTTCAACTGATATCTCCGGAAAATAATGTAAGCAATGAAGAATCCAATACATCAACGGCACTGATTCTGCGATGGGAACATACCGTTGATCCTGATGAAGATCTTGTGACATATACCGCCTTATTGTCTGAAAAAAACAAGTTTTTTTTTAATCCCATTCAAAAATCCTCGCTTTCAAATAATTCATGTATATTTAATCGCAGTAACGGCATCAAAAATTTTACCCGATACTACTGGAAAGTTATTGCCATTGATCAATATGGTGCAAAACGGGAATCAGATATCTGGACATTTTATACAGATGATAAAAACAATCCACCCTGGGGAGCGCTCGAAGCTTATGTTTTTAATAAAATCAATGGTCAGATTGTCAATGATGCCAGAGTTATTGTTGGTAACCTTACAAATTCACAAGAAACCTCTAAAGGCTATTACCTTGATTTTATCCCACCGGGAGCATACAATATTATTATTAAAGCACCTGGATATTTAACCAAATCATATCCTGATATTGAAATCCCCCGCATGGAAACATTGATAAGAAATTTTAAACTTTGCCCTGAAGGCAAGAAAGGTGATCTTAACCTTGATGGAGAAGTCAATATTAGCGATGCAATCTTTGGATTGAAAGTATTGGCTCATAAGGAAGCCTGTGTTCATGTGGATATGAGGATTGTTCTTTATGTATTTCAAGAGGTATTGAAATAAACCTTTAGGAGGAATTCATGCAATACGCATTAAAAGAAAGAATTGGGCAGCCTACATAGTTTATTCTGGTGACTGTGAAACAGAAATGAAGCTGCTAATGACGCCATTAAAAGAGCAGGTCAGTGAATTAAAAGGTCGAATGCTTGAATAGATCGTCTGGCAGGAAACAAGAACTTTGACATAGCTTGTACAAGAGTGAATCAAATATAAAAAAAAGATAAAGGAGTAAAGAAATGATAAAATCAATTTATTTCAATATATTATTTGTTGGGTTACTTTTCCCAACTTTATGCCTGGCAAAAATTATTCATGTACCGGGGGAATACAAATACATACAGGAAGCGTTAAATAATGCATCAGAAGGCGATACTGTTCAGGTTGAACCTGGAACTTATACTGAAAATATTGTATGGCCGGATTTAAATGGCATTCAGTTGATTGGTAGTGGGCAAGGTAAGACAATTATTGATGGCAATAAAAAAGATACTGTTATTCTTATTGAGAACGAACAATATAATAAAATCGATAACGCTACTGTTTTAAAGGATATTACCATTACAAACGGCGATGTTTTACAATACAATCAAGATGCCGGTGGTATTGGTTTTTATCAGGCGAGTCCTTGTCTTATCAATGTTACCATATCTAACAATAGCGCTGCTTCTGGCGGTGGAATGGCAATCTATGTTGATTCCAATCCTCGTCTTACAAATGTTACAATTATTGGAAATCATGCAGAGTATGGTGGAGGAATTGATTGCTATTATTCAAACCCGAGTCTTACAAATGTAACAATCACTGATAACTCAGCAGAATATGATGGTGGTGGGATTTATTGCGAAGTTTCAAACCCGAGTCTTACAAATGTAACAATCACTGATAACTCAGCAGAATATGATGGTGGAGGAATTTATTGCTATGATTCAAACCCGAGTCTTACAAATGTTACAATCACTGATAACTCAGCAGAAGTTGATGGTGGTGGGATTTATTGCGATGTTTCAAACCCGAGTCTTACAAATGTTACAATCACTGATAACTCAGCAGAAGATAATGGTGGTGGGATTTATTGCACAATTGATTCAACAATCAATTTTGACAAAAAAAATCGATGTAATATTTACAAAAATAATGCCTACCGCCCGGGTGATGACATATTTTCTGAAGCTAAAATACATATCATTTTGAATAAATTTACTGTAAAAAAACCTACTCCTAATTATATATGGCCTGTAGAAAATTTTTCCTTTGGTGAAGATGATATTCAAAATGGTATTACTACTCAAATTTATTCTACTTTATATGTTTCCCTATCAGGTAATGATTCAAATGAAGGAACATCTGAGAGTAAGCCTTTTAAAACAATTCAACATGCACTGTCTTTAGTTGATGAAAACAATGACAATGCTGATACAGTTTTTATTTACACCCTATATCTAGATTCAGGAACATATAGCGAATATACAAACAAAGAAAAATTTCCATTAAGTGTGCCCAGTAATGTTATCATTAAGGGAAAAGGTGAGAATGTAACCATACTGAATGCTGATGGAGAAAGTAATGTTCTGTGGCTGAGTGAAGTTTACAATACAAAAATAGAAGGGCTAACAATTACAAATAGCTATGATATAGGAATTTATAGTAAAGATTCCAGTCTGGTTCTTTCGAATTTAGCTTATTATGAAAATGGCGGTGGAATTTATTGCGATAGTTCTTATCTAAGCCTTACGAATGTAAAAATATCAAAAAATACTACTGAATATAATGGCGGTATTATCTATTGCATTGATTCTAATTTAACCCTTACAAACTCACAAATATCAAAAAATACTACTGAATATAATGGCGGTATTATCTATTGCATTGATTCTAATTTAACCCTTACAAACTCACAAATATCAAAAAATACTACTGAATATAATGGCGGCGGAATCTATTGCATTGATTCTAATTTAACCCTTACAAACTCACAAATATCACAAAACACTGCTGGTAATAATGGCGGTGGCATGTATGTTACAAATTCCAACTTATGGTTATCGAATGTAAAAATAATAGAAAATACTGCCCAATCTGCTGGCGGTGGGCTTTATTGTGATAGCGGTTCTACAATTGATTTTAACAAAGAAAAACGATGTGATATTTACAAAAACAGATCTTTAATAGCTTATGATATTTATTCTGAAGCAAATTTAGATATTGTTTTGGATACATTTACTGTAAAAAAGCCTACTTCTAGCTATGCTTATCCATTAGACCATTTTTCAAATTTTGATATCCAAAATAGCATCATTCCACAGATTGATTCAAATGTATATGTTTCCCCTTCAGGAAGTAACGAAAATGAAGGCATGTCAGAATCTTCCCCATTAAAAACAATAACATATGCACTGTCTGTTATTGCTGCTAATGAAGAAAGTCCTTACACAATTTTTCTTAATGCAGGAACTTATAGTCCTGGTACAAATGGTGAAATTTTTCCGATTAAGCTAATTAGTTATGTGACCATTAAAGGTAAAGAAGAGGAAACCACCATTTTGAATGCAGGTGGTAAAGAAAGCGTTTTTTCATTGAATAATGTTCATAATAGTAAGATTGATAATTTAATAATTACAAATGGCTCGGTTTCACTAGGTGGTGGGATATATTCCAAAAATTCTCAATTCAATCTGTCAAATCTTACAGTTACTGGTAATTTTGCTAATGATGATGGTGGTGGGATATATTTCAAAAATTCTGAAGCGAGACTATATAATCTCACAGTTTCAGATAATTCTGCTGATGAAGGGGGCGGTATTTATTTCAATAATTCCAAATCGTATTTATCAAATGTTACAGTAAACAATAATTCAGCAAAATACTTAGGCGGTGGAATTTATTGTGATGGTGATTCTACAATCTTTTTTAACAAAGATAATCTTTGTAATATCTACACAAATAATGCCTTAGCTGGTAATGACATATCTTCGGAATCAGAAATAAATATTGTTGTGGATACTTTTACTGTAAAAAAACCAACTTCTTATTATGCATATCCTATAGAAAATTTTACTTTTGATGATGATATTCAAAATAGTATTATTACTCAAATTTATTCAGATGTATATGTATCTCCTTTAGGAAATAATAATAATGAAGGCAAAAATAAATCTTCACCATTAAAAACAATAGATTATGCATTATCTGTTATTGCCCCAAATATGGACACTCCACTAATAATATTTCTTGATTCCGGAACATATAGTTCTGAAACAAACGATGAAAAATTTCCACTTTATTTACTTGATTACGTTTCCATTAAAGGTGAAGGAGAGAATGAAACTATTTTGGATGCAAATGGAAAATCACGTGTTCTTTTTTTTCGAAATATTCAACATTCTAAAATAGAAAATATTACTATAACAAAAGGTCTGCCAAACTTTGGTTGTGGTGGTGGTGTTTATATTAAAGAATTTTCAACTCCGATCTTTTCAAATGTTACTATTAGCAACAATTCAACGAAACCTTATAGAGGTGGTGGTGGTGGTGGTGTTTGCATTGAAGATTCAAACCCAATTTTTACAAATGTTATAATTATTAATAATGATTCAGAATCTGGTTTTGGTGGTGGCGCTTATATTGAAGGTTCAAGTCCAATTTTTACAAATGTTAATATTAACAACAATACAACATCTGGGAGCGGTGGGGGGATTTATTGTGGATCTAGTTCTAGCCCGAGCTTTACAAATATCATAATTGATAACAATTTTGCAAGGTTCGGTGGTGGAATAATGATTTCTGACTCAAATCCGAGTTTTACACATGTAACTATTAGCAATAATACATCTCGTGTGAATGGTGGCGGTATTTACTGTGATGAATACAAACAAAACTTATCAAATGTTACAGTTACTGACAATACAGCAGAGAATGATGGCGGTGGAATTTATTGTGAACAATCTTCTATAAAACTTTCAAATGTTACCATTTCAAATAATTCATCTGATAGAGGAGGGGGAATTTATTGTGATAGAAACTCTACAATTGATTTTAGCAAAGAAAATCGTTGTAATATATACTCAAACAATGCCTTGTTCGAAGGTAATGATATTTGTTCTTATAAAAAATTTGATATTATTTTGGATACTTTTACTGTATTAAAACCTACACCCTATTTTGTAACACCATTTAACAATTTAGAAAATGTTGATATTCAGAATAGCATTATTGAACAGATTGATTCGAATATATATGTTTCTCCTTCAGGTCATAATGAAAATAAAGGCACATCTGAATCGTCCCCATTTAAAACAATAAGGCATGCATTGTCAATTATTGCTTCTAACGAAGATAGCCCTTACACAATTTTTCTTGATTCTGGTACTTATGGGGCTGACACAAATGGCGAAATATTTCCTATTAATCTTATTGGTTATCTTTCAATCAAAGGAAAAGGAGAAGAGGATACTATCTTAAAAGCAGATGGAAAAACAAATATTTTTATTTTGTATAATGCTCATAGTAGTAAAATTGATAGCTTAAAAATCACAAATGGTTCATCATATCGTGGGGGTGGAATTTATTGCTATCATTCTGAACTGAGTTTATCTAATCTTACTATTACGGGAAATTCTGCAGATATGATTGGAGGGGGGATATACTTCACTCATTCTAAATCGAATCTATCAAATGTCACCATTTCAAATAATTCTGCACATGATGAAGGTGGAGGAGGGATTTACTTTGATTATTGTTCAGAATCAAATTTATCAAATGTCAAAATCATCAATAATACCGAAACCAAAAAAAATGGTGGAGGAATTTATTTCAATAATTCCGAGTCGAACTTATCAAATGTCACCATTTCAAATAATTTAGCTCATGATGAAGGTGGTGGATTGTATTTTAAAGATTCCACTTCGAGCTTATCAAATGTCACCATTTCAAATAATTTAGCTCATAATGAAGGTGGTGGATTGTATTTTAAAGATTCCACTTCGAGCTTATCAAATGTCCTAATTTCAAATAATTTAGCAACTGACAAAGGAGGAGGGATTTATTGTGATAGTAATTCAACAATTGATTTTAATGAAGAAAAACTTTGTAATATATACTCAAACAATGCATTATTAGGTAAAGACATATGCTCTTTTAGCGAAATAAATATAATTGTGGATACATTCACTGTAAAAAAACCTACTTCCTATTACACACATCCTATAGAAAACTTTTCTTTTAATGATAATGATATTCAGAATAGTATTTTTACTCAAATTAATTCAAATGTATATGTATCTCCTTCAGGAAGTAATGAAAATAAAGGTATAGATAAACTTTCACCATTAAAAACTATCGATTATGCACTATCTGTAATTTATGTTAGCAAAGATAACCCGCATACAATATTTCTCGATTCCGGAACATATAGTAGTGATACAAACGATGAAAAATTTCCTCTTTGTATATTTAGTTATGTTTCTATTAAAGGTGAAGGAGAACAGAATACTATTTTGAATGCAAAAGGAAAATCCCATGTTCTCTATTGTAAAGATGTCCAACATTCTAAAATTGAAGATATAACTTTGACAAATGGCCATTCAGATCAAGGCGGAGGACTTTTTATTAGCGACTCAAATCTGAGTTTTACAAATGTTATCATTAATAACAATTCTGCAACAAAATTGGGTGGTGGCGTTTTAATTAGCAACTCAGATCCAATTTTCATAAGTGTTATAATTAATAACAATTCAACAAATCTCTTTAGCGGTGGTGGGATTTTTGCTATAAAGTCAAAACCGACCTTTACAAATGTTACAATTGCTAATAATTTATCAGAGAGTAAGGGAGGTGGGATTTATTGTAATGATTCCGAACTAAATCTTTCAAAAGTAACAATTACAAAGAATACTTCAAACAGTTTTGGAGGTGGGATTTATTGTTATGATTCCGAACTAAATCTTTCAAAAGTAACAATTACAAGGAATACTTCAAACAGTTTTGGAGGTGGGATTTATTGTGATGATTCAAGAATCAATTTTGACAATCAAAATCGTTGCAATATTTATTTAAACAGTGCAAATCGTGGAAATGACATATATACTACAAACTTAATGTTAAATATCATTTTGGATACTTTTAGTGTAAAAGTGCCTACTGGTTACTATGTATCTCCAATAAAGAATTGTTTTTCTTATGATATTAAAAATCAAATATTACCTCAAATTAGTTCCGATTTATTTGTTTCCCCTTCAGGTAATAATTCTAACCAGGGTGCATCTGAAAATTATCCTTTAAAAACGATACAGTATGCACTATCTGTTTGTGCTACAAATAACGACACTTCCTATAGTATTTTTCTTGATTCAGGAATATATTCCCCTAACACAAATGGCGAAACATATCCGCTGTATCTATACGACCATGTTACCATTAAAGGTGAAGATCAAAATAAAACTATATTGGATGCAAATGGTAATAATAGTGTTTTATATTTCCATGATATAGATATTGCTAAAATAGATGGAGTAACGATACAAAATGGGGCAGCAGATTATGGTGGCGGAGTTTATTGTTATGGAGCAACTCCTATTTTATCAAATATGACAATTTCTAAAAATTCAGCAATTCATGGTGGCGGAGTTTATTTTGAATATTCCAGTTCAATTCTAAAATATGTTGCAATTGTCGATAATTTTGCAAAAGATGAAGGTGGCGGAATTTTTTGTTATGATTCCAGCCCAACTCTATCAAATGTTACAATTTCCAGAAATTCAGCATATTCCGATGGTGCTATTAATATCGAAAATGATACTGATGATAATATTCCTCCAATTATTAGAAATTCAATAATATGGCATAATTCTGAAGAATTATATTCCGAATTTAACATATATTATTCTAATATTGAAAACAGTTACGATGAAAATAACACCTCTCCTCTCTTTATCAATTCTTATGATAATTTCAACTTACAACCGAATTCTCCTTGTATCGACGCCGGTAATCCAGACCTGGATGGCGATGGCATTACATGGGAAAATGATCCAGATGATCAAGATCCAGATGGTTCAAGGATGGACATGGGTGCATATTATTTTCCCCAATATCTTACATTTAGGATTCCAGATCAAATATCTGAAGATCACGGCGTATTAACAGGCACTGTTCACAGCAATTATATTTTGAAAGAAGCCTTTGTTGTAAAAATGTCCTCATCAAATCCATCTCTTATATCTGTTCCGGAAACAGTTGTGATTCCGGCAGGATGCACAGCTACAACCCTTGAATTAACCATACATGATAATCAACAGTACGATCCAGTTAGAAATGTAGTTCTTTCTGCTAAATTCTGGAAAAATTATCAACATGAGTTACGTGTCATTGATGATGAATTATGGATTACAATTGATAATCCTGAAAATAATGACCAACTGATGATCCTATTTGGTCGTGCGAGTGATCGTTTTAATGATATATCTGATATTCAATTACAAATTTCAGAGGGAAATAACTATATTAATGAAAACTATGAATTCGGCAGAACTCCTGCCTGGATAGATGCACATTTAAACAATGAATGGACACTCCATACATATAAAATAAACTGGAAAAAAGACACTGCCCACACCATTACAGCTCGTGCCACTAACGTCAAAGGCTACACAGCAATAAAGACCATTACTTATATCAAAGGCAATCTTCATGAGCCTTCAATGATTACCTGTGAACTGTCTCTCAACCATATTAATGCAGGAGAACCCTTTGAAATAAAAGGAAGAATTGAGCCGCCGCCCACAAGAATAAAAACAGTTCATCAGTCGATTATGCACAAAGAAAGTCGTGCCATTGTAAATCTTACTACTGAAATCATAACGAACATATTCGGAGAATTTACGATTCAGGTGCCCTGTGGGAAAATAAACAAAGCAGGCCTGTGGGAAATTTATACATCCTGGGATGGAGATCAGCATTTAGGCGCAGCTAAAAGTGATATTCAACATCTAAACGTTTCATCCAGTCAAAGCATGATATCTATATTCCCAACATCTCAACATTTGAAATTAAGCGAAACAGTGACCTTCACCGGAAAATTATCTTATCATATCGGCTGTTCCAGAGATCTGCTGAATGAGACCATAACACTTAAAACCATAGACCCGAGTGGTAATGAAAATACGAAAGAGATTACAACATACACGTTAGATGGTGATTACAAAATTAAGGACTTTGCTTTTAATCAACTCGGAGAATGGAAAGTTCAGTTAGCCTTTAGCGGTAACCTGGGCATGTCTCCTTGTGCATCTGAGACGCTTAACATTCATGTCGTAGAAACAGCTGGCTATGCCATTATTGTACAAGGTAAAATAAAAAATAGTGAGGGGCTGAGAGCCCATAATAAAACAACACAATTTGTCTACAAGCAATTGAAAGCCCGTAAATTTATTGTAGACGACCAAACCAACAATGACGATATCATGTATTTCAATTATGATATAGAGCAAAGCGGCGTGGATAGTATACCTAAAAAAGATTCCGTTAGAACTGCAATTACTGATTGGGCAAAAATGAAAATGGATCAAAAACCCGCTAATTTATATATTATCATGGTGGATCATGGTCTTGAAGATGAATTTTATATTGATCCAGATGTTATTAAATCAACAGAACTAGCAGAATGGCTAAATATACTTCAAGAAGGCTTACAAAATGAAGATGCTAAAAAACAGGAAATTGTCATAATTCTTGGATTTTGTAAATCAGGATCCTTTATTGACGAACTATCAGGAGATCATCGGATCATCATTACCAGTGCTTCAAAAAATGAGTATTCCTACAAAGGCCCAAAAGAAGTAGATAATTTAGGAAATATTCTCAGAGATGGTGAGTATTTTATTACCGAATTCTTTAAAAAAATATCCTTTGGCCAATCCATAAAAAAATCCTTTGAAAAAGCAGTTCAATTAACAGAACAATACACCCTTTCTCCTTCAGGCTCTCCCAATTCACCATTTTTTGATAAATCACTACAACATCCATTAATAGATGACAATGGCGATAAACAAGGAAGCAATATTCTTTCCGATTCCAAAGGAGATGGTGCAATCAGTGATAATATATATATTGGCGTTAGTGAAGAAACAAAAAATGATCCTGATGATGTATCTATCATTAAAGTTTCTGAACCCATTTTTTTACAAGAAAATGAAACCAGCGTTAAGGAATTATGGGCGCGTGTAGATAGACCTGACCGCTCTGGAATCATGTGGGTTGAAATTAAAGCGCCTGATTATAAAACAATTAGTGTTGAAAAATCCGGCCAGGCTGAGATGGATTTGAAAAAAGTAGTATTTGATGAGATTTATAATCAAAATGATCAATATGATCAATATGAACGACATGAATGGTACAATTTGAGTGGTTTTACAACCCCTGGAACCTATCAGGTCTTTTACTTTGCTATTGATAATTATACAAAACATACCTCATCACTTATGGAAACAATTGTTTACAAAGCCAAAACTGACAATCGTCCGCCATGTCCTTTTCAACTGATTTCTCCAGAAAATGTTATTGACAAAGCATCTACTACAGCGACATCATTGATTTTGAGATGGAATCACGCCGATGATCCTGAAGAAGATTTTGTAACGTATACAGTTGTATTATCTGAAAATAATTGGAACTTTCACAATATTATTCAAAAGAATTCAATAATAAATAATGCGTGTATCTTCAATCGAAAACATGGCATCAAAAATTTTACTCGTTATTACTGGAAAGTTATTGCTATTGATCAATATGGTGCCAGGCAAGAATCTGATGTATGGACATTTTATACAGATGATAAAACAAATCCAATCGACGGCGCACTTGAGGCTTATGTTTATAATCAACTGAATGGTCAACTTGTAAAAGATGCCAGTGTAATTGTAGGAAACCTGCCGAATGCAAAAAAGACATCAAAAGGCTATTATCTTGATTTCATCCCGCCAGGAATATACAATATTACAATCAAGGCGCCAGGATATTTTGATAAAAACTACCCTGATATAAAAATCCCCCGCATGGAAACATTAGTAACCAATTTTAGAATTATCCCTGAAGGCGAAAAAGGAGACTTGAATGCTGATGGAAAAATCAATATTCAGGATGTTATCTTCGGTTTAAAGGTGTTGGCTTTTAGAGAAGATGTTACAGCCTATGTTCATGTGGATATGGGGATTGTTCTTTATGTATTTCAAGAGGTATTGAAATAGTTCTTTATGTGTTTCAGGAAATCATGAATCAATGTTCATTATCGGCTCTAACCTTACAATAATTATGAGGGAGAGCTTTTTAAATAAGGAGGTAAATTATGTTCTATTCATGGCAAAACGTCTGCATTATTATAATAATTTTATTATATCCAGTTAAAGCTATAACGAAAACTATTAATGTCCCTGAAGATTTTTTAACGATACAAGAGGCTTTAAATACTGCATCCGATGGAGACATTGTATCAGTTTCTCAGGGTAGATATCATGAAAATATCATATGGCCTGTCATAAATGATATCAAATTAATTGGTGAAGGTAAGAGTAATACGATTATTGATGGAGGAAAAAAGGGAATTACAATTAGTCTTGTTTCACCTGGTTGTGTTGCATTTATTCAAAGTGTTAGTATTATAAATGGTGAAGTTGACAGTAGTAATGATATTGAAATTAATGAAGGTGCTGGGATCAATTGTCTTGAATCAACACTACATCTTTCAAATGTGGTAATCTGTGATAATATTGGAGCAGGTATATATTCAGTAAATTCAGAAATAGAATTAACAAATGTAACCATTAGTGATAATTCCGTAGGAGTTGTGTGTAGAAAATCTAGCTTGACCCTATCAAATGTTAATATTTTAGATAACTATGGGCATGGTGGGGTTCAAATCCTGGAGTCGAACTTACTGATTTCAAATGCAATAATTTCAAGAAATTCAGCGTATTTGGGGCAAACAGCTGGAGGTGGAATTGGTTCTTTTATTAATTCTAACATAAACATATCAAATACAACGATTTCAGAAAACTATTCATTCCTCGGTGGTGGTATTTGCTGCTTGGTTACTTCGGAACTTAAACTATCAGATGTAATCGTTTCAGGAAATTATGCAAGTCAAGGTGGTGGCATTGTTTGTGGTTTAGCATCACAACTCAAACTATCAAATGTAAGCGTTTCGGGAAATTATGCTAATCAAGGTGGTGGCCTGTTATTGTTGCTCTCAACAACAGAAATAAAGAATTCAATAATTTGGTATAATTCTCCTCAAGCGATATTCATCCAAGATGAACCCTATCCTCTTATTATTAAGTATTCCAGCATTCAAAATGGAAAAGATGGTATTCATTTTTCTGAAAAAATAGAAGATACAATATTTCAATTTGAAAACAACATTTCAACCAAGCCACAGTTCATTGATCCATATGGAAACTATAACCTAAAACCAGGATCTCCCTGTATCAATTCTGGTGATCCTGATTTTGATAATGATGGAATTACGTATGAAAACGATCCTGATGATCAGGATGTTGATGGTACAAGAATGGATATGGGAGCATTGTTTTTTTTATTCGCAATTTCATTGGACATTCCTGAAACAGCCAGTGAAAATGACGGTTTTGTTAACGGTAGCGTTTTTATAGATTCAATTTTTGAACGAGATGTTGTTGTTCAGCTCATTTCCAGTGATCATTCATGTTTGACTGTGCCATCATTGGTTACGATTCCTTCTGGTAAATTATCAACAGATTTTTTAATATCGATTGTTGACAATGATGCATACAATGCATCAAAAAACCTGAAAATAACAGCTTCCTGTTCTCAATGGTTATCAGATACAGAAACAATGATGATTACAGATAATGAACTGATGGTTAATATATTATATCCCCCTAATAAAGGTCCTGTTGATCCTGAGCATAACTATATTTTTGGAAATGCGAGTGATCTTTTCAACAATTTATCAAAAGTTGAGTTCATTGTCTCAAATGAAAGTCAACAATATTTCTATACACAAAACGTTACCCCGGAGGCATCAACGACCTTTGTTATTGATACTTCGGAAAATCCATGGAAAAAAAATGAATCATACATAATTTCAGCAACTGTTTATAATTCTATAGGATACACAAGTTCTTGTTCAATTATTAGTGGCGCAGTCACTTCTGAAATATCTTGCCAATTATCTAAGAAGCAAATTATTGCAGGAGAGCCGCTGACTGTAACAGGTCACCTATTTCCAATACCTTCAAAAAGCGGTTTTCCTATTGATATTAAATTGTATTGCTCCAAAAACGATAAATCAATTTATTTAAATCCGGTTTTTACCAATCAACAGGGAGAATTTACATCGATAATTGACTGTCGTTTTATTGATAAAACTGGCGAGTGGACTGTTCAAGCGATTTGGCAAGGAGAATCACAATATTTATCGTCAGAAAGTAAGCCACAACCGCTGAAAGTTATTCCAAGTAAAAGCAGGATCAGTATTTCAGCCAGTTCCCATAATGTAAAAATTGGAGAAAAGATAACCATTGATGGTAAACTATCTTTTCAAACTGATTGTGAAAAAGGGTTGCTTGAAAAAAATCTAACAATTAATGTAGTAAATCCTCAAGGTGTTGAAAGTAAACACGCTGTAATGACCGAAAATATATTTGGGAATTATCAACTAAGAAATTTGCTAGACTTTGATCAATTGGGCATATGGACTGTTCGGACAGAATTTATAGGAACAGATGCATATTCTCCCTGTGTTTCAGACGCTATTGATATTCATGTAGTTGAATCTGCCGGATATGCCATAATTGTTCAAGGAAAGATTAAAGATGGAGAAGGACTGCTTTCCCATAACAAAACCACAAAATTTGTTTATAATCAACTGAAACAACGCGGTTTTTTTGTTGATGAAAGCAATTTTGAAACACAGCACAATGATGATATTTTTTATTTAAACTATAATATCGAGCAAAATGGTGTTGATGGCATACCAACAAGGACATCCATACAAAATGCAATTACCACTTGGGCCAAGCAAAAAATGAATTCAAAACCGGCAAATTTATATATTATTATGATTGATCATGGCCTGAATAATCAATTTTTTGTATATCAGACCTCAAGTGAAGAAGATACAATCAGTGCAAATGATCTTGGCACTTGGGTGGATACTCTTCAATCAGGCTTACTTTCTCAAGATGCAAAAAGCCAGGAGATTGTTTTTATCCTTGGTTTTTGTCATTCAGGTTCTTTTATACCATCGCTTTCTGGGCCCAATCGTATTATTATAACAAGTGCTTCTGAAAATGAATCTTCATATAAAGGCCCAAAAGAAACTGATGAAACTGGCAATATCCTCAGAGATGGAGAATATTTCGTAAGTGAGTTGTTCAAAAAAATAGCTCTTGGATATTCTTTGGCACAGGCTTTTGAGGCATCGGTACAACTAACAGAACAGTTCACATTGGCCGCAACCGGAAGTCTCAATTCATCCTATTTTGACCATTCCCTTCAACACCCTCTCCTTGATGATAATGGAGATAAACAAGGGAGTAATGACCTTTCAGATCCATCAGGGGATGGCACTACAAGCCATTCAATTTTCCTTGGCGTTAGCAAGCAAACTGAAAATGATCCTGGAGATGTGAGCATTGTCAATGTTGCAGAATCCCTTTTTTTGTCAGCAAATCAAGATTCTACTGACCAAATATGGGCTCGAGTAATCCCAAACGAAAGATTACGCAAAATGTGGATTGAAATCAAATCACCTGACTTGACAACAAATAATCAACCCATTAAATCCATTCAAAGAGAGATGGATTTAACTGTAATTCCTTATTCTCCTTTTAATTACAATTTTATCCTTAATCGATTTGAATGGTCTAATGTCTCTTATTTTTCTTCACCTGGCATGTATCAGGTTTTCTATTTTGCAATGGATGATCTCACCGGAAATGTCTCTTCATTAATGGAAACACGTGTATACAAAGCAAGGGATAATAACCAAATACCAGAGGAATTCTCTCTTTTGTCTCCTGTACATAAATCTGATCATAAATCAAGACCAGTAACAAAAACTGCATTGATATTTGATTGGGAGGATTCCTCTGATTTGGACAATGATAAAATAACTTATACATTAATTGTCTCTAAACATTCAAATATTCATCTTTCAACTATTCGAAAAGAAAATTTGACGCACAGTGCCTGTCTAATTAGTCGTTACGATGGTCTTGAAAATTTTACAACCTACTATTGGCAGGTCCTGGCCATAGACTTTTATGGTGGTATACAACAATCTGATATTTGGGAGTTTTACACCGATGACCCAGATAATCCCATTTGGGGGGCAATCGAAGCCCATGTCTATGATGGTATTACTGGTAATTCTATTGATAATGCAGAAATCAGGCTTGGCAATCTGTCAACTTTCAATAATATTGAAAATGGATATTTTTTAGATTTGGTCATCCCTGGTGATGATTATCAGGTAAGCATTCGTGCGAAAGGCTATGCTGATGCTGTTTTTGATAATATAGTAATTCCCAAAATGGATACGGTAACTAAAACATTTAAGCTACTTCCATCTTCATTGCTTCCGGGGGATATGAATATCAATGGTCGCATTGACTTGGGAGATGTTGTTCTGGGGCTTCAATTTTTATCAAAATTCAATCCACAAATTACTATTCCAATTCAGGTTGATGCTGATGGTGACGGTGGAATTGGCTTATCTGATGTGATCTATGTAATGCAACGTTTGTGAAAATATAGAGGTAAATTTTGTTTCATTCATTCCAAAAGATTGGCATATTTTTTTGTTTTGTAATGATTTTATGTCCAGTAAAAGCTTTAACGAAAAATATTCATGTGCCTGAAAATTTTTTTACTATACAAGAAGGATTAGATGCTGCATCAGATGGAGATACGGTTTTAGTTGCTAAAGGTCGGTATATTGAAAACATTGTGTGGCCAGAGGTCAATGATTTGAAATTGATGGGTGCAGGTCAAGATAAAACGATTATTGATGGGGGGATGAAAGGTTCTGTTATAAACTTTAGGTCTGTAACAAACTCTACATCCATTTATATTGCATTTCTTCAAGGTATAACAATAACCAATGGTGATGATAATGGTGGAATTTACTGTTGTGAATCAAATATACATTTTTCAGATGTATTAATTTGTGAAAATATTGGTCCAGGGTTATCTTCACATAAATCAGATGTTGAATTAACTGATGTAGTTATTAATAACAATTCAGGAGGTATTTATTGTGAAAGCTCCAATTTAACCATGTCAAATGTCAATATTTTTAAAAACAGTGGAAATATGGGTGGGATTCAAAGCGTAATGTCAAACTTACATATTTCAAATGCGATAATTTCAAAAAATTCAGCAATGAATGGAGATATGGGTGGCGGAATTGGAGCTTTATCTTCTAGTATTAGCTTGAAAAATGTTGTTATTTCAGAGAATTATTCATTTCAAGGAGGTGGTATTCTATGTGGTTTGGAATCAGAACTAAAACTGTTAAATGTAACCCTTTCAGGAAATACTGCGAATCGAGGTGGTGGAATATTCTCGACCATCTCTACAATTGAATTAAACAATTCAATATTATGGTATAATACTCCTCAAGCAATGGTCATTGAAGCCCCAACTTTTCCTTATGCCATTAGGTACTCTAATATCCAAAACGGAAGAAATGGAATCCATTCCTCTGAAAGTATAGGAAATGTAATATTTGAAAACAATATTTCAACCAAACCACAATTCATTGACCCCTATGGAAACTATCATTTAAAACCAGGATCTCCATGTATCAATACTGGCGATCCTGATTTAGATAGCGATGGTATAACATATGAAAACGATCCTGATGACCAGGATTCTGATGGAACTAGAATGGATATGGGAGCATTGTTTTTTAATTATTCGCTTTCAATGGATATTCCAAATGAAGCCTGCGAAGATGCAGGTTTTCTTAACAGTAAGATTTCAATTAATTCTATTTTTGAACACGATGTGGTTGTTCAGCTAAACTCAAGTGATCATTCATGTTTAACAGTTCCATCAGTTGTTACGATTCCTTCAGGTGAATTATCCACAGACTTTATGATATCAATTGTTGATAATGATACATACAATACATATAAAACGCTTAAGATTTCAGCTTCCAGTTTACAATGGCAATCTGATTCAAAAATAATTATAATAACTGATAATGAATTAAAGGTCAGTATACTGTACCCCTCAAATAAAGGGCAAGTAAGTACTGAAAATAATTTTGTTTTTGGAGATGCTGTCGATCTTTATAACAATATATCAAAAGTAGAGGTCATTGTTTCAAATAATAACCAACAATATTTTTTTTCTCAAGACATTACTCCTAAAAAAGCAATCACCTATGTAATTAATACCGCCTCCAAAATATCTTGGAAAAATAATGAATTATACACTATTTCTGCAACTGTGTATAATTCACTTGGGTACACCAGTTCTTGCTCAATTATTAGTGGTGAAGTCAATTCTGAAATTACTTGCCAATTATCAAAGAATACAATTATTGCAGGAGAACCACTGACTGTTAGAGGTCAACTATTACCAATACCTTCAAAAAGCGGTTTGCCAATTGATATTAAACTGTATTGTTTTAAAAGCGGTGAAACAGTATATCTTGATCCGGTTTTTACCAATCAACAGGGTGAATTCTCATCAATTATTGATTGTCGTTTTTTTGATCAAACCGGCGAATGGTTAGTTCAAGCGCATTGGAAAGGAGAATTACATGATTTGTTAACTGAGAGTACCCCACAAAAATTAGAAGTTTTATCCAGTGGCAGTCGGGTAAGCATTGCTGTCAGCTCCCATAATTTAAAAATTGAAGAAAAGATAACCATTGATGGAAAACTATCTTTCCAAACCGATTGCGCAAAAGGCTTGCTTGAAAAAAATCTAACGATCAATGTGACCAATCCTCAAGGTCTTGAAAGAAAACACGCTGTAATGACCGAAAATATATTTGGAAATTATCAGCTTAAAGATTTCCCTGGTTTTGATCAGCTGGGTACATGGATTGTTCAGACAGAATTTTTAGGAATTGATGCATACTCACCTTGTATCTCTGATTCTATTCAAATTCATGTTGTTGAGTCTGCCGGATATGCCATTATTGTTCAAGGGAAAATAAAAGATGGCGAAGGCCTGCTTTCACATAACAAAACCACACAGTTTGTATATCAACAACTAAAACTACGCGGCTTTTTTGTTGATGAAACCAGTCTTGAAACGCGACGTAATGACGATATTTTCTATTTAAATTATAATCTCAATCAACCTGGAGTTGATGACATCCCAACAAAGGCATCCATACAAAATACAATTACCAATTGGGCAAAAAAGAAAATGAATCTTAAACCGTCAAATTTATATATAATTATGATTGATCACGGCCTGAACAATCAATTTTTTGTCTATCAAACGTCAACTGATGAAGATATCATCAGTTCACATGAACTAGGATCATGGGTGGATACCCTTCAATCAGGATTAATATCTTCAGATTCAATAAACCAGGAAATTGTTTTTATCCTTGGGTTTTGTCACTCAGGCTCATTTATTCCAAGGCTTTCAGGCCCCAATCGTATAATTATCACAAGTGCTTCAGAAAATGAATCTTCATATAAAGGCCCACAAGAAATCGATGAATCAGGCAATATCCTCAGAGATGGAGAATATTTTGTAACTGAGTTGTTCAAAAAAATAGCTCTGGGATATTCCCTGGCACAGGCATTTGAAGCATCTGTTAAGGTAACTGAACAATTTACAATGGCTGCAACCGGAAGTCCCAGTTTTCCCTTTTTTGATCATTCGCTTCAACACCCTCTTCTGGATGACAATGGTGATAAAAAAGGAAGTAATGATCTTTCAGACCCATCAGGTGATGGTCAAAAAAGCCAATCGATATTCCTTGGGATTAGTCAACTTACTGGAAACAACCCTGGTGATGTAATGATTAGCAAAGTATCAGAGTCCATTTTTTTGTCAACAAATCAAGATTCTACAGATCAAATCTGGGCGCGTGTATCCCCAAACAATCGCTTACGAAAAATGTGGATTGAAATCAAAGCACCTGACTTTATAGATGACCAACCCTTTATATCCAGCCAAAGAGAGATGGATTTAATCAAAATTCCTTATTCTCCTTCTAATTATCATTATCAACTTGATCAATATGAATGGTATGATATCTCATCTTTTTCTTCATCTGGTATGTACCAGGTTTTTTATTTTGCAATGGATGATTTTACAGGGGGCATTTCTTCATTAATGGAAACACGAATATATAAAGCCAAAGAAAACAATCAAATACCTGAGCCATTTTCTCTATTGTCCCCCGAATATCAATATGACCTTCAAGAAAGGCCAACAACTAAAACCGCATTAATACTTGACTGGGAGGATGCTATTGATCCGGAAAATGACCAAGTAACATATACATTGATTATATCTAAAAACCGCAACTTTTACCTGTCACCCATTCGAAAAGAAAACTTGACGCACAGTACCTGTCTGATTAGTCGTTCTGATGGTCTTGAAAATTTTACAACCTATTTTTGGCAGATTCTGGCTATTGATTTTTATGGTGGCATCCAAAAATCCGATACTTGGGAGTTTTATACCGATGACCCAGAGAATCCAGTATGGGGTGCAATCGAAGCCTATGTTTATGATGATATTACGGGTAAACCAATTGTTAGTGCAGAAATCAGGCTTGGCAATTTGTCATATTTCATGAAAACTGAAAATGGATACATTTTAAATAAAATTCCTCCTGGTGATGATTATCGTGTAAGCATTCGTGCACAAGGCTATGCAGATGCTACTTTTGCAAATATTGAAATTCCCAAAATGGACATTGTAACCAAAGCATTTAAATTGTTACCAATGTTGTCTATGCTTCCGGGTGATCTGAATGTCAATGGCCGCATTGATTTGGAAGATGTTGTGTTGGGGATTCAGTTTTTATCAAAATATGATCCAAATATTTCTATTCCTAAGCAGGTTGATTGTAATGATGATGGGATAATTGGATTATCTGATGTGATTTATGTGATGCAGCGTTTATGAGATAGGAGTTACATGAAAACAATCCATTCAAAAAAAATATTTCTTTTTGCAATAGTAATTATCCTTATCCCATTTGTAATGCTTATGTGCATAGGATGTAATACTTTAGAAGAAGTACCCCCAAAAACCAAAGATGGACGCATATATGGTAAAATTCCACATTTTAAGCATCGTTGGTATCATTATTATGCACGTGGGCTATCATTTGCTGAAGGCGAGTTTTATTCGGAAGCCTGCTCTGATTTGACAATCGCAATGAACAAAAGATCAGATGATCAACGTAATGCGCGAACCTATGGATTTCACTTTATCGACTACTTTCCGCATCGAGAGCTTGGCGTTATTTATTATCGTCAAAAGAAAATAAAAGACGCCATTGACCAACTTGAAATATCTCTGTCTACAGAAAAATCCGCCAGAGCAGAATATTATCTTGATTTGGCAAGAAAAGATTTCATTCAATCCAGTCAATTGGATCATCATCCGCCTGAAATTATCATTTCATCGCCCAAACAAACAAAAATTACAAATATCCCCAATTTAACCATTCAGGGTTACGTTACAGATGATACTTATGTCAAACATATTGATATTGAAAAACGTCAGATTCGTATGGATCTTTCCCAGAAAAAAAAGACCTTTTTAATGAACCTTCCTCTGAAAACCGGTCAAAATGACATTTTAATCCAGGCAATAGATATAATGGGTAAAACATCACATTTTAACTTGCACGTGTTAATGGATCGGAGTCCGCCAATGATCGGTGTAGAGAATGTGATTCGAAAAGAAAATGGAAACAAGATTGATCTTAAGATAACAGCCTTTGACTCAAATGGATTGGATCGCATTGTGATTGGCAAATCCTCTCAAGATGTCAATGGGGTAAAACAAGCCTATATCTCCAAATCGTTTGAATTATCACACAATCAAAAAAACATCCAAATAAAGGTTTGCGATCAGGCAGGTAATTGGACCCATGCAGAAATTCCCATAAACAATTACAGAAAATCGCATGTTTCAAATCAATTGTTGGCAGGGGATTTCATGACCGATCAGCTAACCGGTCGAATACTGATTTCTCAAAAATCAAACAATCATATTGGTAAATCGGATTCAATTTATCCGGAAATCAATCTTCCGCGTGAAAAAAAGGTGACATTTCTGGATTATATGTATCTTGAAGGCAGTATTAAGGACAATGTAGTTATCAGCCATTTATCTATAAATGGCAAAAACATATTGCCCTTTGAAGGTAAAAAGATTTTTTTTAATCATTTAATCCCATTGAAAACTGGAAAAAATATTATTAACCTTAGCGGCATGGACGCCTTTGGACACTCAACTGGACGAACCCTTCAGGTTACTCGCCTGGTGCCTGAAGTCGAACAACTTGAAGCACGCTTAAAGGTAGCCATTGCCAGTTTTAAAAGAGTTATTGCAGAAACCATTTCATCTCAATTAAAGGATTTTGAAAATGACCTATATAGGGAAATGAAAAAAAAACAACGATTTTTTTTAATTCATCCTGAAAAGTTAAATGTTGAAAAGAAATTTATATATGGCCAGGATCAAGAAATCGTTGATGAAATAGCCAGTTTGGTGGCAGCAAAAAAACTTCATGCAGATTATGTCATGTTTGGAAAAATCACAGAACATAAAGATCGTAGTATGTCAATTTATATCCGCCTTGTAGACACGGAGTTACCTGATACTATTGAAGATATTGCTGTAGATGTCTATACTACTAAAAATATTGATAGAGATCAATTGGTGATCATGGCACAAGGTCTAAATTTCAAGCTGGCTGATGAAATCCCCCTCGTCAAAGGAAATATCACCCGTGTGCTGGGAAGCAAAATTAAAGTGGATATTGGCCTAAAAGATAATATTAAAAAAGGAATGAAACTAATTGTGTATCATATTGAGAAGATAACAGACCCGAAAACGGATGTTGTAATTTGGGAAGAATTTTCAAACAATGGACAGGCCAGAATTGAATCACTTCAAGACGAATTTTCTATGGCGAAACTCTTGCAAAATAAAGGGCTTTCTGATCAGAAAGCCCAACAACAAATTATTACGAAATAAGGAGATTGATAATGTCTTACTTAACAGCTTTTGTTCTTTACCTAGCAATTTTTCGTCTGGGTATTATTACTGTTGGTGCAATTTGCATTGTTTTAGGATATCGTTTGTTTGTGAATAGAATTGAAACAAACCAGAAAAAAGAGAATGAGACCAGTATTAAAGCAAATTTTGGAGAATGGCGCTTTGTTCTCAATGATGCGGCACCAGGCACTTGTTTTGCTTTATTTGGAAGTGCAATTATCTGCTTTATGCTTTATAGCGGTGGACCTGAAATGACATTGACACAAATTCGAAAAAATGCACTGGATGAGCCATCAAAAAATATGAGTGCAGGTGTTGATGACTTTTCTGTTCAACTACGTTCAGATGACCAATCTCCCATTAGCATGGCATTGCAGACAGGAGATTATTATGCACAAACGAATTCATTAAAAGCAATAAAGGCCTATCAAAAAGCAATGAACATTATGGCAGATCCAATAAATTATCTGGCCTGGCATAAACAAGCGCAAGGTAAATTAGATATAGCTCTTGCCTATGCTGGACTTGCTGTTCAGCTAAACCCTAAGAATGCCGCTTATCTCGATACTTTGGCAACAATCTATTCAAAAAAAGGAAAGCCCGCTTTGGCACGAAAATATTTAGAAAAAGCTGCACTTATTGATCCAAAATATAAGAAAAAACTGGGGCAATAAGGCAATAATAATTTGGAAAAAATAATGAAGATACGTTTAATAATCGCATTCATAACAATGATATTGATGTGTATTGTCAATTCATCCAATGCACAAATATCAGCAGAACTTTATGAAAACAGTTATGCACTGGTAATTGGTATTAATATTTACCCTGAACCAACATTTAAGAATTTAAAATCAGCCGTTCCGGACGCTGTTTCTGTTGCATCTTTTTTAAAAAATCAAGGGTTTAATATTATGATCTTGCTGAATGAACAGGCAACACGTGATAGGATTATCTTTCAAATGCAAAATAATATAGCGCAGCAACTAAAAAAAAATGACCGCATTTTATTCTTCTTTGCTGGTCATGGCTTTACCGAATCAATCGGTAAAAATGACTATGGTTATATTGTGCCTTATAATGGCAATACAAGCAGTGCAAGCTATCTCTCAATGGAAGAGCTTCAGGCCCAATCTAGAAAAATGGGCATAGCCAAGCATCAATTGTTCATCATGGATTGCTGTTTCGGTGGTTTACTTGCCACACGTGATATCCCCGGAGCAACAAATATCCCTAATTACATTAGAGATATTACTTCTCGCCCCGCCAGGCAAATACTCACTGCAGGAGGAAAAAATCAGCGTGTTGTTGATACTGGTTCTAAAAATCACAGTGTGTTTACATCGAGCCTTCTTGAAGCACTTGAACAAGGCATGGCAGACCAAAATCGTGATGGCTATATTACGTTTTCAGAAATGTGCAGTTATGTGGTTCCAAGGGCAACAAATGTATTTCAGACACCAGGCCCTGGAACACTTCCAGGTCATGGTCAGGGAGAATTTGTTTTTCTCTCACCTGCCGGTGCTAAACAGCCTGTAAAACTAGATAGATCTAATGGTTCTGAGACATTCAGAAGTGAAATGATTGTAGAAACGCAAAAAAAAATTCCAGTCATAAAAGAATCAACACACAAAACCGGTGATATCTTTAAGGAGCCGCTTACCAATATGGAATTTGTCTGGATTTCTGGTGGATGTTTTAAAATGGGATGCGGTGAATTTGCTGATCCCTGTGAAGACATTGAAAAACCGGTTCATGATGTCTGTCTAGATGGCTTCTGGATTGGCAAAACAGAGGTGACACAGGGACAATGGAAAACTGTAATGAATGATAATCCAGCTGCCAATGATAGTGGTGATACTTATCCAGTAGAATTGATTAGTTGGACACAGGCAGTTGAATTTATTGACCAACTTAATCAGCATGAGAATAAATCATTTTATGCCTTGCCCACAGAAGCCCAATGGGAGTATGCTTGTCGAAGTCAGGGAAAAGAGGAAAAATATTCAGGGGGTAATCAAGCATATCCAATTGCCTGGTTCAATAAAAATAGTAAAAATATGACACATCCGGTAGCTAAAAAGAAGCCCAATCATCTAAATTTATTTGATATGAGCGGTAATGTTCAGGAGTGGTGCCAGGATGTTTATGCATTTGATGTATATAAGCAAACAAAACGCTCGCAGACAAAGAACCCTGTATATCAGGGGAATGAGGAAGGCCATGTTATTCGAGGTGGAAGCTGGGGGCTTGCACAAAAATATTGCCGATGTGTTTCAAGGATGGGGATGCAACCAGAGATGCAGAGTGGATTAGTTGGATTTCGAGTAGTGAAGAATGAGTGATTATCGGGAATCATATTATTGAAATTGACATTTCACCAATAATTATGGATTTACTCTATGGGATTCAGGAATCAGGACAAACCGTTTTTACGGTAGAATGCCTAAGTGAATTGATTGCGTACTATACTTTTGAAGAAGGTGCGGGAGATGAAATAAATGGCATTCTTCCAGGAAATGGCACTTTTTATATACTGGATTCAGATCCTGAGTTCGGAACACTCACCCTTGACAACAATACCGGTCAGTTTACTTACATACCGGAAAATCCTTA
>Ga0272440_1000348_pt1 | contig 39228 bp, 27 predicted proteins | sample SSMMMBAug17_FD_192440 | JGI IMG/M metagenome (GOLD analysis project Ga0272440, IMG submission 192440) | Marine sediment archaeal communities from Little Sippewissett salt marsh, Falmouth, MA, United States - SSM-MMB-Aug17 | ecosystem: Environmental > Aquatic > Marine > Wetlands > Sediment ...
ATGAATAAGATGATTTAAAAGTGTCTTATTTCATCTTATTCATCTTCTTCAGCGTAATCCAGGTTCAAAATGAACAGAATTTACTTTTTCTGAAATGACGAACTTATTTTTTTTGCATTCCTAAAGAAAAATGCTAATTCCCAGATATCGCCTTTTTAAGTAACTGAGAAATTGTCATAACTGTCAATTGATCCTGTCCCAGACTGTCATATTGCATTTGGCAATAGGTACATGCTGTACAAATGATATCTGCACCAGCTTCAATGGCATCGGATATCTTGGATTGCAACATAATGTTTGATAATGAAGGATTTTTTTCAAATACGGGCTGTCCACAACATTCTGTCCTTTTGGGCCAAAAAACTGTTTGCGCACCTGATACCGAAATAACGTTTTCAAATATTGTTGGATCAAATGGATGATCAAAATTCGTGACTTCTGACGGACGAAGCGCATGACAACCATAACTTGCAGCCACATGTGTTGTGGAAGGATATGGATGTAAAATCCGTGTTTTAATAATGTCCAGTCCAACATCATGATATAGAACATTTAATATATGCTTGATTTCGATACTGCCAGAATAGGTCAGCCCTTCTTCTTTTAGACGTTCATTGACTCGCTTGAATAGTGCAGAATCGTTTTTTAACATATGTTGACTGTGTTTGAGATTGCCAAAGCAGCATTTACAGGGTGTCATGATATCCAGATGCGCATGTTCAGAAATGGCCATATTTCTGGCCGCTGAAAAAACTGATGCTTCCAAACTTTGATGCCGGATGGGATATCCACAACAATTAAACTGTAAATCCACCCATTCGATTCCAAGAAGTGTCATGAGTGTTTGCGTTGAAGCCCCATAATCTGTTCGTTGGCCCGAAATTTTGCATCCGGGAAAGTAGCTGTATTTCAATTGCATGCTTATAATTCTCCTGTTTGTTTGAAATTGATTTGCGCATGGGCCAGATTACGCAGTTCATAAAAAACATCTGCAACAGGGATATGTTGCGGACAATTTTCCTGACACATATAACATGTGGCACATGTCCAAACCATTTGTGTACCCAGTGCTTTATCCTTCAGTCCAATGCGCAATAAATTCATGATTTGTTGCGGCGTAACATCAATAGGATCACCGCTGTTCGACGCTGCTGCAACGATTGGACACACCTGGGTACAAACTGAACATTGAACACAGGCTTCATATGTTTGAGGATCGTCAGAAATAAAGGATTGGCCTGGAAGCGTCGCTAACTTTTGAGATTTCCAAATTTCTGACCATTCATAAGCCGAATGCGATTTAATGAGATCTTGTGGAAGATACATGCCTTTGTTCTGAAGTTCTCTTTTTGCACCTTGCCAGATATCCAGTAAGGGAATACCTGATGGACAATTTTGCGTACATTGATTGCATTCTGTACAAACAGCATTGCCTGAAAATAAATTTTCAAGAACAATCGGATGCCTTCCAGCAGCCATTGACAATACCACCCCAATTTTTTCAGAAGGTAATATACAATCGTTACCAATGACCTGATGTATAGGAGCAACTGAACAATGTTCGGAACAAACACCACAATGAGTACACGCATCTAAAGAAACAATTTTACCATTGGCTGTTGCTGCCAAATGTTTTGATTCCTGACTAGAAGCTGCCATGCAGTAATTCAATGGTGTGCTTATCATATGAAACATTTTGCTGAAAGGAAGCCATGCCAATCCAATAAAACACAACATATAATGCACAATTAGAAGGATCGTATCCATATGCAGTGCATTTAATACTGTGGCAAAAGGTGCAAAAAACTGGATTAAATTAAATGAAACAAAAGCATATTGGGGTCGCGAATGACATGATGCACATGAATCCTCATTCACACTATGGCCAGTTTTAATTAAGATTGTATTGGATGTATCAACAGTCTGTTCAAAAACCACAGAATAGTACTTTGCCCAATATGCACGTAGTGCCAATATTTCGGATTCATCATCAGTAATCATGTAATCTGTAACCATACTGTCGAATTGTTTTTCCGAAATAATCTGAAGCGATTCAACTAAAAAACCAGATATAATTATTGCGGCAATCAAACCCAAAACAGAATAATCCATCCAATTGGATATATGCTTTACAATTCGTTTTTTTCGCCGCCGATACAACGCAGCAAATATACCGGTTAACACCAAAACACCACATAAATTTCTCAAAAACATATATGGGTTCATTGTCGATGCATATTCCGGTAACAGCCATACTGAAATAAAATCATCAAGTGCATGAAACAAAAGCAATAATATAAATCCCCAAAAAATTGACATATGGGTTAACCATCTAAGTGGGCTTGATTTTAATACCCGCACTTGAAGGAGACCATCCCAGAAAAAGGCTTTGAGCATTAGTAGAACCTGGGCACTGACCAAGTGATTCCATAAACTTTCCCACAACGCAAAAGTTCGTTTCACCTTTGACTGTTCGGCACTTTCTTTATCAAGGTCAAAACGAATCCATTGCACCAATCTAAATATCAATCCGGCAATAAATATGGCGAATGATATATAAAAGCTGTATTTCAACATGGTTGGCTTCTTCCTTATTATTGTTAGTTTGTTATAATATCAGTTAAGGAATACTTAAATAATAAGTTCCTCATTTCTGAAAGAGTCAATTCTATTCATTTTGAACCTGGAAGAAGATGAAGAAGATGAAGAAGATGAAATCAAACACTTTTAATTCATCTTATTCATTTTCTTCAGCGTAATCCAGGTTCAAAAATGGGAATTCAATATATTAAATGGGGAACTTTTTTTCCGAGAATTTCTAAGTATATATTAAGGTATTCAAATGTCAAGAATCAAAGTTGAAAATTTTATCAAAATATAGTATATGAATTAATTATACAATATTTCGTAAACAAAAAAATATGGGATAAAAACTATGTCAACAAATCAAAATGAAAACATCGGTCCATTTCACCTTGATTTGCCGAAAAGTCAACATAAAGTCAAAACTGGTAATGAAGCCATTTCACAAATCAAACGCGGCAGCCGCGTGTTTTTGGGTACCGGATCTGGCGAACCACAACATTTGATAAAAACTCTGGTGAATAATAAAAATATGTATGATATTATGATTTACCAGATGTTATCTTCCACATTGGCTCAGTTTGTCGATGATCCGGAAATTATGCGCCGCTTTTTTATTAAATTATTTTTTGTGAGTGCACGTATGAGGCAGGCAGCATTTGATGGTAAAATTGATTATGTTCCGGCCTATCTATCAGAAATTCCAAAATTGTTTAGAAATAATCACATTGGACTTGACGTTGCACTGGTTCAGGTTAGTCCACCCTGTCGCTATGGTTTTTGCAGTTTGGGGATTTCGGTTGATGTTACATATCCAGCAATTAAATTTGCAAGAATGATTATCGCACAGGTCAACCCCAGAATGCCTCGGACAATGGGTGATAGCTTTATTCATGTTGACCAAATTGATTTTCTTGTCCCATATGAAGAACCCCTTGTAACTGTTATTCCAATTATGCATAACAAGGAAGTCACCAGTCGTATAGGTTTTTATGTTTCTGAATTGATTGAAGATGGTGCAACACTTCAGATCGGCTTTGGAAGTCTGCCCAGTGCAATTCTGTCAAGCCTTTTTCATAAGAAAAACCTCGGACTTCACACGCAAATGATAACTGATGAAATGGTCCCTCTTTTTAAAAGAGGTGTCATTAATAATGCCCAAAAAACTTTGCTCCCTGGTAAAGCTGTGACCAGCCTTTGTGCAGGCACTCAAAAGCTATATGATTTTGTTGATAACAACCCGCTTTTTTATTTCAGATCTTCAGATTTTGTAAATGATCCAACTATTATAGCCAGAAATGATAATTTTGTTTCAATTAGTTCCGCCCTTGAAGTTGATTTAACCGGTCAAATTTGTACAGATTCCGTTGGATTTAAATTTTATAGTGGCATTGGGGATCAGGCAGATTTTATTCGAGGTGCGGCCATGTCCAAAGGAGGATTCTCAATTATTGCATTGCCTTCAACAGCAAAAAATGGGACTTTATCCAGAATTGTCAGTAATTTGGGTGATGGTGCCGGTGTTGGTACATTAAGAGGTGATGTGAATTTTGTGGTGACAGAATACGGTATTGCAGAACTATATGGAAAAGGCATTTATCAACGTGTGATGGAGTTGGCACAAATTGCGCATCCAAAATTCAGAGAAGAGTTGGTTGATGAAGCCAAAAAGCATCGTTATATTTTTAAGGATCAAATGCCTCCGCATAAAGCCGATTTATTATTTCTTGAAGGTTACAAGTCGCATAAACAGCTTAAAAATGGTAAGAATATTGCTGTTCGACCATTATTGCCATCAGATGAGTTTGCGTACCGCAATTTCTTTTACTCGTTAAAAGAAGAAACTGTATACTTTCGTTTTTTTCAGCGGATTAAAACATTCACCCATGAAATGGCGCAGAAACATTGGGCATCAGTGGATTACAGCTCTCATATTTCAATGATTGGCCTTGTTCGCAATAAAGGTCGAAAGGAAATAATCAGTATTGGCACCTATGCTGAAGCTGAAGACCAGCGGGCAGAAGTTGCATTTGTTGTTCGAGAGGATTTTCAAGGACTGGGAGTTGCGTCATATTTGCTTGATGTTCTGGAACATATTGCAAAAACGAACAAATATAAAGGCTTTACTGCAATTGTTTTACGAGAAAACGCCGCCATGATTAATGTTTTCAAAAAACGTTATCCGCACATGAAAATTCAGGCTGATGAAGGTGGAGATTTGGCACTTACAATGGATTTTGATTAGGGGGTAAGTTGTTATTCGCGATTTTAATATTTAAAAAGACTTTAAAGACTTATGCGCTATCAAAAGCAAAAATCCGGATATAATTGACAAAAATGCGCTAAACAAAAATGAGAAATACGTTCCGACCCATTCAAACAAATATCCATTTATAAATGAACCGGTCATCATGCCAAGACCATAGCTAAATGCCGTGTTTACTGCCTGACCAATCGTTTTGGTTGAATCCGGCATACAGCGGTCCATATATATTATTCCGGCAATGTGAAACGCGCCATAAGTCACTGCATGAAAAACCTGTATCATAATCGCAAATATTACTTGTGTTGTATAAAACATCAAAAACCAGCGTAGCCCTGCGATACCAAAGGAGAAGATCAATACAGATTCAACTGAAAACCGATTAAATATTTTTCTCGCATTGAGCATGACAACAATTTCAGCAATGGAGCCCAATGCCCAGTACATGGCAATTTCATTTGATGTTGCCCCCATTTGTTCTAAATGAATCGAAGAAAAAGCATAATATGTTCCATGTACCAGCAACATTGTAAATGCACTTATCAAATAAATGATAACATTTACCTGCGTAAAAACAGCAAAAGATATCTTTTTGTCATGGGATATTTCCTTTGACGTTTTCGGAATTGTCAGGGATACAAAAGCCTGGATTAATGAACCCACCACAAGCATCTTGATTATGATATCATATGAAAAATACTCCAGCAAAGCACCAACAATTAGAACCATCACAATAAATAGAATTGATCCCCACAATCGAATGGATCCATAGGCATTTTTATCGTTGCCAATCAAATCCATGGTAAAAGCTTCCATAAATGAAATCAAAGGGGCATAGAAAATTGATGCGATGATAATGACCAGCAAAATGCCCAAAAAAGTATTGGCTTGCAAGAGAAATAGACAGGCGAATGCATTGGCAAACTGACAAAGTATATATACAAAACGTCGATTGTGAAATTTATCGGCAAGAAGCCCCCAGAAAACGCCAAACAAGATCATTAACAACGAACGAGATGCACCAATAATTCCAATTTCAAATCCAGAAAGGTGAATATGATAGCAATATAGATTGAAATATGGGAGCATTATTCCCATAACACCAAAGCACATGATGTACTGGGCACTTAATACCAATTTTATTTGCATACAACCTTTGTCCTGACAACCTTTGTCCATTTTGTCCATTTATTTCATACGGAATATATGACTTTTTTTAGATAATTTTTTATGGTTATAGTGAATTTTTTCAGGACAATGATTGCATACCTGGCATTTCACGTCAGATGCTTTTCAACCGAATCAAACAACACCGATTATTTTTTAATTCCTTATTGATGCATTAGCTCTTCTTGTAACCACGACTTAATGTTTCCCTCTATGGCATACACTCCTTTATGTGTTCCAACTGAATTAATAAAATCATCTAAAAGTCTGTCTGGCAAGTCAAACTGGGCAATTTCATCTACTGTTTCGGAATTTCTGCGCAATAAATAGATTTGAGGTGTTTCCCCCCAATTATTAATCACAAAATAATGCGTTACATCATTTTTCGAGCGAATGACATAATTGCCACTCGCCCAATTGTTACCCCATTCAAGATAGAGTCTGACAGCTTCTTCAGGGGTCATATCCCAGTTAATCTCATTGATCAATTTTGTATCTTTCTTGATATCATTAAGTTGCATCATTTTTTATATCGCCCTTTTTTTTGAAAGTTTCTTACTGCAAGATGCTAATAAAGCAATCTCCGCCACCTTCTTCGTTAAAAGGCTGCGCCGTTGTCACTTTCTCAGGTGGTATGCCAATCGTAAAATAGGATAATTCATCAACCAGGACAGTCACAGAACCAATTTTGCCATTTCCCATGTAATCACTTTGCCTGATATTGTATATCAATTCTGTTTCGTGATTTTTTATCTGTTCAAGAGAATCAGCCCGGTAAACATTGAAATCACCACTTTCAATTTTGCCTGGATGGATTGTTCGCAGGTCAAAAGGAAGTGTTACAGCAACCTGGTAAATTTGATCATCAGTTAAAGAATGACCTGAAGTGACACTGGTTGCATGAACTGCATAAATATACTGTGTGCCAGTTGTTGCATTGCATTCAAACGCTTTCTCAATTTGTTCAATTGTAATGGTTGCTGTTTCAGCAAGTCCATTGACAGGTATTTCAACCTTTACTTCTAGTTTGTTATTGATTAGATTTAATGTACCGCCAAAAATATCCATTGTTTTGTCCGTGCGCGCAACTACATTTTCGGAAGAATCTTTTCGATAAGCATGGCTGACATGACTTCCTTTTACAGGATCATGATCTTCAGTCGTATCAGCATATATTATAAGTGTATATTCATCCGCATCTGGCCTTGCAATGCTGATTGTTTCACTGGTTAACTGACAGTCCGAATAATAACTGTTGCTAGATTTTGTAAACTTACGAATATTGATTTCTCCACAATTTTCAAACTCTGGGCTGGCCTCAATTTTAATCACGTCATTTTCAATCCAAACCCTTGTTATGTTTGTTTGTAATTGAAGCGCGTGAGTACCATAAAATGAGACCTCTGTATTTGCTTGTTGATCTGTCTGAATCGCCGATACATAACCTTCTTTTCCGGCAACCACAGTCCATTCGTTTATTTCAGTTGATTCTGGTAAATAGATCTTATACTGTCCATTGCTTTCAGTTTTGGCTTCGTATACTTGTGGCAACGTATTATCATATGCGCCAGTGGCTTCATCAATTGGCTGAAATGCTGTCACTGTAACATTTTTTAGGGCATTATCCCCAGTATCCATTACACTCCCTGAAATAAAATAGTCTTCTCCAACCGGTTGTAATATGACTGTCGATTCATAGTTTGTTGTAATACAAGATTTTGGCAAATACTTGGGGGGAATGCTGTTATCAATAACTCTAAAATAATATGTTCCCCCTGATGCGGGCAACGTTAAAGGAACTTCTGATTCAGACGCAGCAACGTTTTTATTGCTTGGCGTGACCATATCGTAAACGGTGATATCAGTATTCGTTGTTGTTGAGATCAATCCCTTTTCATCAGCCAATGTAATTGTATAACTTTTCATAGGAATACAAAAAAATGGGCCGATAGTTTGTTCATGCAATCCATCATTTAAGTCTTTATCATATTTAACAGTCATCCATATATCAAATGATGTGACTTCATCAAGATTGTCTGACTGTGTAATTGTGATATCCTTTGCTGTTGTATCTGTCCGATCCCAGCTTACGATGTCTGGTATAAATGTTGGTATCAACTGAGCGTTTTCATCAACGCCCTTGACACTGAAAAAAGCCTTTTCGATAATGTTATAACAATTCGTTTCAATCTCAAAAGGTACTTTAATATAAGCATTCAGGGTTCTTAGAGTTTGATTATCGACCTTTGCAGTCATCTCAACAGTGTATACCCCTGCAAACGCGCCACTTTTTTCTGGTGTAAATGAAAACGTTTCTGCAACAATGGTATCACCTATCTGTTGACCTTCGTAATCAAATACTGACCATTCCAAAACAACATCTTTTTCTGTGCAATTGCTCGAATATATGCCACTCTCGGTTCCGGCAACCACTGTTGTTGTTGTAATGGCTGAATTATCGGCAAAGGCAATGTCAATAACTGTCCATGTGAAACTGATTGCATCAGCTGGTGACTGACAATAATCATCGCTGTCACAACCATATATTAAAAGTGTATGAATCCCCAATGACAATGACGTTAGAAATATTGGATCAGAAATTGCATTTTCACACTCGGATTCATTATCCAATTGATATTTATAAATGACTGCACCTGTTGATGATGTTACAGAAATGGTTTCAGAATCATTGATTGTTATTCGAGATGGAATGTAATCCAATTGTATTTCTGGATCAATTGTATCCACAGTAAAAGAAACCGATCTGCTGTGCGTATTATTGGCACGATCATAGCCAATAATTGTCAATTGATGGGGGCCTTCTGCGAGATTTGATAAACTGATTGTGGATGCTGAAATATCATTTACAATATCAGTGTCCAGTTGATATTCATACGTTGAATAACAGGCATTATTGATCGTAATGGTATAGTCTTTACTTCTTACGATGTTATCAATCTGAACAAATGATGAACAATCGTAAAAATAAAGCACCCCATTATCACACACACCTTCATTGTTTTGAACTGTAACAGAAACAAAATCAGGCATAGATCGTGCAGAAATCGTGCAGGTTACACGTGCTGGATCATCATTGTTCAAAACGGGGATCACTTCTTCACCAACTGTGATTGTCAGTGGCGAATCCAGATTTTGACCGATAAAAAGTATTGTTGCTGTCGTGTTCAAATTGACACTTGTTGGATATCTTTCTGATATTTCCGGGACATTTGCATGCGCGGCAACAATCGAAAAATAAATAACTAGAAAGCTAATGCATAAACGTTTCATCATTTGAAATTTGTTCATTTTGATAATATTCCTTTCTTGAATTCATAAATAAAATGGTGTAACATACATAATTTTGTGTTGATATTCAAGAAAAAAATTGAATTTAAGGATTTATCTTACCTGGTACTTTACATTATAACGAAATGAAAATCTGTGCTTGTCCGAGTAACCATAGTTGGATGATCATATATTTAATCATGGATTAAGATTTTGTATATATGGTATAATCCATGCATTGCGTAAACGATATGTGTTTTTTTTGAATACAATGAAGTGCCGGTCGGTACGACAAAAAAATGCTCATGACTTTTTTTCAAAAATTAATCTTACAAAACCCAATAACAGAAGGAGACCCCAATGGCTGATAATGACGACCAGTATCTTTTTCAAGATGATGACGAATACATGTTTGGTGATGAATCTGATGATGAGAATCCCCCGGCTGAAGCAGAAAAGAAATCTTCAGAATCATCCTGGAAAATTATGATTGTAGATGATGAAGCAGATGTTCATCGCATGACCGAGAGAATTCTTGAAGATATCACCTTTGATGGTAAAGGTTTCACATATTATAACGCATATTCTGGGAAAGAAGCTAAGGAGTTAATCGTTGAACATCCCGATACTGCACTGATTTTACTTGATGTTGTCATGCGTACTGAAAATGACGGCCTCAAAGTGGTGGAATTCATCCGAGATGATATCCAAAACAATTTTGTCAGAATTATTATGAGAACCGGACAACCCGGTCAGGCTCCCGAACGTAAAGTGATCACTGACTATGATATTCATGATTATAAATTAAAATCAATGCTGACTGATCAGGCACTATATACAGCCGTAATTTCTGCCTTACGAACATACAGAGATTTAAGAATTATTGAGCAAAAACACAATGAACTGGAAAAGGCGTTATCAGATGCCGAGGCAGCACAAAAAGCACGGTATCAAATACTTGCAAATATTAATCATGAAATAAAAACCCCCCTTCAAGGTATACTGGGCTTTACTGAAATTCTCATGATTTCAGAATCAAATGACGACAATCGAGAATACTTAGGACACATCAAACATTCTGCCGAAGGGCTGCATAAGGTTTTAACGAATGTTCTCGAACTGACAGAACTGACAGGCGGTTCGTGGGATCTTCATGATTCCACCATTTTATTTAGAGAATATATTGGACAGATTATGGATACCATTCAAACTCAGGCTGAATGGAAATCTATCATGGTGGCTTATGATATTGATAAACTTATTCCACAATCCATTATAATAGACCCCAAAAGACTGAAACAAGTGTTGATGAATTTACTAATTAACGCTGTGCGTTATACAGATGATGGTACAGTCTCACTGACGATTCAGTTGAATCAGGAAAACCATTTATATTTTATTATCAAAGATACAGGTGCAGGCATTCCTGTTGAAAATCAATCTCAAATTTTTGACCCATTCATGCTTGGGGAAGACTTTTTAAGCAAAAAATATTCTGGTGTTGGTGTGGGACTCTCCATATGTAAAAACATTGTTCAAAAAATGAGTGGCAAAATATGGTTTGAAAGCCAACCCAATGAGGGGAGTACATTTTATTTTACAGTCCCATTTAAGACCGATAATTAAATATCAGTCTGCGACAACGCATCGAAATCCAATAATATTTGATGAATAATCCTGATCATACAAAAAACGTTGATATAAAGAAGGGGGTTGATTGTTGATCCATGAACCGCCTTTTGCAATGTAATACAGATTGTTTGACACTGCTTTTTTTGAACACGTCCATTCTAAAACATTACCCAGAGCATCAACAATACCATAATTATTTTCCCATTGACGATACTGATCCACAGGTGTCGTGTCCGCATTGGCTGTAGATTCAATATTGCACCGATCTTTTTCCCATGTGTTACCCCAGGGATATATGTATCCTTTTTGTGTGCGTGTTCCGGCTTCCCACTCAATTTCAGTTGGGATGCGTTTTTTTATCCATTGGGAAAAAGCAATTGCATCTTCAATACTTACCTGTACAACAGGATGATTTCGCTTGCTGTTGAGGTCACTGCCAAGGCCAAGAGGTCGATGCCAGCAGGCACCGGGCTCTTTTTTACAGGATAAGGCTGAATTTAAGACAATGGACGTTTTACCGGTGTTTGGGTTTACTTTTTTGATAAATCGGCCAGTGTAAACAATGCCATAGCCTAATCTTTCTGCGGTTGTCACGTAATCGGTTTTATTGATAAATACTGAAAAAAGTAAATTTGTTACAGGGAATTTCCCCATGTAATATTCAGGCATCATCACTTTTTTTTGAAATATTTCATGACGTTCCGGTTGCTGACTTCCAATAATATATATTCCCTCATTAACTAATAAATATTGATTATAAAATCTTTCCATTGTACCGAGGAAACCATCCAATTTTTCATCCAACAAAATTTTATCTTTTAATATACCATCGTCTGTGTAATGATCATTTTTGTCAAACCCCATAGCTTCAACCGGTAAGCCTGTTTCAATAATTTCAACCAGTTCGTCATCCTCTACCAGTTCTTCTTCAAATTCTTCCTCCTCCTCTTCCTCTTCTTCAATTTCTTCCTCAACTTCTTCAGTTTCATCAATCTCTTCAACAACTTCCTCTTCAATTTCCTCTTGAGGAATTTCTTCTTCTTCTTCTTCCTCTTCAATAATTTCTTCAATTACCTCGTATTCATCTTCATCTGATTCCTCTTCAATAATTTCTTCCTCCTCTTCCACTTCCTCATCGTCAGTTTTTTCCTCCTCAGATTCTTCTTCCTCTTCTTCAAGTGAATATTTATCCATAACACTTGACAATGTTTGATCCAAACGTTTTAAAAAATTTTCATTTTGTTTGTTTTCCAGTTCATCATTTACACCAGGAACGTTAAGGGCCCGTTCGATAACTTGAAGAACCTCGAATAATTGTTCAAGATTAAGTACACGATCCTTTCCAGATCCGGATGCAAATTTTGCAAAAATTGTATCTTTTGCCTCATTTGAGATATCGAATACGTTGTCATCTCCAATAATGATGCCATCTGGATTGAGACCGTTGCGATACAATCGCTGAAAATCACTGTTAACACTGCTTTTTAAGCTATGATAATTTTTTCGTTTATTAGCAATGTCTTCTGGTGATTCAACATGCCAAATTTTTTGAATTATTCTATCAGCATCAATTGGTTTCGGATTCAGATCTTCACTTTTCTCAATATCATCTGTATATGACTGAAAAACAAAATTCACCAATTGATTCTTTATTGATTTTTCGGCATAATGCAAATTATCAAGTGCATTTTGGATTCTATCCTGTGCAATTAAAACTGGCATATTGGGATCCTTCATTTATTTTTAATCAAGATCAAGAATAACAGTTCTTCGAAATGAGGTCACTATTTTTTTTAGATTTCCTAAGTTAACTTGTTTTTTATAATTTTTCATGATATAGGTTTTTTATACAATAATTATTGAAAAAAATGCAAGCACCATATTAAAAACTTATATAAAACAACAGAATATAAGTTATCAAAACTATAACGAACATATAAAAGGAAAGATGATTATGGCCCGGATATTAACCATGATTAATCTCAAGGGCGGAAGCGGAAAAACGACGACAGCCGTTAATTTGAGCGCTTCACTCGCCATTGCTGAAAAAAAGACCTTATTGATTGATTGTGATCCCCAGGGAAATGCAACCATAGGCCTGGGAATAGACAAGCGGTCATTAAAAAAATCGTTTTATCATACGATGATAAACGGGCACATTTCAAATGATAACATTATAGACACGAACTTAAAATATTTACAAATTATTCCATCACGTATTGAAACAATTCGTGCTGAAATCCAGTTGGCAGATAAACCGGACAAGGAAACAATTTTACAAAAAGCCATTGCCGGTGTTTCCGACAATTATGATTATATTGTTCTGGATACGTCACCATCCATTGGATTATTAACTGTCAATACATTAGTTGCATCTACAGATTTTATTATTCCTCTCCCTTGTGAGTTCTACGCACTTGAAACCCTGGGACAAGTTCTGAAAACGATTCAACTGATACGGGGCCAATTTAATCCATCATTAAGATTTATGGGGATCGTATTAAGTATGTTCCAGGAAAATGAAGAAATATCTAACCATATTGCCCATGAAATCAAAACTTATTTACAGCAAAAAGTTTTTAAAACTGTTATTCCATACGATATAAAGTTAAAAGAATCCCCAAGTCATGGAAAATCAGTATTATTATTGGACATTGATTCTATTGGCGCGCAACGTTTTTTAATGTTGGCCAATGAAATTATCAACAAGACACATATTTAATGATAAAATCAATTATACTTGCATGAACATCTTGTAAGTATATTTATTACCATTTAACATTGGTTTTATTTTAATATGACTGATAACTTAATTAATTTTAAATAAACCAAAGTTGAATAATATAAGGAGTGTTTTTCAATGAAAATTACAGATCCTGAAGTAATTGTAAGGGGAGAGCGTGACCTGATGGATGGAATCATCGCAGATTTAGATTGGATATTGATTGAAAAAATATTTAAAGAACGACATCGCTTAAACATTGAAGACGATGTAGAGTATCAAAAAGGCAGCTTAATAGTACATGACAATAAAATCGCTTATGAATTGAATTTTCAGGTCAAATTGAATTTATCGATTATGTGTGATCGGGATGGTAATTATCTTGATGTAATAAGTTCATTGGACATTCCGGATGATGTCAGATCAGATGATCAGCATGAACCTGCTGAAACGATTGAACAGGAAACTTTGGAACCACTGGAAAATAAAGAAATAGAATCTGAAGAAGACGTTGAAAAAACTGAAGATGAAAAAACAGTTGCGCAGGAGGACGCAGAAGATGAATCTAGTGCAATTGATGAAGAGTCTGAAATATTAGTAGATGAATCTGAAGTAATAAAAGAAGACTCTGAGACAATTGATGCTGAAACATTAACGACAGAAAGTGAATCTGAAGTACCAGAAGACGAAACTGGTGCAGCAATAGATGAATCTGACACAATTGAAGACGCTGCAATACCAGAAGACGAATCTGAATCAATTGAAGTTGAAACCGATATTCAAGAAGATGTCTCTGATACAATTGATGAAAAAGCTGGAATAACACCAGATGAGCCTGAATCAATTGATGCTGAAACGGAAATCTCAGAAGTTGAACCTGAAGCGATTGATGCTGAAACTGAAACTCCAGAAGTTGAACCTGAAGTGATTGATGCTGAAACTGAAACTCCAGAAGTTGAACCTGAAGCGATTGATGCTGAAACTGAAACTCCAGAAGTTGAACCTGAAGCGATTGATGCTGAAACTGAAACTCCAGAAGTTGAACCTGAAGCGATTGATGCTGAAACTGAAACTCCAGAAGTTGAACCTGAATCAATTGAGACTGAAACCGCTATTCAAGAAGATGAACCTGAAGCGATTGATGCTGAAACGGAAACTCCAGAAGATGAATCTGAAACTATTGATGCAAAAACTGAAATGCCAGAAGATAAGGATGTTGAAGCAGCCATTACAGATGATGCTGACGAAATGATAATGGAAGTCGTGGAAAGGGAAGCAGACTCAAGTGATGAAGAACCCGAAAAACTTGAAACTGCTATTGATGAAATTATTGAAGATGAACCTGACAAGCTTAAGGAGGATACAGACACGATTGAAGAAACATTTGAAAAACAAGTCGATGAATCATCAGAGTCTGATGATGCCGATGAAATGACTATGGATGTCGTGGAAACTAAATCCGAAAAAGTAGAGGTCATTGATAATGAATTGCCTGAAAATTCGGAAAACCTTACCCCATCTGATGAAGCTACTGTTGAGGCTACTGATGAACAAGAACTTGAGGAACCTGAAAAAGCAGATACCATTGAATCAGGAGATAAAGTTACGCCTGAAATAATGACACTTGAAGAGTATGTTCCTGAATCAGATAGCCAGTCTGATGCAGAGGTTGATTCCCATGATGAAGATACTGAAAAAGTATCAACTGAAATGCCAATAGATACGAATCTTTCAGAAGATTCAGAAATGCATGTTGATGATGAAACAGAAAATATTGAGATACCAGAAAAATCAATTGATGAAACAACTGGTGAGGATGAAACAGAAGAATCGATTGATGATGAAACAATTGAAGACATATCAGATGATGAAATAATCGACACATTGCCAGTCGATGAAGATACCAATGAAGAAAATGTCGTAGAGACAACAGATGCTGTTGAATCAGAGGGGGCACTACTTGATGCTGAACCTGCTGAACCTGAAATTCCCGAAACTGGTGAAAGTGACCTTGGTGATGATGTTGAAATAAATCAGGATGATGAAATATTCGATTCCATATCTGAAAAAACTGAAGATGACGAAATAAATGATACAACAACAAAATCTATCACTCAGGCATCCGGTTCTGGTGCTACAGACTGGACAGCTGCTCTTGAAGATGCAGATATTTCATTATTAATTCCGGCTGATGCAACACCAAAAGATAAAATTACAAATATTATCAACCAGATTCAAGCCATAGATACAATCAATTCGGCGTAGTTGAAAAAATACTCGTTCTATTGTGTATGGCTTAAAAGAATCAAGGCTCTAACAACTTTAATAATTAATCAGGATAATAATAAAATATGGAAGATTATCAACGCAGTCAGGCGGCCAATGAAATTAGAAAAGAGTTTGAAGACGCGCTTAGAAAACATGTGCGCCGATTGGCTGGCATCAATCATGAGTTTAGTAATATCCTGATGTCATTAGACTTGCTGACACTTTCCATTACAGTTTTGATTGTAGATAGAGAAAAAGAATTACATCTCAATAAAGAAGATACACCTGAAAGATATACCGAAAATTCACTATTTTATGCACTGGGTGAGTTAGGCTTGGATGATATTAAAAAAGTTCGTTTAACGCTTCAGGTTTTGATCCAAAAAAAATATGTTATTGAAACGAAAGAAGGCTTGGCTGCCACAGAACCAGCTTTTAAGCTTGCCATTTTTTTCGATACAATTTTTCCCAACATGCCAGGCTTAAACTTAATTGTTTATTTTAATCAAATCGGTGATGAAGTTCTTTCCAATAGAAAAACAGTTGAACTTGCTCTGGCTCAAATTAACAGAACATTGCAAATCCAGGGTGTATCTTTGCTCAAAAAGTCATCGAAAAAGAAACAAGCGAAAAAAGGACTTATTTCATCAGGAACAATGAAAATAAAGTCTCGAAAAGGACAGATTACCAAAAATAGTAAATCAACTGGAATTACTAAGTCTCAATTGATACAACAAAAACGTCCACAAAAGAAGGGAACGTGAAAAAGAGAGGATCAATATTCAAGTTGATCTTCAAAGGAGTGGAATGATGTCTTCATTTGTAAGTAACCTTGAAGTACAGGTCAGGAAAGAAGTCGAACAGGTTTTAAGAAAGCATGTCAGGCGACTTTCTGGTGTTACGCATGAATTAAGTAATGTTTTTTTATCTCTGGATATGCTCACTTTGACAACGACAGTTTTATTGGTTGAAAGAGAAAATGAAATTGCAGAATCGCTTGAAGATGAAAGGTATAAAGATAATAGCTTGCTGAAATCCCTTTCTGAGTTAGGCTTGAGTCAGGAGCGAGAAATCAGAAGAACACTTCAGATAATGGAACAAAAGAAATATTTTGATATGTTAGAGGATAAAACATATCATCCCCTTGAAGTTGCAACCAAGCTTACAGCACACATTAACTCAATATTTCCTCAAATGCCCGGTTTAAATTTGATTGTGTATTTTAATCAAATTATTGATGAAGTACTTTCTAACAGAAAAACTGTTGAACTGGCTGTTGCGCAAATTGATAAAACGCTTCAGACACAGGGTGCTTCAAAATTTAAAGCAAAATCCAAAACCAAGCAAAAAACGAAAAGCAAAGATTCCAAGCCAAAACCATCTCTGGCATCAATGCTAAAGCGATCAAAGCGACTATCTTCTTTGAATCGCCTGAAAAAAACAAAAACACCGCCACCTAAGCCCAATGAAATAAAACCTTCAGAACAAAATCAAATCAAAGAAACTTCTCAACCTGACGAATCAATTGAAGAAAAAGCTGCAAGAATTGTATCGGATGATCTTGGAAATTTTGTTGCGAACGATGTTGAAACAGCTTACGCGATTAATCCGGATGAAATTGGTGCGGGCGTTACTGATCCTCAAGCACTGGCAGATATTTTTACTGGATCAGATGGCCATCAAATTGATACTCCGGACAACCTGGTTGATATGTCACAACCTGATATAACAGTTGAATCAGATGATACTGATGAATCTGATGATTTTGACTCAAATGCACAATCATACGCAGATCAAATGTTCCAATCTTTCCAACCCAAAGATGATTCCTCCACTGAAGAAGAATCGAAACAAGATGATGAAAATGAAGAGACTGATGATAATGACATTGAAGAAGAGGATGATGATGAGATTGAAGACGATGATGAGGATGATGTTGAAGACGATGATGACGATGATGATGACGATGATGATGACGAAGACGATGATGATGATGATGACGATGAAGAAGAAGATGATGATGAAGATGACGATGACGATGACGATGACGAAATAAAACGTCAAATTGAAGAAATGAATGCATCCTTAAGGGTCCGACAAAAAAGTCAAGAATCTCTTAATTGCCCGCTTTGCCATCAAGAAACAATTGTTGAACTGGAAACTTCTTCGCACAAAACGTATTATTCTTGTAATAATGATGACTGTAAATTTATTAGTTGGGAAAAACCGATTGATCATAAATGCCCAGATTGTGAAAATCCATTCCTTATAGAAGTTGACGTTGATGGCAAGCCGACTTATCAATGTCCAAATACAAACTGTGAGTATCAGATTAATAAGGAAGATGTCACAGATGAAACGTTTCTAACCCCTGTGGATGCAACAAAAGCAGATACTCCTGCACCTGAACAAAAGAAAAAACGAAAAAAACGCGTTCGAAAAGTTAGAGTTCGCCGCAAATAGCGGCAAGTCCATTGGTTAAGTTAACGAAATCGTTTACAGACAATGTTTCAGCCCTTCTGATGGGATCAATTCCTACTTGATGAAGGGCTTCTTTAATTTGAGAAGTTTCATTTGAAAGATTGCTGCGCAATGCATTATAAATCGTTTTGCGTCGCTTACCAAATGCGGCCTTGACAACCTGAAACAACGCATTTTCATTGTGAACAGGCTGATCAATTCTATTGTTAAATTGGATCTGAATGACCTGTGAATCAACCTTTACACGTGGGAAAAAATCATATCCTTTTATTTCTATCAAGGATGTAATCCTTGCACAATATTGAAGCATTACTGACAATCGTCCATAAGCTTTGGAACCAGGTTTAGAACAAATCCGCTCGGCCATTTCTTTTTGAAGCATGACAACAGCCTGGGAAATGCCCTGTCTTTCTTTGATCAGTTTCACAATAATTTGTGACGAAATATGATATGGCAAATTCCCCATCACAATCCAACGTCCATGCACATCCGGTAAAAAAGCGTTTTTGGACATAATCTTAACAAAAGGCATTTTCAAAATATCTTCATGAATTAATTCTACATTGGCAATTTCTTTGTTCTTCAATTCAATAGAAAGCAGTTCCAACAAGTGGCTGTCAACATCAATGGCAAACACTTTATTCGCAGATTTGCACAATGGTAATGTTAATGCCCCAAGTCCCGGACCTATCTCAATAATTCGATCCATATTGGAAATACATGAGCGTTTAACCATTTCCCGGGCAATAGCCGGATGATTTAAAAAATGTTGTCCAAGTGATTTTTTTGCAAATCTGTGGGCTTTTTGGAGAATGGTTTTTGGATTTTTTGGCGGCATTTCAAAGGGCATCATGTGGCAAATCTCTGGCCAACAATTTTATCAGGATCCAGAACCATAATCAAATGCGATTCATGCCTGAGTACATTTGATACGGGGATGTTTTCATCTATCATGCCCTGGGTGTGATTGGATGTCATCTGCAATATTTCGGTAACCTGAGTCACTTCATCGGCTGTAATGGCATACAACTTTTCTTTGTGATGCAACACAATCATTCTGTTGTCTGGATGAATGTCTTGTTCAGGCAAGTTGAAACGTTTACGAAGATCAAGCACTGGTATGACCTGACCCTGCAAATCAATAACACCCATCATCCATTTTGGCGCATCTGGTACTTTTGCAATAGCAACCATTCGTAATACACGATCAACATGATCCAATGGAATGGCATAATGGTTTTTGTCCAGACGAAAGCAAACAAGATGTTGGTTGGTAAATTCTGTCATGATAAAATCATTTCCAATGGTTTTTGTTTTTGAAAACTCAAGGAAAACCAAAAGGTTGAGCCTTTATCTATTTCACTGGTAACACTGATCTCCCCACCCATTAAGTCCACTAACTTTTTGGAAATTATCAGCCCTAATCCTGTCCCCCCATATTTTCTGGTAACAGATGCATCAACCTGTGAAAACAATTTAAACAAATGTCTCATGTCGCTTTTAAGAATACCAATTCCTGTGTCTGTAATTTTAAACGATAAGATCGTTTCATCCGGCGTATCCATTTGGACATCAACATCCACCTGTATTTCGCCAGATTCGGTAAACTTGACAGCATTATCAAGCAAATTGGCCATAACCTGTTGCAGACGAATGGAATCACAATATACCTTTTCAGGAATATGTTCTGCGAATGTATATTTCAATTGAAGCGATTTTTTTTCTGCGCGAACTTTAAAAATATTCAGGATTGTAAGTATCGCTTGTTTTATATCAATTTGGGTGACATGCAGTTGAAGTTTACCGGTATCCAGACTGGAATAATCGAGCAAGTCATTAATTAATGACAATAAGTCACGTGCTGAATTCTGAATAATTTTTACACACTCAAGATAGCTATCGTCCAACCCCAAATCTTCCAAAATTGCAGCCATTCCCATAATCCCATTCATTGGCGTGCGCAACTCATGGCTGACATTCGTAAGAAATTCACTTTTGGACTTATTGGCTTCTTCAGCCAATATGGCTAATTTCTTCAGGTCTTTATTGGCTTCGTCCAACTCTTTTGTTCGTTCAATCACACGATGTTCAAGTTCTTCATTTTGTCTGATAATTTTTTGTGCCATTTGATTGAGTACTTTGACAAATTGATCAAATTCAATATAAGATATTTGGGTTTTATTTTGATCATATTGCCCCTTAGAGTAGGATTCTACAATATCACTCAACTCTTCAAATGGTTTTTTTAATACAACTTTTAGAAAAAAACCTGTTGTCAGGGAGATCATCATTATCGCAATCAGTAAGGTAAGCATACCGGAAACAAATAATTCTCTATTTTTTTGTGTGAGGAATTCAGAAGACACATCCATTTCGATTCGGCCAATTCTTTCCTGATTATAAAAAACTTTCCAATTGAACTGAATGGCATTATCACTTTTCTTTTTTTGATCACTAAACAATACACGATTCATTTGATCAACAATAAGCAACCGACAAATCATATTGTGCTGCATGTAAGATGTACCAATTTGTTGTATACTATCCCTGTCAATATCCCATAGGGGAACATTTAAACTTGATGTTATCAGTTCCTGATACTCTTTCGCCTTGTTGTGCAATATTTCATTGGATTCTTTTTTTTTTTTGAAATAGGTTGCTGTAACAAAAATAATACAAATTACAGCAATGCATATGACCAGTCTTGATGATAAATGCCTGGAAATAGATTTTTTTTTCTCTTTTTTGCCTGATTTTTTCCTGCCCAATGGAAGCATGCTGATTACTGTCCTGTATATTGATCAATAATAGATTGATATTGTTTGCTTTGAATAAAGATTTTCAGTTTTTCGTTGAACTTTTTCAACAAGTCCATACTGTTTTGGTTCTTTTTGTTTACAATTAATTGCATGGATTTTCGATCCAGTGGTTTTTCCAGACTGCCAAACATATTCACATTGTCCGGAAAAGTATTCTTGATCAGTCTCCATCCAACCATCTCATTAAGCGGTAATAACTGAATGCGTCCCAAAAATAATTTTTCAAGGGCCATTTTTTCTTTTGCAACGTAATCAACAATCAGTTTTGCCTTTTTGAATTGTTCTTCATAGTAATAACCGATTACGCCGCCTAATTTGTACTGTCTGAGGTCAGTCAAATCATTATATATGAAGTTCTGTTTTTGTCCGGGTTGTAAGCAATAAAAGAATTTGGTTGTGGAATAAGCAACATCGTCAGAAAATGCAACCTCTTTGGCACGTTCTTCTGTATATGAATAGGGGAAGGCCGCCCAAACCTTATCCCATACAACATTTTGATAACATCGTCTCCAGGGATAAAACTTGATTTCCAGGTCCATATTCATCAACTTGATAACTTCAGTTACAATCTCGGAAACAAATCCTTTATTCTTCATTGATTGTCCAGAATATGGCGGCCATTCACCCGTTGCCACAATAACTTTTTCAGCAGCAAAAACAAAATGGCCAACAAGCATAAAAATCATCATAAAAAAACAGATCTTTTTCATATGTCACCTCAATTTTTGTATTTGGTTAGCGAATTCCTGTTCTGCGAAGCGCGCCTGATGAAAAATTCTTTTTTGTAAAATTAATACTAAAATCAAACATCAACGATTCATTATCCAGATTGGTTGCCAGATATCGTCCCTCTTTGAGATCATGATAAACATCCAATGTGGACCATATTAATGGCATTTCATAATAATTGATATCATGCGCCAATAACACGCGCCACAATTGATTATTCGAATCATACATTTCCGCAGCAACGGAAGCCCAACTGTCTTCATCAAGATAGAATCGTCTTTTATGATATATATGGCTGGAACCTTTCTTTAAAGTGGCTTCAACAATCCAGACACGATGCAGCTCGTATCGAACGAATTCGGGATTGATATGACCTGGCAATAGAATATCCTTATATTTTAAATTATTACTATGAAGTTGATAACAATTGTATGGAATGTATATTTCTTTTTTTCCGATCAATTTCCATGAATACCGATCAGGTGCGCCATTGAAGAAATCCCAGTCATCAGTGGTTCGAAGGCCATCAGAGGCTGTTCCGGGATAATCATAAGCCGCATTGGGGGCTCTTCGTACCCTTCGCTCCCCAGTTTTATAAATCCAAGCATTTCTGGGCCTTTGTTTTTGATTTAAATAATCATGAATCAAAAGTGCTGTGCCTGTCAATCTCGCCGGAGCAGTCAGCATTTGTAAAAAGTAGCCCATAATATTTTTTTTCTCAAGTGTTGCCCGGTCCATTTCTGGGTCAGCATAACTGATTAACATGGTTTCAATCATTTTCATAATAATGTAATCGCCATCTTTTGTCGGTGCGGCCTGGGCCCCATATTTTTTTACAGTTTTTCCCCTGTAATGGACAAGATGATTCCAAATCACTTCCAGACCATTTTGGGGTATGGGAAATGGGCTTGTGGCTCTTGCGCCTTTGATACCATTGCCATCAGCAATCAATTCTGCTGAAACAGCATTTTTAATGCTTTCATCATAAACCCATTGGGGAAGGGATGCTGTGCGATGGGTCGTATATACATTCATTTTAAATGTTTTGGGATATTTTTTTAGAAGGGCAACCATGCCATCAGTTAATTTATTCTGATATTGGGTGTAGTTATCTTGGGTAATTGTAAATAATTTTGATTTTGCTTGAAAAGGCATGGGGTGAAAATCACCCGCTTTATAACCGGCTGGCACCTGATATGCCTTTGGGAACAGTTTTTGAAGTTTTTGCTCTGTTTTTGGAATAATGCCACCCTCCCATTTTGGAATTGTACCATCTTCATTTCCATCTCTAATTGCACCTACCGGTGTGAGCGGCGTACCTGTTAAACCGAGTTTTTTTGCTTCTTCAGTGCTTACTTTTGCGTAAAGCACAACAGGGCTGCATATTATCAAGCAGCATATTATTGTTTTGATGAAAGTTTGCATACATTCTCCCTGATTTTTGGCCAAATAGAATCGCATTGATCAAAGCGATCTCGTTTTTATGAACCATATCATTATTAATTTGGCCTGTTAATGTTATAACTATGATGTCACTTTTTTTATGTATGTAGTTTAAATGTTTATCGTATTTCTTCTGTTTTAATCTCTTATCCGAAGAGTGGCATCTTGAAACACACAAAATTTATAAATGATATCATCTAAGACCTCTGTTAATATTTCTTTGATAATCTCTCCACTAGTTGATAATTAAACATCCCAGCAACACTCTGTCATTCGGATAATATATCATACATTGTCCATTCATGACTGTTCCGCAGGTAATAACACAGGGACATAAATCATTTAAATTTTTTTTAACAGGAAAATTCATTGCTGTTCGTTGATATCCCTTATTTGAATGAACAATAATTTCTGGTTTATGACTATGACCGCGAAACAATATAGCATTTTTCCCTAAGGAATCAAAGCAAAGTTTTATAAAACGTGAATTTAAATTTTGAATCATACAGGACAGCCCAAGTTCGTTAACAAATGGCACTGAATGGGTAAAGAATAATTGATGATTTTGTACGACAAGTGGTAGTGATCGAATATAATCACGGGTCGTTTGATCAATTTCGGGGGTATCAGCGAAAGAGAGTGCATGGTCGTTATTTCCTCTAATGGCAATAATTTTGTGGTTTTGAATTAATGAAATACATTGATCCGCTGTATGAATATTCACTGAATCGCAAATATCGCCCAAATGAATAATTGTTTCACATTGATTTTCTTGCAAATATTGAATCGACCGGGAAAGCAGTTTCATCTGTCCATGACTGTCTGTAATAATCCCTATCGCTGAATCAGTTTGATAATGTATAGACCTGATATCTGACATGACAAATACGACTCCAACTGCAACTACGTTCCAGAGCATGAACGTAGTTACAGTCTATCGACACGATTACAGTGTACAAGAAATCGGATCTTTTATTGTCATGACAACATCAGCGACAGTTGCGCCCTTACCTTTTTCGTGAACAAGGAGCGGATTGATATCCAGTTCTTTGATGATCGGATGATCAATAACCATCTGGGACAGGCCGACCAGCAGTTTTTCAATGGCTTCAATATCAGCCACTGGTTGTCCGCGAAATCCATTTAACATGGGATAACCCTTCACGCCACGAATCATGCGTCGCGCATTGTTTCGTCCAAGTGGTGCCAGTCGAAATGCAATATCTTTAAACAATTCTACAAAAATTCCGCCAAGACCAAACATGATTGAGTGTCCACAATCTCCTGGATTTCGATTGACCCCCAGAATAACTTCTGTTCCGGAAGGTGCCATTTTCTGAACCAAAATGCCATCAATTGTGGCATCTGATTTATAAGCAAGGGCGTTTTTCATGATTTCATTAAATGAGTTTCTAACGTCATCTTCTGTGCGGATATTAATTTTCACCCCGCTGGCATCTGTTTTATGTAAGATTTGCTGTGATACAATTTTCATGACAACCGGATAACCAATATCACCGGCAATTCGTGCAGCATCATTTTCAGTGGCGGCTAATGCCATTGGCAAAACGTTGAAGCCATAGCATTTTAGAATCTCACCGCCTTCAAGTTCACCCAAAGTGTCTTTACCTTCTGATTGGTATTTTTCAATAAGTTGTCGGGCTTTTTCAGTATCATGGGTAAGTTGATATTGCGGTAATTGTTTTCGATTGAGCCAACGTGTTGCCAGATAGAGTTTACCTAAAGCAGCCGCCGCATTTTCCGGAAACGTGTATACAGGAATTTTATTCTTTTGAAGCAGGTTTACCCCTTCAGAAACATCAACAATCCCCATAAAGCTGCAAACAATTGGTTTTCTGCAACTTTGAGAAATATCAACGATTGCCTGTGCTGTTCCAATGGCATCTGTCATAGATTGCGGTGTCAGTATAATCAAGGCTGCATCAACATTTGCATCACTGATTACTGTCGCCAGTGAATTTTCATAGCGGTCTCTGGTCGCATCACCAATCACATCAACAGGATTGTGAAAATTAGCCGTTGCAGGAAGATACTTGCGAAGTTCTTCAACCGTTTTTTCCGAAAATTGTGCCAGTTCCAGGCCGGATGAAACAGTCATGTCTGTAGCGATAATTCCTGGGCCACCCGCATTTGTCACGATAGCGACACGGTTGCCAGTCGGTATTTTTTTACTGGCAAAGGCTTCGGCATAATCGAACAATTCGTTCACAGTGTTGCATCGGATAATTCCAGCTTCGCTAAATATGGCATCATAGTATGCATCAGGGCCAGCCAGTGAACCTGTGTGAGAAGATGCTGCCGCAGCCCCCGCTGCTGATCGACCTGATTTAATGGCCAAAACCGGTGTTGGTTTTTCTCCATTGGTCATCTGCTGTACGGCTTCTATAAATTCAGATCCTGAACGCATCAGCTCTTCCATGTAAATCATGACAACATCTGTATTTGGATCTTTATGATAATATTTTAACAAATCTAATTCATCGACATCCGCTTTATTGCCAATGGAAATAAATTTAGAAAAACCAAATCCTCTGTGTGCGGCAAAATCAAGAACGGCTGTACATAATGCACCGCTTTGAGAAATAAAAGAAATATTCCCCTGATTCGGCATCCGTGCTGAAAAACTGGCATTCATTGAAATTTCAGGTGCTGGATTGATTACGCCAAGACAGTTGGGTCCAACGAGTCGTATACCTGCTTCAGCACAAATTTCGGTAATTCGATTTTGAATTGTAACCCCCTCACCACCGACTTCCTTGAAACCCGCCGATACGATGATTATTCCCTTTACACCAGATTTTGCACAATCCTCAACAGCTTTTAATGCGACCTTAGGGGGCAGGATAATCATAGCCAGATCAATCTGTTCTGGAATATCAACAATAGATGGGTATGATCGGACAGATAAGACTGATTTTGTCTTAGGATTCACCGGATACAATGTACCTTGATAATTACCACGTAAAATATTCGCAAAAATATCGTGACCAACTTTTCCTTTCGTTTTTGAAGCACCCAAAACAGCAATTGATTTTGGGGAAAAAATGGCTTCTAACTTATCCATGCTTTCTCCTTATTTTATTTTTTGTTGATTAATATGTAGTTGATAATTCTCAACCGAATAATTTATTTATCATATTACAGTTTCTTATGGTTTTTTCAAGAATTAATTTTGCACGCACGCTTTTTTAATAATTTCTAAACACTAATAAAAAAATCAAATTAAATATTGCAAAAAACTGTTGTTTCTTGCTACATTAAATAAATTTTTTAAATACAGGAATCAAACATGCAAAAAACAACCCGAAGACAATTTGTCCGGCAAGTGGCTTCGACATTTGCCGGTATTATGGTATCAGGGCCATCGTTGATGTTTGCCAGGAGCAGACATGCAAAGATAGCAGTGTACGCCCCTTCTCATTGTTCCTTACCGGCTGTACATGCTTTTCATAGCCATTATTACAAAAAAAATGGTGTTAATGTTGAAATTGTCTATTGTAAGGAAATGCCAGAAATACTTAATAAATTATGTGCCGGTGAAGTTGAGTTTGCTCAGTTGATGTCTCCCATGATTCTTCATATGCATTCAGGACAAATGAAAGCAAAAAAAACGTCATTGGCTGTAACGCAGGTTTTAGGAACCAATGGTGGCATATTAGGCATATCTACCAACTCTAAAATCAGCAAAATTCAAGATCTTGCGGGAAAAACAATTGGTGTACACAGTCCTTTGATGGTTCATCACCTGATCATGCGGTTGCTTTTGGAAAAATACGGCCTCACACAACAAAATATTCAAATAAAAACAGTTCCCATGCATCTTATTCGAGAGGCCCTTTTAAATGGCGAAATTGATGCTTTCATCAATCCGGAACCTTTACCAACGCTATTGGAATCTCAAACTGTATCCCGATCCTTACTACTTACACGAATGTTCTGGCTGAATCATCCATGTTGTCTGTTAACCTGTCGGCAATCGTTTTTTGAAAAAAATCAACAGATGGTTGAAGATATCACTCGTGCGACAACAACATCATGTCTAATGCTTGATAACATTGCCATGAGAAAATCACAAATTGAAAAAATTTATGCCATAAAGACACCCTTTAATAAAATTCCATTGGATAAGCTTCAACAAGCTTTCGCACCGCGTCGAAGTGATTTTTATCCATTTCCTTTTTTAAGTGCTGCATATGTCATTATCGAACAAATGAAAAAAGCCAGACTTTTACCTGAGTCAATCGACGTTAAGGCTACAGCAAGAGATGTTTTTAAATCGGACTTTTCAATGCGTATTATCAAGCAGGCGGCATCACTGGTGCCAGGAACTTCTATTCCATCCAGTACAAAGCGAGAAGAAACTTTCAAGTTGATATAGACGAACATCGACGAGGAAACCAATAGTAGGCAATATGAGAAAATACTTTCAACTATATACATCGATATTATTATTGATTATTTTTTGTACGATTGCAATTTCACAATGGATTCTGTCTTCCTATTTTGCGGAACAGTGGATTCATCAAAAACAAACAGAAACGACTCAATTGATTCAGACTTTTATGAATGAAAAAGTAAGATACGCAAAAAACTTATGCAATACGCTGGTAGAAAATCCTGAAATCATTGAATCGTTTCAGTTTATGAAGTTAACTGGTGATGTTTCACTTGTGGAAAACAAAATTAAATCTGCAATCCACAATACGATCTATCATGCTGCCATTTATAACATAAATGGCCAACCACTCTATAATACCCAAAAAAATAGCGGCCAATCTAAAATATCACACTGGGAAAAAATCAGACATAATTTCTATAACGAAAAAATTTTTCATTGGATTGTTGAATCCTCTGAGATCAGTTTTCATACAATGAGAATGGTCAAGAATGATTGGGATGTCATGGGTGTTCTTGACATTTATATTCGTTTCAATCCCACAATGCTGAAAAGTATTATCAAAGATTTTCAAACGTGTCTGTTCGTTCTTGGCAAGGCGGATCAAATATTGTCATCAAGCCATCGCATTCAATTATCAACACCTTTTCCAGGAACAATTAAAATAAAGAATAGAGAACATCAATCATTTAAGCATATTTTTAAGGCTGCGGAACAAGTAATTCCCATGCTCTTGTATGTTGACGTTGAAAAGGCCATCGCTGAAAGACGCTTGCAGATAATTATGACCTTGATTGTTCTTGTGATTGCTTTATGCCTTGCTTTATTAATCAGCCATTGGTCCGCCGGACAAATGGCTAAACCATTGGAACAACTGGCAAAAACAGCTGGAATTATTGCTGATGGCGATTATAGCATACGCGTTGACTCATTTAATACCTCTATTTCAGAAATTGAAAGTATTTTAAAAGCGTTCAATCATATGATATTTGCTGTTGAAAAAAATATGAAAGCACTTATGAAAGCGCAACGTGCAGCAGAGGCCGCATCTGAGGCAAAGAGCGATTTTCTCGCAAACATGAGTCATGAGATTCGTACCCCCATGAATGGTGTCATTGGTATGTTAACTCTGTTAGAAGGTACATCCTTAGATGATAAACAGGCTGAGTTTATCGACATTTGTAAAAGATCAGCTGAAGCCTTACTGGTTGTGATTAATGATATCCTCGATTTTTCAAAAATTGAATCAGGTAAATTGGATCTGGAATCTGCTCAATTTAGATTAAAAACAACAGTCGAAAAAATGTTGCCACCTCTGGCAATGCGATGCAAAGATAAGGGGCTTGAACTTATTTTCAATATTGACAAGGCATTACCATCAGTTTTAATAGGCGATTCCGTTCGTATTCGACAAATACTGGTAAATCTCATTGGCAATGCAATAAAATTTACGCAGACTGGTTCAATTGCATTAATGATTAAAATTCAATCACAAACTGAAATGGAAGTCCTTCTTTATTTTAGTGTACAAGACACGGGTATTGGAATTCCAGAAGATAAGCAGACCATTATGTTTGACGCGTTTACCCAGGCGGATACCTCTGTTACGCGTCAGTATGGCGGTACTGGTTTGGGGCTATCCATTTCTGAAAAGCTGGTCACAATGATGGGTGGAGAAATTGGGCTGATTAGTAAAGAAAATGAAGGCAGCACATTCTGGTTTACATTACCCCTGAAAAAAGTTGAACAACCATTGGTATCAATTCAGCAAGATGAAAATTCCATTAAAAAGTTGCCGACAACATTTAGTTTTGAAAAACCCTTTCTTTTGGTTGAAGACAATCCTATCAATCAAAAAGTGGCAGAAATATTTTTTAAACGTATGAATTGTGCCTGTCATGTTGTCCAAAATGGACAAGAAGCTTTAGATATTCTTTCTGCCAATGACTATTCTCTTGTTTTTATGGATATTCAGATGCCTGTGATGGATGGTATCCTTGCCACAAAGAATATTCGTGACGCCAAATCGACTGTCAGAGATCATAATATTCCAATTATTGCGATGACTGCTAATGCGATGGAAGGCGACCGTGATAAATATCTTGATGCCGGCATGGACGACTATTTAACCAAACCATTAGATATTGTTGAAGTCAAAAAGGTATTGGTTAAATATGCATTAAAGAGATCATAATCAATAGAAATATTCAAATATATGCAAATTTCATTTTGCATATATGACGACAAAAATCCAGAGACTGATCAAATTACCAAAAACCTTAATTTTACGATTTGGGTTTATCAAGCAATATCGTTGATGTAACGGAAAAACAAAATCCTGCTTTATATTGGTTCAAGTGCAATTCCGCTTGCTAACGCGCGCGGCTCAGAAAATTTCGGCAGTTTTTAATCTGAGCCGCGCGCGTTAGCAAGCGGGACTGTACTTGAAGCAAATATCAAACAGGCTTTCCGAAGACGCAGCGCGTTAGCAAGCGGGACTGTACTTGAAGCAAATATCAAACAGGCTTTCCGAAGACGCAGCGCGTTAGCAAGCGGGACTGTACTTGAAGCAAATATCAAACAGGCTTTCCGAAGACGCACAAAAGTTAGGCTAATCTAAAATTTGCATGAAGGGCACTATGTTCGACAATCATAGTTTATGAGGGGGATATGAAAAAAACAATAATCATTGCTGTTTGTGGGAAAGGCGGCGTTGGCAAAACATGTGTCAGTGCGTTGCTTGTTAAATTGCTTTCAGAAAATCAAGATACAAAAATTCTGGCAATTGATGCGGATCCTGCGGTTGGACTGTCTTACCCCCTTGGAATTCATGTCAGGAAAACTGTTGATGATATTCGCAACGACTTAATTAAACGTCTAAAAAATGGCGAAAAAACAAGTCGTCATGAATTAATTAGATCGCTTGATTATGATATATTTAATGCCCTTGAAGAAAGAAAAAATATTGCATTTCTGGCCATTGGCCGGCCCGAAGGTGATGGCTGTTATTGCCAGGTGAATACACTCTTAAGAGATCTTATTAAAGATATCGCACAAAATTTTGATTATGTCGTGATTGATGCTGAAGCAGGTGTTGAACAAATCAGCCGTCGTGTGATGGAAATGGTTACCCATCTGTTACTGGTCTCTGACGCATCTTTAAAAGGCAGAAATGTGGTTGAAACAATCCATTCGCTTGCGAAAAAAAAATCTTCATTTGAAAAGTGTGGCTTGATTTTGAATCGAATTCAAGATCAAAGTGAATATATAACTATCAAAAAACAAACAGATATTCCGGTAATTGGTTCTTTATTAGAAAATAAAACAATTAGAACTTATGATCGAGAAGGAAAATGCTTTTTTGATCTTCCGGAAAGTTTGGAAATAAAAGAACTTGATCGTTCAATTGCGGCTTTTCTTTTAGATTAATTATTCTATCCAGCACCCGGTAAAAAATATTCATCCGGTTGTTTTTTTAAGGAGAAAAAAATGTTACTCAATCCCAAAAAAATGAACAAAATGTATCCAGACAAAGAAACTGAAGAAATCATGAAAAAAACAATTGATTTTTTCGAAAATCTGGGTCTTGCAAAAACCAATGAAGACTACTATTCCGCTCGCTGGTATACAGAATTTCTCGATTTCTTAAAGGAAGAAGAAATCATGGCAAAACTTTTAACACCAGCAGGTTATGGAGAAAATGCCCGATGGGATACATCCCGAATCGTTGAATTTGCAGAAATTTTAGGATTTTATGGACTCACATACTGGTACTGTTTTCAGGTGTCGGCCCTGGGATTAGGTCCCATATGGATTGGAAAGAATGAAGCGGTAAAAGAAAAAGCAGCCAGGCTTTTAAAAGAAGGCAAAATATTTGGTTTTGGCCTTTCTGAAAAAGAGCATGGTGCTGATATTTATTCTACAAGTATGAAACTATATCCTCAGGAAGATGGTACATACAAAGCCAAAGGAAACAAGTACTATATTGGTAATGGCAATGAAGCCGCCATGATTTCAACATTCGCAAAAATGTCAGACACCGAAGACTATGTTTTTTTTGTCGTAGATTCACAACATGAAAACTATGAATGTGTCAAAAATGTCATTTATAATCAGGATTATGTTGCTGAATATGCCCTTCATGACTACCCCATCACCGAAGCAGAAATCACCGATAAAGGCAGGGAAGCCTGGGATGCATCGCTGAACACCATTAATATTATGAAATTTAATCTGGGATGGGCGTCTATTGGTATCTGCGAACACGCATTTTACGAGGCCATAGATCATGCTTCCAACCGAAACCTTTTTGGCAAATATGTCACTGATTTTACACATATTCGACAACTATTCGTCGATTCATACTGCCGCCTATTTGCCATGAAAACATTTGCCCTGCGGGCAACCGATTATATGCGCTCGGCATCTGAAAACGACCGCCGGTATCTCCTGTATAATCCGATGGTAAAAATGAAAGTGACAACCCAAGGAGAAGAGGTTATCAACAATCTTTGGGATATTATCGCTGCAAAAGGATTTGAGAAAGACACCTATTTTTCCAATGCAGCAATAGATATCCGTGCGCTGCCAAAACTCGAAGGCACTGTCCATGTGAACATGGCACTTATTATTAAATTTATGCCCAACTATTTTTTCAACCCGGGTGAGTTTCCAGAGATCCCCAAACGTGATGACCCATGCAATGATGATTTTCTCTTTAATCAGGGTGCCACCAAAGGTCTTGGCCAGACCCAGTTTCACGACTACAATATTGCCTATGGAAAATTTGACCTTCCCAACATTAACATTTTTAAGGAACAGATTGAATCTTTCAAAGAATTTATGATGGTTTCCCTGGAGTCCATGAAAGCCCAATCTGAAGATATTGACTTTCTCCTGAATGTGGGCGAACTTTTTTCATTGGTTGCCTATGGTCAGTTAATCCTCGAAAATAAAGAAATATACAATATCAATGAAGATATTATTGAACAAATTTTCGACTTCATGATTCGTGATTTTTCAAAATTTTCACTGCAAGTCTACAGTAAGACAAATGCCACAAAACAGCAGCAGGATATCTGTTTGAAAATGATCAGAAGGCCTGTTGTGGATGAAGAACGTTACAATAGAGTGTGGAAAAATTATGTATACGCGATGAAAGGCACCTATGAAATGAATCCATGATGATTGAAATTATGTTTTATAAAAAATTTACTTAACACAGGAGAAAAATTTCATGACTGGTAATGAAAATATTTACCAAAAACTATCAAAGGTTTTGGATACACTGCCAAATGGCTTTCCACAAACTGAAAGCGGTGTAGAAATTAAACTTCTCAAAAAAATTTTTACACCAGAAGAAGCAGATTTGTTTTGCGATTTGCGGCTTAGTTTTGAAACGCCCGAACAAGTTGCCGAGCGAACTGGACGTCCACTGGAAGGTCTTTCCGATATATTGAAAACCATGTGGGACAAGGGACAACTTTTTGGCGTTGATTTTGGCGAAGTACAGATTTACAAAATGCTTCCCTGGGTTTTCGGTATATATGAGTTTCAACTCAAACGAATGGATCGGGAATTTGCAGAACTTTGTGAGGAATACAACCCTGTTTTTGCCAAACAATTTTTTGAAAATACCCCCCAACTCATGCAGGTGATACCCATTGAAAATGAATTACAAAACACACAGGCAGCACTTCCCTTTGAAAAAGTTTCAACAATTATCGAAAAAGGCAAATCCTTTGCTGTAAATGAATGTATCTGTAAAAAAGAAAAGGCATTACTGGATCAACGATGCGATAAACCCCTTGAAGTGTGTATGGGCATTGCGCCTGCACCGGGTATTTTTGAAGGAGACAACCCCTGGGGCGGTCGTGTGATAACCAAAGAAGAAGCTTACAAAATTCTTCAAGAAGCTGAAGAAGCCGGGCTTGTGCATATGACCAGTAATGTTCAGGATGGACAGTTCTATATTTGTAATTGCTGCGGTTGTTGTTGTGGTGTATTACGTTCTGTCAATGAACAAGGTGTAAAAAATGCCATTCATTCCAATTTTTACGCTGTCATTGATCCGGATCTTTGCGATAATTGTGGTCTGTGTGCGTCAGATCGGTGTCAAATCGAAGCAATTCGTGAAGGCGATATGGCCTATGAAGTCATTAAGGATAAATGTATTGGTTGTGGTTTGTGCATTACCACATGCCCTGCTGAAGCCATTCGTCTTGAAAGAAAGCCCGACAATGAATGTATTATTCCACCGAGTGATGAAGATGAATGGTTTAAAAAACGTGCTGATTCACGCGGGATAGATTATTCAAAATTTGCATAGAGATTTCTGTTATGAAATGCTACATGGCCCCCATGCGCGGACTGACTGAAGCTGTTTATCGTAATACATTCAGTCGTCATTTTAAAGGGATTGATATGGCTGTCAGTCCCTTTATTACCACTGTCAGTGGTAAAATATCCAATAAGCATATCAAAGATGTTTTACCTCAAAACAATCAAGCTCTGCCTTTAATCCCCCAATTACTGAGCAAAGATTCCCGGGGGGTTATCAACATGGCAATCAAATTGTTTGATTTAGGCTATGAAGAGATCAACTGGAATCTCGGATGTCCCTATTCAATGGTTGCCAACAAAATTCGCGGAAGCGGCCTTTTGCCCTATCCTGAAATCATTGATCAAATTTTAGATACCGTATTGGCCAAAATTCCAAATCGACTATCCATAAAAGTGCGGCTGGGTCGATTCCATGCTGATGAAATAATATCTCTCATGCCTGTTTTGAATGCATATCCCATATCAAATCTGATTATTCATCCGCGAACAGGAGGTCAGATGTACGATGGCACCCCCAATCTGGATCAATTTGAAAAATGCCTTTCGCTATCCCAAAATCCGGTGATTTATAATGGAGACATTCGATCACCATCAAATTTTAAAATGATTTTCGAGCGTTTTCCATCAGTGGATGGCATCATGATGGGACGCGGCCTGTTAAGCAATCCTTTTTTAGGGGAAATGATTGAAGATCCGCAAGTACAGATAGACATGCTTCGCTTGAAGTCATTTCATGATGACTTGTATAATGAATATCAAAATATCCTGTCAGGTCCGGGCCATGTTCTTGGAAAAATGAAAGAACACTGGAAATATCTCAGTCAAATTTTTGATCATTCTCGCCGTATACTTAAACCAATTCAACGTTCTGTTAATTTTATCCAGTATGAGTCACGTGTCTTTGACGCTTTTTTCAGAAAATAACCGTGGCCCTGGAGAAAGTGGCTTAATATTCACTAATTTTGCGCAATGCATCAATCGCATCCTCCAACCCTATCTTATTATCCTTATTAATATCAAAACGACTTGCGTTTTCAAGTAAAGCTTCTTCAGTAAAAGTTTTTGTCTCGGCCTTGCGCACAATAAATCTTTTTAAAGGAATCTTTTTTTCGTTACATGCAAATTCTTTGACTAAAACCTTCACCGCGTTGTCAACATTGACTTCGTTTTGATCAATCCATTGAAATTGCAGATATAACAAAATACCCTTTGAAGTTATCAAGTCCCTGGTTGCTGATACAACACCATTTATGATGCCGGTTTGCATCATATTTACGTGCATATGATACATACTTTTTTCTAAAACTGTGTTTTCAAAGGAGACTCCAATGGGTGTTAACCAATTTGCATCATAAATTACCGAAAAATCAATTCCTGAAACTGTCTCAATGGTATCTATTTCCAAAGGGATGAATACATTTCCATTGTCAAGCGTATGAACCTCTTCAGTTAAATAATTCATAACACTTCGTTTTTCTGATAATACATCTGGTGTCCAGTTACCAGTCGTATCTCCCAACCGAAATGCAACAAAATTCATACTGGTTAACGAACTTTTGACCTGATACAGATGCATGCCTTTAGAATAAGCGATTGGCGGCCATTCCTGACACTGATCTTTATCCACTATTGAACCTTCACTTAAAAAAAATCTGGGATATGTGTTGGCAGGTGTAAAAACCCATTCCAGACAATTGTCATTTAAACAGGAAGTCAGGCCCGCACGATATCTGGCCACACGAGAGGCATCGGTACCACCGATTCTACCGCTTTGAGTAACATCTGCGGCTATCATTTCAAAGCAGTTCAATGAATATCTTTCTGACGCATGTCGAAAAATGCTAGAGGCATCTGTGCCAGAAAGTCCCTGTAAGTCATCTGTTTTTTTTGCTGTCAACACATATGATCCTGGTAAAACACTGGTGAAAACATATTGTCCTTGTTCATCTGACTGTGTCTGATAGTCTTGTTCACCATCAAGAAATAATGTTACATTTCTGACGGGTTGTTCATTACTGAAATATGAAACCATGCCAGAAATGGATGGATACTCTTTTATTACGATATGACATTGATGAACTAAACTTTTTTCAGGCGTCTGTTCAACGGGTGCATCCACAATATATATGCTGAGTTGAGCATTGCCTGTTACATCACTTTTGGTTTTAAAAGTCATTGTGCCATCATTTGTCATTGCAGGCTGAATTTCAAAGAGATGACTGGCATTATTGGTCACAATAAAATTGAGTGATTGATCTTTTTCATCATCAGGCCCCGCTTTAATGCATGTTGCCCAATTTTCATATGAGTGAAATCCAGAATTTTTAAACAATGTAATATCAGCCCCTTTGATAAAAGAGGGCGGATCATTCAAGGACGTTATTGTTATAACTGATGTATATGCTTCACTCATATTCACTCCACCATGATCATTTCCACCATTGTCTTTAACGTGGATCAAAATTTTTGTTTCTCCATTCTTGTCAGGTGAAGTCGAAAAAGTCAGATCCCCATTAGAATTGATCTGTGGTAGTTGATCAAATAATGATGGATTCTCTGGAATAACAGAAAATGTTATCTCTTGATTCGACTCAAACACATCACCAGAAACAATATCTTTTGCCCATTGCGTTATTACATGCGCTCCTGAATCTTCCATAACTGTAATGTTATTGCCCGGCGTAAATGAAGGCGCGTCATTTATGGGCTGTATGTTGATAATAAAAAATTGTTTTGATGAAATGCCATTATCACTGTCTTGTAGTGTGATTTCAACTTCTGCGATACCATAAGCATCAGGTTGAGGTTTAAATATGAGCGATCCATTTGGAAGAATCTCTGGCAATTCTTCAAATAAATCAACTGCAATTGTTGCACCATGAAATGATACATTTTGATCAATTTCATTGGGTGGACCAGGAGAAATGTTTTTTGCCCATTTGGTGAAGAGCTGTCTATCTTCATCTTCAAAAATATAGATATCGGGCCCTTTTTCAAATACAGGTGGATCGTTAACCGACAGGATGGTACAATGAATAGTTTGTTGTGTTGTATGGATGCCATCAAAAACTGAAACAGTTATTTCGATTTCTCCAAATACATGGGGTGATGGCTCTAAATGAAGGGATCGCTGTGCATGAATACCATTTATTGTAATTGGCGAGGATAAAAAGTTTTCGTCCCCTGTATGTTCAACTGTAATCGTCAGGGCATCTACAGATGTTTCAGTATCATGCACCGTAAATGGAATATCAAAAGGCCCCTGATCTTCTGCTACTTGTATGCTTTCAAAATTTGAGATAATTGGCGCATAATTCATTACAGTCACAGATCCACTATGAACACTGGCAATATTTTCATTAATTTCTGCTTTTGATATAAGAATTGATTGGGGTTGATTCCATTGATTTTCAGTAAAGTTGCCTGTACGTCCAATGTCATCAAGTACATGACAAACAAGGTAAGCCACAATACCGGAGCCAACGTTACAATTCATGGTTGCGCCAAACACTAATATTGCGCGTCCAGGCTGAGACAGTTCTGTTTCAAGCGTGTAGTGGTCTTCTGAAAGAATCCCCCCTGTAAGTTCGGCAGATTGGACAGAAAAAATATCTGGATCATAATCAATTGTAATATCGATGCCTTCCATTTGATTCATGGTGGTATTTGTCAGAGAGACAGGAAGTCTCAGTGTTTCTCCTGCATGACCGGATACATGTCCCAACTGGATATGATAATTGGCTTCTTTTTTTAAAATTGTTCCTGTTTCAGAAAGCGCATATGCTGTTCCCAATTGTCCGTGTATACCTCTGAGGCGTAGTTTTTCATCCATTGAATGGTTATTCCATTTGTTTCCATCAAAACTGAAAATGGAACCGGAATCACCAACACAATAGACATCATTTTCTGAGCTTCCCCAAATTCCCCACAAGTCAACATCAACTTCTAGTTGTTTTTCAATCCATTTTAACCCATTATAATGATAAATAGTGCCTTTTCCATTTACTTGGGAACCTGCTGCAAAAATATGCATGCCCAATGTAAAAATTCCCCATATTTGATCAGAATCGACAGCCTTAATTTCTGTCCATCCCACACCATTATAATGATATATCCGCTTAAAATCACCAGCAGCATAGACATCATTTTCATGATTACCATAAATAGTAAAAAATGTTTTGTATTCATCACCAATCATCATATGAGTCCAGTTGATACCATCATATTTCAAAATAACACCAGCACCAACTGCGTATATTGTATTACGATCTGAACCCCAAATATCATATAACCACTGACGTGTTCCACTATCCATCGTGGTCCAGCTTGAACCATCATAGTTAAGAATGACACCATTGCCACCCACTGCAAAAATATTATTGGAATCAGGTCCCCAAATACCCCATATCGGCACACGATGAGGCGTAGACATTTTCTGCCAATTGTTACCATCAAAGTGCATAATAGCCCCTTGATAGCCAACAACATATATATCCTGAGCAGAAAAACTCAAAATATCATAACCATATATGCCTTCGGGTGATCTCATTTTTGTCCAACTTTGTGCAAAGGCTTGTACACTAACGATTAATGAAATCATAACCGCTAACACACCAAAACGCTTGACAAAAAACATGACTGCCTCCCCTGAAAAAAATATATAACATATTGATTATACTATAAATATATATCGCGAAATTTATATACTAAAATGCGTCTGATATAAAAAATTAAATATTTTATCAGGTTCTAATAATATTATTTTCAATATGTTATCTATGATTGTGTTTGTCTATGGCAATTAAATGATGATCTTGCCAATATTATAGACGATCATGAATTTCATACGCAATTTTCATGCCATTGTTTTTGGGGAAACTCCTATATCTCGATCAATTTAGATTGAAAAAAATTGGCATCCTTCATTTTTAATAAAAAGTAGTTAACAATATTTATTAGATTACATTGATCAATTTTGCTGACTTTCATAAATAATAAGCATATCTGTTCCCGGATATTTAATCTGCTCTTCATTCATTAATCTGCAAAGCTCCTTTAAAGCCATATTAGACCT
>Ga0272440_1000349_pt1 | contig 39195 bp, 16 predicted proteins | sample SSMMMBAug17_FD_192440 | JGI IMG/M metagenome (GOLD analysis project Ga0272440, IMG submission 192440) | Marine sediment archaeal communities from Little Sippewissett salt marsh, Falmouth, MA, United States - SSM-MMB-Aug17 | ecosystem: Environmental > Aquatic > Marine > Wetlands > Sediment ...
TTATAAGCTTGCAACCATTGAAATGTGTTTAAGCTTGCACATTTTCAATGGTTGTTTTTTTCTTTTCCCAAATCTCCTACACTATGATCTATTCATCTCTTGAATTAAGTGTGAAAATAAATATCATATCATTCTATATATAAAAAATCATTGTTTATTCATGGATTGTTTTATGTTGACAAGAAAAGCAATTTCAAATAATTTTTAATTAATGTACGTGACTTTCAAAAAATAGGAGAGGTTGAAGTGTATGACAGAAAAAATCTATCATACCAGGAAATGTATCTGCTGGAGAAAGCTTAACCTTGCAAAATATTCAGTTTTTATTCTCCTTATTCTGATTCAAACATCATGCTTAACATCTACAGAACCAACCTACACTGCCAGAAAAGGTGTTTTTGATCTGACTCACTGGCAACCAGGAAACCAAAGAAAAATCAAACTGACAGGTGAATGGGAATTCTATTGGAAACAATTGATTTCACCCAACCAATCAGTTCCTCAGGAAACCAATAAATCACTTTTTCATTTACCAGGTTTGTGGAATAAACATAAACCAGAAAATCGTTTTTTTAATGGCGATGGCTACGCAACTTTTCGTCTGACACTTCTGTTGCCAAAAAAAATTAAACAACTGATATTTAAAATTCCTGAAATGCCAACATCCTATAAATTATGGGTCAACCAGGAGTTGATCTCAAAAAATGGAGTGGTGGCTTCAAACGCTAAATACATGGTTCCCTGGTTTTCTCCAAACGTTATTCATTATACTATTGTGGATAAAAAGCCTTTAATATTGACTTTACAAATTGCCAATTACTTTCATAAAGATGGGGGTATGTGGCAAAGCATTGAAATAGGAACCTTTCAGGATTACCATCATATGAAAACATTTCCCATGATGTTGGATATATTTTCATGTGGTTGTTTGTTAATTATGGCGTTCCATCACTTTGGGCTGTTTATTGTAAGACATCAGGATAGATCTCCCCTTTTTTTTGGATTATGCTGTTTACTTATTGGATTACGCAGCCTGATGGTGGGTCAACGCATGTCGTACCTGTTTTTGCCTCAACTTTCCTGGGCGTTTCATCAAAAATTTGAATTTATTTTATTATATTTAAGCTTGCCCTCATTTTGTACCTTTGTTTCAGGTTTATTTCCTCAGTATATTTCTAAATCGTTCATAAAACTGACCTGGTGGATATCACTTATTTTTGTGGTTTCTGTCCTTATTTCCCCAGTAAAAATTTTTTCTCAGGCAACCATTGTCTTTCAAATTTTCATTATAATCAGTTCTTTGTATATTTTTTGGGCAGTTGTAAAGGCCTATCAAGACAGACAAACAGGTAGCCTGGTTTTTATTGTGGGATTTTTAATTATTCTTTGTGCGATTATTAATGACACGTTAACAGCGCACATGATCATTCAGTCCAGTTACTTGATTCATTATGCCATTATCATGTTTGTGATATTCCAGGCGTTTTCTTTATCTAAAAAATATGCTGAAGCTTATGCCACAATTGAAGAAATGTCGACAACGCTCACTGAAAAAAATAAAGCTCTGGTGCGCATGGATCAACTTAAAGACGAATTTCTCGCCAATACATCACATGAATTAAAAACACCTTTGCATGGAATCATAGGTATTTCAACCTCATTAACAGATGGCGTTGCTGGAGAATTATCACCTTCTCAAAGTCATTATCTATCCATGATTTCTTTATGCGGTAAACGTTTGTTATACTTGATAAACGATTTGCTTGATTTTTCACGAATGAAACGTAACGACTTGAAATTAGACTTTCAACCAACTGATATCAAAAATATTATCGATATTTTATCACATTTGATCCAACCCATGTTAAAAGATCGTTCTGTTAAATTGATCTGTCATGTTCCAGAGAATTTACAAATGGTTTATGCAGATGAATTTCGAGTTCAACAAATTCTTTTTAATTTGTTAGGAAATGCAGCTAAATTTACTCGCCAGGGTGAAATTATCATTGATGTTACACAAGACGAATCCTTTGTTATTATTTCGGTTACAGATACTGGGCCTGGTATTCCAGTTGAAGATCAGGAAAGAATATTCAATGCCTTTGAACAGAGAACCGAGGAAGATGTCTCAGGTGGAACAGGCTTAGGATTGTCAATTAGCCAACGATTGGCAAAGTTGCATGGCAGTGAAATATCCCTGAAAAGTCGCCCAGGGTATGGTTCCTCTTTTTCATTTCAGTTACCAGTTGTTTCTTCGGAAGATACGATTCAACCTAAATCCAATGACGTTTTAAGACGCTATGAACCAGTTATTTCTGTTCAGTCACAGGATTTGCTGTTTAGAGAAGATATGCTAATTTCGTTTGACAATACAACAAATGTGTTGTTTCAGGGTGCGTCTGTGCTTGCAGTTGATGATGATCCCATTAATCGACAACTGATTTATGACTATTTAATTGTTGAAAGTTTTTCTGTCCGCCTTGCAGTTGATGGCCAGGATGCTTTGGAGTGTATTGAGGATGAATTGCCTGATATTATATTGTTGGACATTATGATGCCTGGAATGAATGGTTTTGATTGTTGTAAAACAATACGTAAAAAGTATGATGCATTGAGTTTACCCATCATTATGTTGAGTGCAAAAAGTCAAACCAATGATATCGTTAAAGGCTTAAACCAGGGAGCAAATGATTATCTGGTGAAGCCTTTTCATAAGTCTGAATTAATTGCTCGTATTCAAAATAATTTACAAGCAAAGCAATCTGTTGAAAATATGAAAGAAGCAAGGCTGTTAAGAAAAGAGATCCTCTATCGAAAGGAAGTTGAAAACAAGCTTGATATAGCCAACAGGCGTTTAACACGAATGTTGGATTGCTCTGATGATGCTTTTTTGATGATTGATCACAAAGGAGATGTGCTCTTTTTTAATCAAAGTGCTGAAAAATTCTTTGGATTTCAAATCAATGAATTAACAAAAAAGAACGTTAAAAGCTTGTTTGATCAGTCCTTTATGGATTCATTTCAAAAAAGTGTAAACCTTAGCTCAGATTCCGAAAGTCATATTGTTATTTCAGATGCTTCTGTCAATTGCTATCAAGAGGTTCTTAAACGAACAATCTTTTTATCTGGCTTTATGATACCACCCAATCACTATTTTTCTCTAATTATCAAAGAGTTTGTTCAGGATAGTGAACCATCACTGCAATTAAAAAATCGCCCATTGGAAGAAGTTATTAAAAATATTTCAGAAGTTTATGGCAAAGAAGCACTTAAACAAATCATGGATCTTCGTAACATGAATCCAACCCTTGATGCAGCCAGTGATACCATTCCAGAAAAAGATCAATTTAGAATGCTTATCGTAGAAACCATGACTGAGGCAGTTCAAATTTGGGAAAGCATAACAGGTTTGACCAAAATAGATCTGGCTGATCAAAGCAAATTATGGAAATCTTATTTAGATGGTAGCACCTGGAAAACAAGAACTCTAGATAAATATCTAAATATTAAAGCATTGCCCAAAAAACCCCGATGGCGCCAGGTGGTTCGGACAGTTCATTTTATTTTAAAACAATGCCAGTTGTCTGATGAAAAACAGGATATATTAAAACAATACATTGATAAAATTGAAGAAGTTGTTCGTTTGAATGGGGTCGGACCAAGCCAACCCATTAAAAGATATTAAAATTATTCAAATATTCTTAACTTGCAAAAGCAACCTGATCCCTTCCATTTTCTTTTGCCTGGTACAATGCCATGTCAGCTGATTTAAGGGTTTCTTCGGTTGTCACGCCATGTATGGGATAAATGGCAACACCCAATGAGGCTGTTATATTCAGTATTTGTGACCGATGTTTAATTTTTAGAGTTTTAACATCTTTTCTTATTTCCTCTGCTTTTTGTTTGGTGCTTTTGATGTCTGCATCAGTCAAAATTAAGATAAATTCTTCTCCGCCATAACGACAGGCGATATCCTCTCCACGAGTGCGCTGCCTTAAAAAAGCACCCAGTTCCTTTAACACAGAATCACCGGCTTCATGTCCATAGGTGTCATTAAATGCTTTAAAATGGTCAACATCAATCATGATGATACCCAAAGTTTTGTTATATCGTTCTACCCGACGTGCTTCACGTTCCAATGCTTCCTGCATGTGTCGACGATTATACAATCCTGTCAGGGGATCACGAATGGATTGAATTTTTAGTGTTTCGCGTAATCTTAAATTAATTAAACTGGGGGCATATCGTTCAACCATGCTTTTAACAAGAATTAATTTGGACTCAATCACATGTTTTTTAGAATCATTTTCAATACGCACATTATTTTCAGTATCGCCCAGTGTCAGGTGAATCATACCCAATACCTCACCCTGAGCACTCATGGGCGCGCATAAACAACCATGTTTGGGATAAATATGAAAATGAGGACATAGCGGATCGACATCCGGGTCTTGAACAAAGTGTTCTTTGCCACGTCGGATGGCCCAGCACTGATTATGCTCAAATTCCGAATCTTCTGGTGATGATTCTCCCCAACTGGCAACAATACGCAATAAGCGCTGTGTGTCATCAAATATACACAGATAACCCGAATCCTGGGGAAATAATTGACGACATATATTTATGACAATTTGATAGGTTTCTTGTTCACTGTCACAGGCGTGTAATAAATCCCCCAGCTTATTGAGAAGTAAAATCTCATTGGTGCGCCATTCAAGTTCTTTTACAGTTTGAGTTAATTTAGAATTGGACTTTTCAAGCTCTGTTGTACGTTCGGTAACCAGCTCTTCAAGTGTATCTTTATGGCGTTTGAGCGCACGTTCTGCACGTTCTCGCTCTGTGATATGGTTGAAAATGGTTTTAACCATTATATTAAATGAATTAACGAGTGTTTTTAATTCATTGCCTTTTGTTGCCTGAAAATCAACACCCGCCAATTCTTTGACAGTTTCCTTGACCTTGATGTTCAATTTTTTTAATGGTCGAAGCAGGTACAGCGTATAACCTTCGGCAATGGACATAGATATCAATAGAATTAAGATTGAAATCTTAATAATATGGGTTTTATTTTGCTCTAATAATTTGTGTGATGGTGCGGTATCTATTTCAACCATTAAGCTGAAAGGCTCATTGGCCATTTCCATTGGGGCATAGTAGATTGTTTTGTGTTGCTTTGGAAAAGCCTCTCGGACCGCTTTGAGTTTTAAAATACTCATTTTCATGGCTTCAGCGTTAATTAATCGGCGTTCATCCAGGGGCAAAGAACTGGCAATAACACCATTTACACAACCTATAGAAACATGAACTTCGGTAGCACTGGAAATATTTTGCGCGTAATCATCGTTGATCCATGTACCAATCGTAATTGTACCTAACAGTTTATCGCCGCTGACAAGGGGAACAATTGCACGAATTGCCCATCCTTCTTTAGTTTGCGATGCCATTAATATGTCCTCGGCCAGCATTGCTTCAACAACGCCATGAAATTCTTTGACTGCGGCTTCATTATGGGGGGCATGCGCTTGATAAATAACACGTTGTGCTCTATCAGCAGCTTGAAAAATATCGACTTCCAGTTGTGGAAATAACATATCCATCGTGTTTTTAATGGATATAATTTTTTTATCCTGTTGATATTGACTGAGCCCATCAATGATATCGGTTCGATTTTTCAGCACTTTTGACAGGCCGGAGAGTTTGGAAATCTCTTTGGCTATCAAACTTTCAACAATGAAATGAATATCTTCCGCTTTACTCGCCTCATTTTCGGTAATTGTCTCTTTTAATGCATTTACCTCAATATAATAGTGAGATAATGTTGTGCATAAAATAATTAAAATTTGCATCCCCATAATGGGAAAAACAAGACTCATATTGCGGGGCATAGAACACTCCTTATGTATCAAATTGTCTGCCGGTTGCCGAGCAAACCGGCAAGCTGACACGTTAGGACTTAAATAAATTGTTGCCTTAAAGATCTTTTGTTGATTTTTCCAACACTTGTTTTGGCAATAGAATCGACAATGGCAATTTTGTCGGGCACACCATATTTGGGAATAATTCCTTTTTCAACAAATGACATTAAATGCACTTTGATATCATCACTGCTTACATTATTATCACGTGCCTTATTGGTCAGAACCACCATGGCAAAAGGACGTTCCCCCCATTTGTCATCTGGAACACCAATAACAGCAGCTTCACTGACACCCTCATGCGCCAGAATGGCATCCTCTAATTCCAATGATGAAATCCATTCACCGCCAGTTTTAATCACATCTTTTAAACGATCAGAAATTTGTAAATACCCTTCAGCGTCCATATATCCGATATCGCCTGTGTGCATCCAGCCCCCATCCCAGAGTAATTCAGACTTTTCTTCATCATTGAGATATCCTTGAGTTAACCAGGGCGCACGAACAATAACTTCACCGGTGCTTCTGGCATCAGCGGGAACATCATTAAAATCCGGATCAACCACACGTAAATGAACCAGAGGTGTTGGAAGGCCTGTTTTACATCGTAATGCAATGTTTTCAATGGCATCATCTGTTGCCAAGTGCGGTTTTATATTGCTGCATGTCAACACCGGGCAGGTTTCTGACATACCATAAGCCGCATACACATTAATCCCCAATTTCAACGCTTCATCACACAAGGATTTAGGTAATGCTGATCCACCAATGATCACTTGCCAGTTGGAAAGATCCATGTCCTGAATGGCGGGCGTATTAAGCAGCATATGTAAAATCGTTGGTACACAATGAGAAATCGTTACCTTTTCATTTTGGATCAGTTTTAAGATTGTTCCAGGTTCGTATCGTCCCGGATAAACCTGATGAACCCCCATCATCGTTGCCAGATAAGGAAAACCCCAGGCATGCACATGAAACATGGGGGTTAATGGCATATACACATCGCTGGCATTAAACGATGCCTGTGAATTCATAAAATTTAATGTTGTTACCAATCCCAATGTATGTAAAACCAGTTGACGATGACTGAAATAAACGCCTTTAGGTAAACCGGTTGTGCCTGTTGTATAAAACATGGTTGCACAGGCATTTTCATCAAAATCACAAAAATCAAAATGCGAATCATTTTCTTCCAGCATCGCTTCGTATTCATTATCCCATAGAATGCTTGATTGAGGAGGGTCTTGAAAATCAGCAATCAAAATCATTTTTTTTACCCCTGTGAGCCGATCTTTAACCGATTCAATCATGGGTACAAAATCTTTGTGAACCAGAATGACATCATCTTCAGCATGATTAATGGTATAGACCAGTTGATCGGGTGACAGACGAATATTAATTGTATGCAAAATTGCGCCCATCATAGGAATGGCAAAGAAACATTCCAGGTAACGATGACTGTCCCAATCCATCACTGCAACAGTGTCCCCCTGCTCTACACCTGATGATTGAAGCGCACTGGCCAGTTTATTTACACGCTCCGCAAATTGGGCGTAAGTATATGAAAACTGATCCCGATATTGAATTTTTTGATTGGGAAAGTTCACCAGTGGGGTAGAAAAAATCTGTTTAAGAATCAATGGGTAATCGTATGCTGATGTTGTTTTTGATATACATTTGATTGGCATAAAAGTCCTCCTTATTTGTTTTGAAATTGTTTAAATGTCCAAGTTTTTCAACTTTTCTTTAGATTATAATAAATTACTTCTGTTGTATGTTCAAGGTGAATTTTATAAAATTGCGAATATGTCTGGTTGGTTTGTCCGAAACGAATGCATTTAATGCTGGAGCGTCCAAGCATGGGTTCCCACGCTGGAGCGTGGGAACCCGATTTTTTTCATCATTTCAGGATATTAAAAAATACCAGAACTTGTAAACCTAAGCGCTGCAATATGGGTAGATATGCTTTTTTCCAGTTCAATCCCATTTGTGGAAATGATGGTATCAGACATGACAACACACCACTTTACTTATTTGATAAAATGGCCACTGCACGCCTGTTTTTTTGCCGCCCGGATTTGGTACGATTATCAGCAATTGGTTTTTCTTCGCCAAAGCCGACCGCTTCAATCCGGTAGGGATCAATATGAAAATAATCAATTAAGAAATGTCTGACACTATCAGCGCGTCTTTGAGACAGTTTTAGATTGGCCATTCTGCTGCCAATATTATCTGTGTGCGCTTCAATGACAACACGTGTTTTGGGATATTTTTTCATCATGGCAGACAATTTTTTGAGTTCTCCAAAATATTGTGAATCCACTTTTGATGAATTGCTTTTAAAAATAATATTGAGAGAAAAAGTGATTGTTTTTTCCAAACGCGGGCACCCTTTAAGATCAACCGGCAATCCTTGCATTGTTTTCGGACATTGGTCCACACCATCAAAAACGCCATCACCATCAGCATCCATAGGGCATCCTTTTATATCGACAATCGCTTCATTGGGTGTATCCGGACAGTTATCTTCCATATCATAAACACCATCACCATCGGAATCTTTTGGGCATCCAAATTTATCCACAGTGACATAGCGTTCAGTATCTTTGCAATGATCCCTGTAATCAAAAACGCCATCTTTATCTTTATCAAAAGGGCATCCATTGGTATCTACTGGAACACCTGATGGTGTTCCTGCGCAGCGATCTTTTTGTTCATTGACGCCATCACCATCGCTATCCCAAGGGTTGCCATCAATATCGTATAAAATATCCTCTCGTGGCACATTGGGTACAGGTTCTGCCTGATAAATATTTTGCGTACTTGCCTGTTGATAACGACTTAAATTTGAACCTTCTCCAAAATAAAAGGACAGGCCGCCCACATACAATGCATTATTGCGGTATTTATCACCAGATTCATTTATAATTTCTTGATCCTCATGGACCAGATGATGGCTAAACTCTCCCCAAATACCCAAATAATCGTTAAGCTTGATCGTTAAACCAGCGCCATATTTAATAAAAGGAAAATGTTCTTGATCATTGTCCTTTAAATCCAGGTTGAGATCGCCCCCGCCAAAAAGTAAATAGGGCTCAACATTATTAAAGATCGGATATATGAACTTTAAGTCCAGATAACCAATCATCGCATCCACATCTTCAAAATGATCTGCAAAGTATTTGGTATCATTATATGCGTGTTGAAATTCACCATATGCGCCACCCATTCGGACCGCCCAATGTTTTGAAAACTGATACTCCAGATTCAAACCATAAAGCGCATTCCCGCCCATGACTTGCTGACCCTCAAATAAATATCCGCCTGCAAAAGGGCTGATTATTATTTTTTGTGTTTTTGTGTCATCTGCATCAGTATTTGTTGTAAAAACAAGGCCAATAATAAATCCGATTATTATTAAACTTGTAAAACGTTGATTCATAATTTGCCTCCTTAATTTGCAATATTTCAAATGCATGGGCGGCAGAGCCGCCTGTTATTCATTCCCAGGAATAGAATCTTCCTAAATATGTCCTCATACGTGAAAAAAAGGGATCTTTTTTCTTAACTGTTTCTTCCAGGGCTTCTTCATACTGCTTTTTTTGTTGTTTGCGTGCGATCATGCGTCTTAATCTCAAGTGGCGCAACTGATCAAGAAAAGGTTGTCGATCATCTACGCAATCAAACAAAATTGCTCCAGAAATGGCATCAATGCTAACATCAGTAACAGCTTTAATCTGCGTTGCATAATCTTCGCCAAGCAAGCCGGTTTCGCCAAAATAGTCTCCTGCCCCCATACGATCAACTTCAACAAGGTCGCCATCATCTGATAGCAAATACACACGAACAGCACCTTCTCGGATAATATAAAACGCGTCAGATGTCAATGATTGATGACTGACAATAATTTGATCGGCTGAATAGGTTTTTCGGGTAAAATGAGGAACCAACTGCAATTTGTCCTGAATGCCGATGCCATCAAGTATATCCAAACGATTTAATATATCAAACAATTCTTGTTGTGGGAAGCATAAGTTTTGACCCATCATGGACAATTGAATTTCTGCAAATCGCAGATGTTTCCATATGGAAGTCCATACTTCGTCAATTCGCCGCTTACGATTTGCATAATCATTGATACAGAAAAATATATCAAACCACGCATTCAGCTCGGTTGTGCCTTTATAAAAAATTTTAGGGATTGGCGTTGTGATAATATCTCTCGTGGCAAACACTGCGGCAGTTAAAATATTTTTTACCTGTTCAGGTGATACCATGTGGCTGAGAGGCACCCTTATTTTAATCCAGTTGAGTTCACCAGGCGTATTGTAGTTTTGGATGGATGATTCTGTCGCCTTACTATTTGGAATAGCGAGAATTGCGTTTTCTCCTGTTTTGACTCGAGTAGAGCGCCAGGTGATATCTGTTACCACGCCTTCATATTGATCAATTTGAATCCAATCACCCAGTCGAAAAGGAGACTCAATATTGATTGCAATTCCTGAAAGAATATCCGCAACGTTCATTTTGACTGCAAGACCAATCATCATGGCAAAAATACCACCTGTTGCAAGTAAACTAGAAATTTCTTGTTCAAACACATAGGCCACAACCCCGAGAAATGCGATGGTGTAAATAATAAAACTGACAAAACGCGGCACAATATTGGCCACATAAAGCTTTTCTTTTTGGTCCAGAGATACAAAAACAAATCTTTGCATAAACATGTTCAGACAAAATGCAGGAAAAATCCACCATATGATATCAAAGCAAAACGCCATCAATTGTAATTGATACGCAGGAAAATACAGTGCAAGGCCATACATTAACAACGATTCCCCAGAAATTACAAGCAAAGTAATACAAATGGTAATAACAAGCCACATCATTCTTGGGTACTGAACAATAAAAACAGAAATGAATAGTAACACTGCTGAAATCCAGCAAATTTTAAAGGCAAAAGAACTAGAAACCATACCGCGTAATGAAAACCTGCTGTTTTGAAATGAAATTCCATGGTTGAATCGTGAAAATCCCATCTTTCCACCAATGGCATGCAAATAGTCGGGATTGCCCAGGGTTGTTTTCATCTCAATGTCTTGAAATACATTGAGATCATTCATTATCCATCCGCTCAATGGGTCAAGTACTGTTTCTTTTTGAATGTTCATGTTCATTTCAGGTTGATCTTTCGGAACATACATTAAATGGGATACAGGCAAAGATTTATGTTTAAATTGTAAGCCTGCGATATGCTGACCAAATAGATAGGTACCAGGAAAATGATCCAGATAAAAAAGCCCCTGTCCTTCATAAATTGCCCAAATATTATTATTTATTTTTGTTTTGTGTCTGGGTTTAAAAGAAACATTGGGCTGCGCTGCATTCAAGAATGTCAGGTGTTCTGGATGGCAACTTTCTGCGGCATAAAGAAAGGAAATTTCAAAATCCAGAGATGCGGTTGATTGATTGATATCAATATTGCGAATACGCTTTATGTTGACATGCGTATGTATAATATTGGCCGCATCATAATCATCTGTATTTACATCACCTGCATGATGTTTTTTTTGTGAAAACTTTGTTTGAATTATTTCCGAGATGGTTTTGTTTTGATGTATTTTTTCTTTAGCTTTGTATACGTATATGACATATATACAAATGCTTAAAAAAATAAGAGTTAATATGTATGTAAATATTTTCTTCATACATGGCAATTACCAAAATCAAGTTTGTAGAGACAAGACGTCCCCTGTCTCTACAAATTTTATTAGGAATGAGTTATATTATTTTTCAGTGACATTTATCACGATTCAATTTCGCTTTTGCCTGTTTTTCCTCAGTTTTCTGGATGACGCGTTTTAATGCCGCTGTGGTCTTTTCATGGGAAGGATCATTCTGTACTTCAAGGGTGTTTTTTCGGGCATCCGCAAATATTTTTCTTCCAGCAGGTGTTCTTGTAATAACAGTTGTCCATCCTTCATCTGCTCCAATTCCCCCAAAAGAAATATCAGCAAACTCAGCAGAATAATCTGAACAAAATTGACATGCATAACGTTTCATGAAATCAAGTTGATCAAGTGGTAACTCAATAATTTTTCCAGAATTTAAATGAATCATTAAAGTATCTTTGACATTGACTTTTTTCATATCATTCCATGAAAAATTGGCAATTTGTTCAATTTTTTCGCGCTCTTCTTTGCCAAACATAAAGTTGCCAGAACAAAACAGGCCCAATGTATATTTAATTGAATCCGATGGCACAATACTCAAAGCCTCCATGCGGCGTACTGCTTTTATCTGACAGGGCGTACCGACCATGGCGACTCGGCGCAGGCCCTTTTGAACCATCGGGCGAAATTCCTGTACTGATGGCGAATATGTAGAATAATCCTGGCCCAGATGTTTCATGCCATGAGAGGAGTCAAAATAGAATCCTGCGGCAGCTTTTATTTCATCTGGGGTTGTGGCAAGGCTGGGCTCTCTCATAAATGGGCCTGTTTGGCGGGTAACAATGGCACCATCAATATGGCCGCGATCCAGCAATTGCAGTAAGATTCCTGTAACAACACCGCCATCAGTGGCCAATTTGACAATATCTGGATTTTTTGCCCTGGCAATATGGGTTTCTAAGACACGCCCCATCGGATGGCTCCATGAAACCAGTTCTTTTGTATCTTCTTCAATCTCATCAATTTCTGGACAGATGGCGTAGCATAACCCACATTCAATACATTTTGAGTGATCACTGTATTGTGGCAGGCCCTGTTCATTCTGCACCAATGCGGCATAATTAACAGAAGTACAAAACGTTACGCATCCGCCGCAATGATGACAATAACCGGGTTTTTGAACCTCATCAATAAGGTTTTGAAAAGTTTTCATCAGTGCCCCCTTTTATCCGGTAATAGTTGGGCGCGGATGAAGTCCCGCACGTTCAACGATTTCAGGAACTTTTTCTTCCCATTCAATTGCCATGACATGAAATCCAGCAACACCTTCAACAGATTTAAGACGCTCAATGGATTCAATGCAAATATCAATACCTTCCTGGGCCTGTTTGTCTTTAGGTACACCGGCAAGTCGTTTAACCAGTTCTTCAGGCACATCCATGCCCGGCACACGATTTTTCATATATCGCGCCATGCCAGCAGATTTCATGGGAGTCAGTCCGGCAAGGATATACACTTTTTCGTGAAGTTTTCGTTCTCGAACGCCTTCCATCCATTTTTCGAATTTATCCAGGTTATAAATACATTGGGTTTGAATAAATTCAACGCCGGCAGCCACTTTTTTTGCCAATCGCGGCACCCGAATTTCAAATGGATCAGCAAAAGGATTGGCGGCCGCACCAACGAACATTTTTGGTGGACGTTTGATTTCATCCCCTCCCAGAAATTTGGATTCATCACGCATCATGCGGACTGTCTGGATGAGTTGAATAGAATCCAGATCATGAACATTCTGACCTGGCTTGCAATCCCCAAAACTTTGATGATCACCGGATAGACAAAGGATGTTGTTAATATCATAAGATGCTGCACCCAAAATATCACTTTGAAGGGCAATCCGATTGCGATCTCGGGTGACCATCTGAAGGACAGGTTCGAGTCCCATCAGTTTCAAGCGAATACATGCAGCAAGGCTGCACAATCGTGTTACAGAAGTTTGATTATCTGTAATATTGATTGCATCCACATGATCTTTGATCAATTCCGCTTTTCGGGTAATATCTTCCGGATCGCTGCCGCGGGGTGGGCCGCATTCTGATGTGACAGCCATTTGTCCGGATGCGAGAATTTTTTCAAGTTTGCTTGGTGTTTTGGCACTCATTGGGCAATATCCTCCCTGACAAATTTTCGTGGACCACCGGCACGATCAGACGACCAATCTTTGACAGGAATTAATTTTTCATAATTGTCAATTTGACCCAATGCGTTGAGTCGGTCGATAATCAATTGCCATGCACAATCCAGATCTTTGTTAATTTCACATTTCCCTTTTGTTGATCCACCGCACGGCCCATTCATCAGGCGCTTGGCGCATCGTGCAATGGGGCAGATTCCCGCTGTGAGTCCCAGGATACATTGACCACATGCCTGGCATCGTTCGGTATAAATACCAAATTTTTCAACAGCGCCAAGAAATGTTGTGTTCAATCCCGGATACACAGGTAATGCGGTGTATTTCTCTGCCAAAAATTGAACTCCAATACCACAAGCAGTTGAAACAACAGCATCAGCCCACTGAAGGCTTTTTTCTGCGGATTCAAAGAACTCGTGTTCACATTGACGTTCAATGCCATCATTTTTAATCTCAATTGAGACACCTTCCTGAGTGGCTTTCATTCTGAGCAGGGATGCAATAATTTCCGCTTCTTTATTGCCGCCTTGCTGACAGACTGCCACGCAGGTATTGCAACCAAATACCAATACACGAGAGTGGCCTTTGATCATGTCCCAAATTTCTTCAAGCGGTTTTTGTTGACCCACAATCATTTGTGATCTACTCCTTCGTTTAACTGCCAGAGATGACTGACAGGATTAAATCATTTATGAAGCGCATGCCAGATTGGCGAAGGCCCCATTTGTTCGATTTTTGTTGTAAATTCAGTGCAAATCTCTGCCCATCTTGGTCCCATGGCAGCGGAAAGATTAAACATTTCCAATCGTTGAGGATCAATATTGACTTTGGGCAAAAGGGTTTTTAAATAATTAATTCTTGTTTTAGCGTTGTAATTTCCTTCCAGGAAATGGCATTGACCCTCCAGTCAGCCGGCAACGAAAATGCCATCAACCCCGCGCTCAAAAGCTCTTAAAACGTAAGAATGATCCAATTTTCCAGTACAGGGCAACCGGATAATTTTCACATTCGGTTCATAGGAAAGCCGCATCACCCCTGCCAGATCTGCTGCCGCAAAGGCACAATAGTGACAGGCCATTGCCAAAATATTGGGTTTCCAATCTTTTGGTATTGGACGCGGCGTTTCAATAGGTATGCTCTCTTGTTCCTGGGTTTTGTTTTTTGAACTCATAATTTCTCCAATACATCAATACAGTTGGTTATCTTTTTGATAAAACGTGCTAAAAAAACTTTAATATCAATAGACTTTTAGATAAAGATTTTGGACTGCCAAAATCTTTATCTTAAAGTCTAAAGTAAAAAAACTAAATTCGGAAAAGCGTTAACTACCAAAGCAATATAAGAAAAGAGTGTCCTCCGGTCAATAAGCCAATAAAGCAGTTACTATCACAATCATCACATTCTTTTGGCGCTTCTTCTTTATCTTTTGGTGTTGCAAGGCCGATGCCTGTTAAATGGTTGGTTGATATTTTTATTAAATCATTATTCTTTCTGTCGATTGTGTATGGTGACGTACTTGATTTGAATCCTGTTGTGCCATCCCCCTTTTCATTAAAGAATAAATCCACCATATCTGACGCCAACAAGTCCTCTTTAAACGATGTATAGCTTTCTGATTCGGGATTCAGTAGAAGCGGCACTTCAATTGCAGGGGCTGTTTCATTATTTACCTCATCGGCACGCTGTCCATTATGATTGTAAATGGGATTGTACCGCACAGGTTCACCTGTTTCGGCAACTACAAATGAAATATCCACACCTGAGCCAAGACTGTCTTTTCCAAAGGTATAATGCTTAATTTCAGCCAGCAATTGCGTTTGCGGTGTCAGGGTTTGACTTTCTGATGTGGCATCATAATAATCATTCGATTCATTATAATTTAGTGTATTTTCTTTGTACAGACAATTCAAGGGCAGCGATGGAATGCGTATGGGAATTTCAATATCCTGGCCTTGAGGATCACTGACCACAATTCTGAAATTTTCTCCAAGAAGTGGATAGAACAATTTGTTGCTGAATTCTACTGTTTCAGATGGCCCATAAGTAGACTCAAATATTTTCTGATCTTCAGGCTTATTCTGTTCTTCATGATCTGGAGATGCATATGAAATGTATGTTATCGGATATTCTGCAATGATTTTATCCTGGAATTCATCCTGGAATTTAACCTGAACAATGATGGTGTACATGGTATCTCCCTGGGCGGGATGATCCATCAATTTTGAGGTGTATAAACCGGCATCAACATCAGTTGCTTCTAACCATAACCATTGATAGGTCGTGAGACTTTCATCAGTCAAAGGATTGAACGCTCTTGATGTTTCCATGCTGTCAATAATTGACAATTCAAAAGGATTCCCTTCTGTCTGATTGGGAATCATTTTCAACAGAAATCCGCCTGAAATACGTCTGTGGGAAATATCTGGCATTGTTACATCAGAGGGTGATGTTCCTTCTGTAAGAACAATATCTATGATCTTGCTGCTGGTCAAATCAATATTTTCTGGTGAGGCATACAATTCAAAACCATTACATCGGATAATGATTTGATATTGCCCTTCTGAAAGCTGATAATCCATTCTTCTGGTATTTGTATCATCCTCTCGAACAACGATCCCCTGTTTTACATCACGAATAATATAATGATATGTACTTCCATCATAGGGGGAAAGCAAATTCATTGTTAACCCAAGCAGATTCGAAACCGGCGAAGAAATATTGACAATCATTGTCGCTGTGTTGGAATCAATATAGCCATCATTGACTTTAAAGGTAAAATAATCCAATCCAGTTTCATAGTTATTGGGATAGTATGTAAATGCGCCGGTAATGGGATTATCAATGATTACCATACCTTTTTTTGCATTACTTTGAAGGGAATAAATCAACGTATCATGATCATATGGATCATCATAAGCAGAAAGGTAGCCTTTAATACTGTCACTTTCAGTCATAGTAATGGATCTTCCATTTGCAAAAGGCGTATCATTGACGTTTCTGATGGTGATATTTACAGTTGCTTCCTCAGAGGTTAATTCACCATCACTCATTGTAAATGAGAGCGCATCTGAACCATTGTAGTTGGGATCAGGCGTATACATCCAATTCATCATACTGCCATTGTTGATCAGTGTTCCATGAACCGGCCAGCTTGTTATTGTATAATCACTCAGCGGTAAGTCTTCTGGATCAGAGCCGCTCAATTGAATTTCTGACTGTTGGTCTTCATACATTTTCAGTGTCTGATTTATGCCTACAGGCGGGTCATTTATTGGATGAATGGTAATGGAGACCGATGCAGAGGCAATACTGTTCCCATCAGAAACCTGAAGTTTCATATAATCAGAACCATTATAGTTTTTCCCTGGTGTATAGGTATATTTTGTTGTTGTTCCAGATAGTTCGCCGTGCGTGACATCAGAGAGCAGTGTATATACCAGTGATTGAGAATCAACATCTGTGACTGTAAATAGGATATTTTTAGAAATATCTTCAGATGTTTCAATTGTGCCTGGCCCTGTTATGACAGGCGGATCATCCACAGCAATCACATAGACTTTAAATGTGTCTGTTTTTCCTTGTGCCTGAAACTTAAATTGATCTGAGCCGAAGAAATTTAAATCGGGTATATATTGATCTCCCTGAATGTGTCCTGATTCAGGGGATTCAACGACATCAAAGGATTCATTATCGGGAATATCATGAAATTTTCGTAATCCTTCACGAAGATCAATTGCCATATCCTCATTGCCATACGCATGCACCACCTCCATACCAAAATACAAATAAACATATCCGACATTGGAAATGGCATTGCCATCATCAGCGATAAAACTGAATTCATCGTGCTGGGGTGTATCAAAATTGGGTGTATATGTCCAATGGCGACCGCTGCCTGACAGGGTTCCTGATGAAGGTTGGGTTTCTATACTGTAGGTCAATATATCGCCATCAATATCACTGGCAGTCAATGTAAATGAAATGGGATTGCCCAGGCTGCTATGGTCAAAGTAATTGTGAGCAACCGGGATATCATTGACCGGTTCAACCTGAATGGATACTTCCTGATATACCTTCGTATAGGTGTCATCAACCCATACAGTGAATGTCACAGTACCATTATAATTGTTCACAGGGGTATAAATTAGATGAGATTCATTGACTGCGAATTGACCTTTTTCAGGACTTTGCCCAACACCAAAATCAAGAGCGTTGTTTTCAATATCCCTTGCTGTTAACGTAATATGGAGAGCATTATCTTCAGGTACTGTGTATGTATCATCCGATGTAAACCAGGGGGAATCATTGATTTCTTTGATAAAAATGGTGAATGTGTATGTTTTAGGGTCAGATTCCAAACGATACGTAAAGAAGTCTTCACCATTCGCATTCTCATCAGGTACATACATGAGACGATTTTCGTAAATGTGCATCACAGATCCTTTTTCAGGTTCTTTTACAACGATTGCCTTATAAGGAATGGAGGTAATCTGCGTGACAGTATCTTCATCCAGAATTAAATCAACTTCTGAAACGCCTACCCAAAGCGTAACAATCGCTTTGTCACTGCTATCATCGCCATCATTTGCCTGATATGTAAAGGAATCTTTACCCTGATAGCCATTATTGGGCGTATATGTAACAATGCTGCCATTAATGCTTACCTGACCATTTTGCGGCTGATCAACAATTGTATAGCTAAAGCTGTCACTATCAACATCGTAGGCTGTCAATGTGATCGCAATTGCAGTGTTAAGATCTGGATATACATTAACCGGAGAAATTTCCGGCGGATCGTTTTGAGGCGCGATAATTAATGTTACAGTGGCAGAATTTGATGTTGTGTCACCATCTGAGACATTAAAGTTAAATGAATAGGTGCCATGATCATTATTCTCTGGCGAATAGGAGAACCGGTTCCCTTCCAATTGTTGTAAATTCCCTTTTTCCGGGTCTTGCACCTGATAGGTCAGATCATCGCCATCCGGGTCATATGCATGCAGGGTGAATTCTTTTGGTGTGTCCTCAAGAATTTGAATTGTTTTATTGTAAGCTGTGGGTGTTTCATTGTCTTTTTTAAATGATGCAATCACCTGATGCGGGCCTTGAACATTACTGATCACAAAGGTGTTGCCATCAATATTTTGAGCCTTACCATCCAACTGTACCTGATCAATGATGTAATCCTGGTCCGGCGTGATTGTAAAAGTGATATCTTCTCCCTGGGTTACAAAAACATCACCATCGGGAGAAATATCGCCATTACTCCATGCCTCAGCCTTAATCGTGTAAACAGGTAATGGCGGTTGATAGACTGTAATGGCAGCCGCTTTTGCCTCATTACCCGCTTTATCCCTGAATCGGGTATAGATATTTTTGGAACCATCGCCATCAGTGAGACGCCACACTCTTTCGACAGACCGGCTTTCCCATTGGCCGCCTTCAGCATAACTGAGATTGCTGATATACATTTCGCTTGCGCCAGTTGCGCCCAATTTAAGGTCGACACTCTGACGTTCGGTTAATGTGGGCGCAGTCACATTCACATTTGAGGGCGGTGTGGTATCAATTCTAAAAGCAATGGATGTTGTATCGCCCACGCGACCTTCTTTGTCAACTGCTGCCACGTGAAAATAATAATTGACATCATCTCCTGCAAGGTCACTGCTGGTTATTTTTCGTGTTCTGATAGGAGGTTTTCTGTCGATGGTAAATTTATTAATTGTTTTATCTTCTTGTTTGTCAAAAAAGTGATAGTATCCAGAAAGATTTGCTGTCCCTTCCTCAGGTGGATTCCATGCCACAGTGACATTTGCATCATTTGATGGTTTATCTGGGCCGGTTGATTTGACTGCTGTTCTAATTCTTACGTTCATAACTTTAAAGCTGTGAGACAATGACGTGAGCCCCTGAACCGGTCCCGGGCCTTGAGTGAACTGAGATCTTTTTCGTTTTCCAAGATTTGTGAACTGGAATGGTATTACTGTCTGGGTTTGATATGTGATCGCTTCTTCCGGTGTATCCACACCTTTGTCATCATCACCCGCCCATTGTTCATGACCATCGTCAGTGACAAATTTGACTAAAAACTGTCCATCTGCACGAAGCCCATCAATGGTAAATGAGGTATCATCATTGGTCATAACAGTTTTAATAAACTTGTATGTACGTTCTGGTGACACCTGAGTGACTTCATACACATCAATCGCAACTGCCCTGCTGCCTGCATTTTCTATATTGCCGGTTATTTCATTTTCAGGGCCTTTGGTCAATTCAAAAGAAACAGTATCACCCAGTTGTTTTCCTGTTTTGGAAATGGGGGGAAACCCAATTGCATATACTGTGACAACAAAGTCTTTGATGCCATTTCCCTGGTCATCAACAGGTTTTAAACCTTCCACAGCATAATGTCCATTCTGATCGGTCGAGGCCACGCCATTGTAGACATCCAGTCCTTGATTGGCCTGAGAATAAATTTCAATAGAAGCATTCGGGATGAGTTCACCATTCAATAAAGTTCGGACTGTTCCCTGGATCAATCCACTTTTTTCAAGGGCATAAACAAGATCTGTTTTTGGAACCTGACCGCCTGTTTTCAATTCCAAATAATCGTCTGCTTTTACAGAAACAACATAATCCGATTGATCAGGCACATTGCCGACACTAAATGCGCCATTGATATTGGTGGTCGCTTCACCAATAAATCGTGTTGACTCTGACCAGATCATCAATTCAGCATTTGCCAATTTGGTCTGGGTGTCGCTGGCGACCACTGTGCCTGAAAATACATAGCCCTGCGCAAGAATAACATTTTTTTCCAGATTTTCTTCAATGGAAATGGTTTGTTCATAATATGCCAGATCACCGCTTTCAGGCGGTTTGATTTTAAATGCATAATCATTTGCTTTTGGCAGAAGATCAATCGTGTAGCTGCCATTGGCATCTGTTTTGTCCCATCCAAATTGATCTTGCTGACTTGCGGATTGAATTTCGACTGTTGCATCCTTGACAGGCACACCTGAAGTATCTTTAATGATGCCTGTAACTGTAAAACCGGTTTTGTCTGGTAAAATCAGATTAACTTCTGATGATGGTGCTGCAACGTTGCTTTGCGAGACAGACCAGTAAGGTTGATTCCATTCGGGTCTTGCCATGACAAGATAATCCTGTGATTTGGGCAGATCAAGAATTTCATAAGTGCCATCATCTCCAGAAAAAACACCGCTGCCGACACCAATGGTTTCTGACCAGGTACTGACCCATATGCCAGATATGCCCTGACCATTCAAACCCCGAACTTTTCCTGCAATGGTTTCACCTTTTGATATAATGATATTGATACCCGATACACTGCCTGATTGAGTGGATACTTGATTGGCATCTCCGGGTATTTGGACTGATTTCGAGTCATCGTAATAATAAAATTTTGCATTGGAACTGGTTGTAACCTTAATTTGATAATCATCCGCCTCTTCCAATCCTTTGACCCGGTAGCTGCCATCTGCTAAAGAATGGGTGATCACCGCAACGTTTTCTTTATCAGACCAGACATCAACCTGCAATCCCTCCAATATCGCATCATTTGAGTCCTTAACCACACCTTCAATACTTCTTCCAGCATCCAGTGTTAAATTGGCCTCAGCGTCTCCACTTGTAGTATTGAGGGATATGGCGTTTTCAGCATATTTTGTTCCATATACATTCGTGCCATTCCAATACCGATTCAGATAAATATCCGATCGGACTGACAATATATAATCATCTGATGGCAGCAAGCCTGTAATACTGTAATTGACATTTAATTCACCGGTATATTCAATTTCAACGAACCCTTCAACGCCAGTACTGCCAGACGTTACATCAAGACGTGCCTTGTCACCATTTGATGCCGAGGCTGGAAATTCAATGATTCCTGAAATAATTGAAAGGTCTGTCACAATTGAAAAATTGATTTCTGAAATATCGTCATTCAGTATATCAATCGTGGCGGCATCATCTAATGTATAGGCATTGTTGTAGTATTGATTGGTATAGTCTGCGGATTTAAGTTCCAGGATATAATCAGATGCAGGTAAGAGGCCATCAATGGAATAGGCAAGCGCCTGACCTGTTCCAACTAAAGTAATTGTTTTTTGAACATTCTTTGTTTGTGACTGCGCAATCATTTGAATTTGTTTGTCCTGTTCAAGGTTGAATATTGTACCTTGAATGACTCTTAAGGGTAAATCCTGAAGTACAAAATCTTGTGAGGTATCTGTATCAATTGTAATTTGTGTACTTTGTGTTTCATAGGAATTAGAACTGACTTCAATTGTATAGGTTCCCGGCATCAGACCATTAATAGTATAATTTATTTCTGATGCGTCTGTTGTGGTTGTTTTCCAATTGCCATTATCAGATTGTATTTCAACAGTCGCATCACTGACCGGTGTTTCGTTATAGCGAACCAGACCTGTTAATGTGACGCCCTGAATCATAACCATATGACACTCTTTGGCGTCATTTTCAGGAAGTGCCTGTACCGGCTTGGCCGCCGCATTATTATAAACAGTGTCGTCTTCATCAGTTGAATTCTGGTTGTCATTGTAGAATGCAGGCAGGTAGTTATCCACAAGAACCGAAAGAATATAGTCGGAAACTGCACTGTCCAGACCGGAAAATTCAAAAAAGCCTTCGTTATCAGTAACAGTTGTTTTCAAAAGCCCAGAATTATCAGAGCGAAGTGTAACGTTTGTCCCTTCAATTACAGGCGTTCCAAATACTTGATCATGAACATAGCCTTTGATAATCAGACCTTTGTCAATATCAACGTCAACCCCGGTCCTGGAGTCATATTCCACACTTATTAATGTGACATCTGACAGGTTGGTGCTATTTTCAAAATAATGCAAGGGATAACCCGCAGCCTCGACCCGCAGAACATAATCATTGAGAATCAGCACATCTGTAAATGTGTAAGTACCATTTTCAGATGTGGTTGTTTCTTGCTGCGTTTCTGAAGGATTTGACTGGGAATAGATTTGTATTTGTGCATTGTGAATCCTTTGACCGCTTGATGATTGAATGGTACCTGATATGCTGGCCTTATCCTGAAGAATAAAATCAACATGGGTATTTCCGGTAGCCACTGGCGTTTGGGTATTATTGCTATAGACCTGATACATATAACCATTGGGTTGAACTTCAACAATGTAAACCGGGTCATCAGATTGCGTCAATCCGGTAATGACGTAATGCCCATCATTATCACTCTTTGTACTGGCACCTGAATTGAGCGTATCAGACCAGGCATTGACATGCATTCCAGAGATTGGGCTGCCATATAAATCGGTAATATGACCTTCAATTCTGCCGCCTTGAATGGCATTAACAATAATATCAATTTGTTTGAGCCCTTCATCAGTGGGTGATATCTTTTGGGCCTGACTGATTGTTTTGACACTCATTTGCGTGTTGAAATAGAAAAATTCAGTTTCCAGTGATTCAGAGTACACAGAAACAACATAGTCAGATGATTCTTGAAGCCCTGTAATGGTATAAACACCATTGGTATCTGTTGTTGTAAATTTTGAGATACCCAATCGATCAGAATAAATGTCCACCTGAAGACCTGAAATCGGATCAGAACCATCGGTTACCCGGCCTGAAACCCATTTTCTGGGAGCAAGTGACATTGTAAAATCAAGGGTCTTTTCACCATTAATTTCGATATAGGTGGCATCAAACAGATTTTGAACATTATCATAGTACTGAGCCAAATATGTCGTATCAATTTCAGGCGGCCAGACACCGACAACATATTGTTTTGATGGCAGCAAGCCTGTCAATGTGTATTGTCCATTCATATCGGTTTGCGCAGATCCGGCAAATGCGTCGATCAAATACGCTTCAACCCTGAAGTCTGACAATGGATTTTCTTCAAGTGATTTAACCATACCTTTCAGCACATGGCCTTTTACCTGAATTAGATTTTCATATGTCTTTGTTTGATTATCATCCTGTCCCTGTGCCTGTAATGTGACTGTGTATGTACCAATTTCCGAATATGTATGGGTTGCGTTGAAATCGTTGCTCACACTGCCATCACCAAAATCCCACTGCCATTGTGTCACTTCTCCAGAAATTTCTGGTATGAATTGAACATCAAGAGGGACAAAGCCTTCTGGTTGATCCACAGAAAAATCAATTGCAAGGGGTTGCGTACTCGCATTTACCTGAATCAGTTCTGTTTGGGTATGAATGTTCGTTCCACCCGGGCCAGTAACAGTCAACGAAACTGTATACACACCGGATTTTTTATAAATATGAACAGGATGCTGCTCAAAACTGGATGCATTATCTCCAAAATCCCACACCCAACTTTCAGGCATGCCTGTTGAGGTGTCAGTAAATGCAACATTCAGCGGGGCGGTTCCGGTATATGGCGCCGCAGTAAAAGAGGTTTCTGGTAATCCCATATCATATATTTGTATTGATGCAGTGTCAGTTGCACTGGCATTATTTTCATCAGTGACTGTCAGGGTGACTGTAATGGTTTCACCGGCAGCTTCAACATATGGTGCTGTTATGGTTGCGATGGCGCTGGTTTCATCCTGAATCTCAATATCTGGAATATCAGGAACAGTCCACAAATATGTCAGGGAATCACCATCAATATCGCTTGATTCCAGACCATATAATTCAAGGGTAAGTCTTTCTGTGATTTCATAATGCGTACCTGCATTCGCAACAGGCGGATCGTTTACAGGATGGATGGTAATGGAAATTTGCCGGTCTTCTGATGTTGACACTGCATCTTTTGCTGCAATAACAAAGGAATCTGTTCCATAATAATTCAGGAGGGGTGTAAACTCAAAAGATCCATCTGGATTGACTGTCATTTGACCTTTGGTTGTTGAATCCGATTTTAGAACAAATGTGATGACATCCTCATCGGCATCGGTGGCGCTCAATGTGTCAGACAGGATTTCATCTTCATTGGTTTCAAAATATGTTGATGTGATAACCGGAAGATCGTTTATCGGTTTAATGTTTATCGTAATGGTGGCATTTTTTGAAACAGTATAGGGATCTTCAACAGCAACAGTAAATGTATCAGTACCAAAGGTGTCTGAAAAGGGAATAAATGTAAATTCACCTGATTCATTTAGATTCAATGTTCCTTTTGTGGGCTGATTTCTTAAAACAAACGAAAGGTCATCCTGATCAGGATCAATTGCAGTTAATGCATTTGTTAACGTCTTATCTTCATCTGTTTCAAATGTTTCAGAATTCACCTGCGGCGCATCATTCACTGCTATAATCGTTATTGTAATGGTCACATTTTCTGAGACAGTGAATGGATCCTTTGCAGCAACAATAAAGGCATCTGTACCATTCTCGTTTTGAAAAGGCGAATAGGTGAATTCACCATTTGGTTCTAATTCCAGAGTTCCTTTGGCTGGTTGGCCTTGTATGATGAATGTGACATCATCCTGATCCTGATCTTCAGCGGTTAAAACATTCGACAAAATATTGTCTTCATAAATTTCAAATGTGGCGGGTGTAATAACCGGTGCATCATTTTCTGGCGTGATGACAATATAAATAGTTGTCAGTAGTGATATCGCATCTTTGCTATCTTTCGCCTGAAATTGAAATGAATCAGTACCCGAAATGGTATCATTTGGATGATAAATGCACTTTCCATTAAATGCATTGAATTCAAGCTCACCCATTTGGGGCTTTTGAGCTAAAACAAATTCAAACATATCATTTTCAGGATCAACAGCCCTGAGGGTAAAGTCAACCGATGTATCCTCCTTTGTAGAAAGGGTGTAAGACTCAGGAATGGGAGCGTCATTGACTGCAACAACCATAACATCAACTCTGACAGGCGCAGATTTTTCTATGCCATCATCCACAACAAAGGTAAAGGAATCCATGCCAAAATAGTTTTCATTGTTACTATACATGCACGTCCCATTAAAAAGATCTATGATTGCGGTACCATTTGATGGTTTCTGATCCAGTTTAAAAAAGAGGGTATCTTCAGGATCAGCCAGATCTTCACCCTCCAGAATAAAACTTTTGGGGATATCTTCCAAAAGCGTCACTGATTTTGGAAGTGCCACAGGTCTGTCATTAATTGGATTAATCGTGATCTCAATAAGCGCCGGTTGTGAAAAATCTTTACCATCGAATGATTGATATACAAAGGAATCAGAACCATATGCATTGGGGTTTGTAGAATATTCACATTGACCTGTTTGCGCATCAACAAGAGTAAGCGTTCCTTTTTCAGGATAAGAAACAATGGTGTAAGAAATGGGATCTTTGTTGAAATCTTTGCCAACGAGCTGATAAGAGTACGATGTATCTTCATCAATGATCATATTTCCCTGCATGGCGATGGGAATTTCATTAACGATCAGGCGAATTTTAGAACTGATTGTATTTTCAATTTCAAAGCCGCCAAAAATACGACTTTCATTGCAGGTCAATTTGGGCATTTCCAGAATCACATTGTCCCCTTCATTACCTAAAATATTAAACCTTATGAATGCAACAGTTCCTTTTCCAGTAACCGGTTGTCCTTGTGCAGAAATTGGAAAGGCTGCGTTGCCATCAGTGCCGATTTGTGTGCTGAATCCATAACCACCGGTATCCAATATGGTGTTTTCAAGTGTCATGTCGATCACTTCCAATTGTTCTGGATCAAATTTGACATAGATATTTACAGAAGCAATGCTTTTTTCTTCATTCAATACAACAGGGATACTCAGCACATATTGTTTGGCAACAATCGTTTCCGGCATGGGCTGAATTGTCAGCGTGATCATCGCAGGATCTGAATTGACAATACCATCATTCACAAAATAGACAATCCGATCCATTCCCTGGGCATTAATAAATGATTCATACGTAGATTCTCCGGTGTGTGGATCAACAGTCAAGGCCCCTTTGGTTGGTTCCTGAAAAATTTCGTAATTCAAAGGATTATTGTCCGCATCAATGGCATCCAAAGTAAAGTACGATGCAATTCCTTCAGTGACGATCAGGTCCAAAGGATTTGCAACAGGACGATGATTATCTGGTGGGTTGATTGATATGATTACACTGGCTTCATCAGATTCAAGCTGGCCATCAGAAACTTTGAAAATAATGGTATCCTGTCCACTGGAATCATCAAAGGCAGTATATTGGATAATCCCTGTTAGTTGATCCAAAGAAACCAGGGTTCCTTTTTCCGGCCCCTGAACAATGACAAAGGTAATGGGATCCGCTTCAGGGTCACTGGCATTAAGCACCCAGTCTTCTGATGATTCACCCGCATTAATAAATGTCATAAAATCTTCCGCATTCGGGGCATCATTAACAGGAATAATATTAATTGTGAATGGTTGTGCATCAGAATACGCATTACCATCATAAACCTTAAACCAGAATATATCCAGGCCATCGGCATTCAGATATGGGCTGTAAGCAATATTTCCCTGACGTATTCCGGATTCACTCAGTACCAGTTTGCCTTTCATCGGCGGCTGATCAACTAAATAAATAAGCTCTTCATTATCAACATCAGTGGCCATTACTTTTCCAGAATAAGATTGATCTTCAAAAATTTCTATTTCATCTGGAAATGCGATGGGGGCATCATTAACTGCATTAATGGATAACTGAACAGTCGCTTCCTCGGAATACTCAAGGCTGTCATAAACCCGATATGTAAATTGATCCATACCAGAGGCTTCAGCAACCGGTGTATAAATGCATGCGCCGGTTTGCTCATTTAGAATAACAAGGGTTCCCGCTGGTTGTTGCGTGATTTCAAAAAGCAGGTCATCCTGGTCAACATCATTCGCCATCAATGTAAGTGGCAGAACTGTATCTTCAGCCAGTTCGTAAGTTGCATCAGATACAATTGGAACGTCATTTTCCGGCTGAATGGTCAGCATGATTGTTTTTGGAGTGGAGCAAAGCTTTTTGTCACACACCTTGTACAGGAATTGATCTGAACCATAATAATTTGATGATGGCAGGTATGAGAAATCTCCTGATATGGGGTCAAAATTAGAAATCCATCCATAATCAGGCGGCTGTTCTATTGTCAGCGTGAGATCATCTCCATCCGCATCAAACTTTGATAATTTGCCTTCAAAAAGGATATCTTCAGTCAGTGTATACGATGCTGCGGAAGCTTCAGGCGGATCATTGACAGGTATAATTGTTAATGTAACCATTGCGGGTTCTGAAAGCAGACTTTCATCCTTTGCCTGAAACAAAAAGAAATAAGATCCATTATCATCTTGTTCGGGAATATACTGAAACAAGCCGGATGTGGAATCAATAATTTCCAAAAGCCCTTGCTGCGGGTATTCGACAATGATATAGTCATTCAGCATTGATTCAACATCACTTGCTGTCAATGTAATATAAATGGGTTGATCCTCTGTTAATGTGAGGCTTTGAGGAAATGCCACAGGCGGATCATTGATGGGACGAATGGTTAATGTCATGGATACTGGCCCTGTACAGGCAACATTATCGCAGGCCTCAAAAGAGATGAAATCATTGCCAAAATAATTTGTTTCCGGATAATAAATAAATTGACCTGTGCGCCGATCAGTGATTGTTAATGTCCCATGATCTGGATCTGTTGACACTGTTATGGTCAGCATATCATAATCTGGATCAGTAAAACTCAGATTTTCAGTTATGGGGATGTCTTCATCAACCAGAATTGTTTTGGGAAATCCAACAGGTATGTCATTCAGCGGCTTCACATTGATTGAAATCAAGGCAGGTTCTGATATTGATTCATCATCCATGCATTGATATGAAAAAGAATCTGTACCAAAATAATCCGCCTCGGGTGTATAGGTGATTGTTCCATTAAGGGTATCAATCAAAACAACTTCGCCATGACTGGGTTCCTGGCTGATGGAAAATCCAGTTATTTGAGAGTCTTCATCAAAAGCCTTAAGGGTGTAATCTACAGAGGCATCTTCAAAAACAGAAATGATATCTGACTGAACAAATGGGGGATCATTTACATACAATACTTCAATATCCACCACTGCGACACTGGATTTTATTTCGCCATCAAAAAGCTCATAAGTGAATTGATCGCTGCCAAAATAATCGGTAACCGGTTTGTATTGCACTGACATGGTTTCATAATCAAAATTAAAAATTTCACCATGGGTTGGATGTTCCATGATGGTCAAGGTGATGGGGTTCCCATCAGGATCAGATGCATTTAACGCAATCGTTCGAATCTGGTCCTCATTGGCAGTAACAGACATAGATTCTGCAATGGGTGGATCGTTGAGCGGTATAATAACAACTGTAAAAGAAGCAGGTTGAGATGTACTCTCTGCATCACTGGCAATAAAAGTGAACACATCAAGCCCAAAATCGTCTGGAAGTGGTGTGTATTGACAAAGGCCTGTTTTGGGATCAATGATTTCAATGGTGCCATTTGGATCTTCTAATATGGAGAAGGCTTCAATCTCGGAATCAATATCAGTTGCCTGTAAGGTGATTTCAACAGATTGATCTTCAAAAGTCTCAATACTTGCATGATGTGTTACAGGTGGATCATTGACCGGATCAACAATCAGAGTAAACATGGCCGGTTCTGACGTACTCAATCCATCTGATGCTGTAAACATAAAAGTTAGCTGTCCAGAATATTCCGCAAGGGGTGTATAAATACATTCTCCAGACTGTTCATTCAAGTATAGCGTACCTGAATAAGGTTGGACTGCAATGGCAAAAGAAAAGGGATCATCTTCAATGTCAGAACCAGATATGGTAAAGGGAGTGCTCTGATCTTCGTCAAGGTGAAAGGTGTCACTCTTCCCAACAGGTGCATCATTGACCGGAGTAACAATTACTTGCGCAACAACAGGGTCAGAAAGATCAAGGCCATCACTGGCTTGAAATATAAATTGAAAATTACCATTTATATTTTCACCCGGAGTAATTTTGATTTGCCCCATTTGTGCATCAAGCACTTCAATATTGATTTCTGTTGAAAATTCAAGGATACTATAGGTCAGTGTTCCTGAATCAATATCTGTGGCATGCAGTTGGCATTCAAGGGGTTGGTCTTCTTTTAAAGTATACGCAGCGGAATTTGCAACAGGTGCATCGTTCACAGGTAAAATTGTCAGCGTCATGGAGGCAGGCGCTGAATCTCCATATGGATCTGATGCAATAAAAGTAAAATAATATGTCGCAAAATCGTTGGAATCTGGAGTGTAGCGGCACGCACCAGAATTTACATCAAGTAATGTCAGGGTTCCTTTTTCAGGGAACGTTTTTAATTCAAATGTGAATGAATCACCATCTGCATCAATCGCAGAAAGAGAAAAATCAACAGGTATATCTTCAGTCACTTCAACATCAGCAGATTCACAAACTGGAGAATCATTGCCCGAACGAATGGTAATTGTAATATGCCCTGGATTAGATTCCCCCACACCATCAAAAACAACATAGGTAAAGTGTTCTGTTCCATAAATATCTTGATTTGGTATATAAATTAGATGACCATTGTTATCTGAAAAAATAACCGAACCTAAAGAAGGCGCTGTATCTATAGTATAAGATAAGGAATCTGATGTATCCGCGTCATATGATGTCAGTGTTAATGAAATCTGTTGATCTTCCATTATTTCAACTGCCTGGTCATAAGCTATAGGCAGGTTATTGACAACAATGCTGACTTCCGATGAAAAAATACTTTGTACAAAAAGGCCGCCTTCAGCAGTGGTTTCATTACATCGAAATCGACTCAATTGAAGTAAGCACTGTTCACCTGATGAGATAAGCGGTTCAAATTCGATATTCAAAACAATGCCAGAGCCTGTATGCAGATTACCGGATGAATACACTGGAAAACGTGCCTCACCTGTCAAACCTACGTTTTGAACAAGCTGATACCCCCTGCCTTCCAAAATCGTGCCTTCAAGGGTGGCGCCAACAGCCTTTAATTTGGTACTGTCAAACTGAACGCGAATATCACAGGAATAGATGACCTCTTGTGTATCTAGATGTACTGGAATAAAAAAAGTTTTTGCCGGGTTGACTTTTAATTCGGCAGCTTGAACCCATGCACAAAAAAATATAATGGCGATGGTCCAAACAAATATCCTCAATTGATAATTGATATTTATGGCTTGCCCAAGTCTCATATTTACCTCTTTTTTTATTGATTGGTTAACGATTATCTAGGAAAACTAAGGATATGTTCCTGAGTTGTCGTGAAGAGGATGTGAACTCTGATTTATTGTTCCCTATGTTTTAAATTTTCATAACATAAATTACAATTATTATAAATGATTTTTGTTTACGTCAAGATATTTTTTATGGATGTAAGCGCGTTCGCAGGAGCCCCTATGTGTGCTTGCCCTTTTTTCGGTTACACATCGAAGGGGCAGGCACAGGGCCTGCCCCTACATGTGGCCCGGTCTGACCTGTCCGACATGTCTGACTTTACCGAATGGGGAAATTATTTTCAGTGCATTGCTAAATCTCGCCCTCTGCTGCTTTTTTCAACGCCGCGATACTTTGGCCCGCTTTATTTTGAAGTTCTTTATACTCATTTGCTGGAACAGAATCGGCAACAATGCCGGCACCTACCTGAATGGTAAATTCGTTATTTCGGAATAATACTGTACGTATTGCAATACACATATCCATAATATCATTTGGGCCGAAATATCCAACAGCGCCTGCATAGGGTCCGCGGGCTGCATTTTCCAGCGCATCAATAATTTCCATGGCTCTGACTTTAGGCGCGCCAGAAACTGTTCCAGCAGGAAATCCGGCTTTGAGTGCATCAATGGCATCTTTTTCATCATGAAGGATGCCTTCAACCTGTGAAACAATATGCATAACATGACTGTATCGGGCGACAGACATGTAAGGATTGACTGTAACTGTTCCATATTGAGCCACGCGACTGATATCGTTTCTGGCCAGGTCCACGAGCATGATATGTTCGGCGGTTTCTTTTTCACAGGCCAAGAGTTCTTTTTCAAGTGCGCGATCTTTTTCAGGATTGTCTGAACGACCCCGCGTGCCCGCTATCGCCATGATAAACGCTTTTCGATTGTTGACTTTCACCAGGGTTTCTGGAGATGAGCCAACCAGATGATAGTTGCCAAAATCCAAAAAAAACATATAAGGAGAGGGACTTCGTAATCGAAGATGTCTGTAGACCTCAAATGGGTGAAGATCAATTTGTCCATTAAATTGATCTGACAAAACCACTTGAAAAATATCGCCTGCGCGTATAAAAGATTTTGCCTTAGTTACAGCATCACAATAACGATCTTTTACTGGCTGAGTAATTTGAATGGATGATGATTGCGATGGCAAAATGAGTGGCGCAGAAAGCTTTTTTTCCATTTCAGATAGTTTATCTTTACAAATGTTCAAATCTTTATCCAGAACAAATAGGGTCATCATTCGGCGTATATGGTCAAAGATCACATATCGTGAAGGAAATACCAGTCTGGCAACAGGCATATTATTTTTATGACGTGATGGCAATCGTTCTATTAAACGCACTGCATCGAATCCAACAAAACCCATTAATGAGGCCAATGTTGGCAGGGGGAGATTCTTTGCACATTGAAAACGTTTTAATGTACTTCTGATCAGATCAAAAAATTGATCTCGCGGATATGTTTCATCAACATCATTTTCAACACAGACAATTTGATTTTCATCCATTTCCAGTGTAAAAACAGGATCATAAGCAATAATTGAATAGCGCCCTGTAATTTCTTTTTTTTCAACACTTTCCAATAAAAAAGAATCTTTTAGTTTGTAACACAGCTTTAAATATGCAGAAACTGGCGTTTCAATATCTGCCAGCTTCTCTTTTTGCATGACTTCGAGTTGTCCCATAGTAGCTCCTTTATACCCAATAAGATATGCGCATTTCCAGATATGCCATCCAGAAATGCGCAATGAATTAAAGCATTTCAAGGGCGCATGCCATAGAAACACCGCCACCACCACAAAGTGTAGCCAGACCAAGATTTTTATTTTGCTTTTTCAACGCATGGATCAGTGTAACCATAATTCTGGCGCCAGTCGCCCCAACAGGATGGCCCAAACCAATGCCTGAACCATTGATATTTGTTTTTTCACGATCTAAGCCCAATTCGATTTCACATCCGAGGTATTGAGATGCAAAGGCTTCATTTAATTCAATGAGTTCAAAATCATTGATAGAATACGTGCTGTTTTTCAAAAGATGATTCACAGCAGGTACTGGCGATAATCCCATCACTGATGGATGACATGCCCCGCGTCCAATTGCAGATATTTTTGCAATGGGAGTCAGCCCCAGTTCTTTGGCTTTTTCTTCGGACATAATCAATATTCCAGCAGAGCCATCGTTGATACCACTTGAATTACCCGCAGTGACCTTTCCTGTTTTTGGAACAAATGCAGGGGGAAGGCTTTGCAATTTTTCAAGGGTCATGCCCGGACGAAAATGTTCATCCTTGTCAAAAATTAAAGGGGGTTTTTTTCGTTGAGGCACTTCAATGGCAACAATTTCATCTTTAAATGAACCATCATTGGTGGCCCTTTCAGCATTATTGTGGCTTCTCAATGCAACTTCATCCATTTGTTCCCGAGTAATATTATGATGTTGGGCGATAAATTCGGCAGTATGTCCCATGATATAGGGTTTTCCAACAAAATAACTCAGCGGCGCCTGGGTTTCATCCACCGGGCCATCTTCAGGATGCGGAATGAGGTGCGAACCGCAATGAAGTGCATGAATCATTGAATCTACAAAAGCTTGATCTTGAAGGCGACATCCCCAACGTGCCCCTGGCACTGTGTATGGTACGCCTGACATATGCTCCACACCACCGGCAAGAATAACATCAGCCATACCTGCCTGAATCATGGCTGTTCCAGATAAAACAGCTTCCATGCCAGAGATACAAACACGATTGATTGTCACTGCTGTGACACTGTCTGGAATACCCGCCATCAATGCACCAACTCTTGCGACATTTAAAGAATCGTGCGGCTCCATGCAGCAGCCATAGCGAATATCATCTATAATGCTGGGATCAATCCCTGCACGTTTTATTGTTTCTTTTAACGTTACTGATGCGATAGTTGCACCATCAAGATCACGAAGTGTCCCGCCAAACGCACCGATTGCAGTTCGACATGCGGATACGATTACGACATTTTTCATATATTCTCCTTCATTAATATGATTAACATTTACAAACTTGCAAATGATTTTTCATGTATTTGAATGGCAGCATCGTTGCTGGCTTTGATTGCCTCAATTCGACCCAGGGTTTCTGGTAATAATGCTGTGATATAATGTTCTGCTGCTTTGATAACACCCGCATAAAAAGAAGCATCCTTATTTTTATCCAAAAATGCATCCAGATCCGCACCAGATTTATCCTTACAAAGTTTTTCAAGCTTCGGTAATGCAGTATTTGCGCGCCATAAGAGCATCCATCCCATAATCACATCACCCATAGCGCGTAAAAAAGGTGATGCAAAGGCAAAGGCGGTTCGAAGTTTTGGGGACATGGCTGTTGTACCCATATGCATGGCAGCTTCACCCAGTTTGTTTAACGCATTGTCAAGTTGTTCGCCTAAGGGTTTAAGCTGTTCATGTTCTTTGGCAAGTGCAGTTGTTTTTTGAACATCCTGCATAAAGCCCATAAAAACCTGACCTTTTTTCATCCCCAGTTTTCTTGCCAATAAATCCATCGCCTGAATACCATTTGTGCCTTCGTAAATGGATGCAATTTTGCAATCTCTTGCCAATTGTTCTACCGGGTATTCCTGAGTATATCCATAGCCGCCATAAACTTGCATGGCATCAACACAAACCTGATATCCCAAATCTGTACAATAGGATTTGATTAAGGGGATCAATAATTCAATCTGATCTTTCGCATGGGTGCGGGTTTCTTCAGAATCACCAATTTTTTCAATATCAAACAGGCTGGTGACATAATACAGAAAGCTGCGCATGCCATCCACATAGGCTTTCATGTTTAATAGCATACGACGCACATCAGGATGGTTAATGATTGAAACTGAAGGCGCTTCTGGATCGAATGTTTTTTCCAGTTCCTTACCCTGAATACGTTCACGTGCATAATTCACAGCCAATTGATATGCGCATGAGGCATGATAAAACCCTTGAGCCCCAACGCCCAAACGTGCTTCATTCATCATGTTAAACATGATTTTCATGCCTTTGTTGGGTTCACCCAGCAAAAAGCCGCGACATTTATCTTTGCCTCCCAGCGTCAAACTACAGGTTGCACTGCCTTTAATGCCCATTTTATGTTCAATGCCAGTACAAACAACATCATTATGATCGCCCATTTTTCCATTATCATCCACCCAATATTTGGGTACAATAAATAATGAAATGCCTTTGGTGCCTTTGGGGGCGCCATCAATTCTGGCAAGAACCGGATGAATAATATTATCTGCCAGATCATGGTCGCCATTTGTAATAAAAATTTTGTTTCCAACAATATTGTACGTACCATCATCATTGGGAGTGGCTGTGGTCGCAAGTGCGCCAACATCAGAACCTGCATCCGGTTCGGTTAGCAACATTGTGCCACCCCATTTACCAGTGTACAGGTTTTTCAGAAACAGCTTTTTGATTTTGTCTGTTCCAAACAATTCAATCATTTTTCCAGTGCCATGACCCATCAAGGCGTATGCAGTCATGGCAAAATTGGCGCCAACAATATATTCAAGTGCTGCCGCTGAAACCACATTGGGTAATCCCTGTCCACCCAGTTCCGGATCTTCAGTCAAGCTGGTCCATTCTCCTTCAAGAATAAGTTTGTGGGCGCGATGATAACATTTTGGTACTTTGACTTCACCCTTATCAAACGATACTTCTTCCCTGTCACCTTCTGAATAGGTCGGCAGAATTTCTTTTATCGCAAGATTTTTTGCCTCATTGATCAATAAGTCGATCATTTTTCGATTCATATTGTCATATGCATCGGTTTTGGTGATTTTTTCGACGTCGAGTTGCTCATATAAAATAAAGTCGATATCTCGACGATCACTAATTAATTGTGCCATTTGGTTATGCTCCTTTAATATGATACTCAAATTTTTTTGGTTAAACACTAAACAAAAAATAAGAAAATATGCAATAAAAATATTGGGGAAAAAATTATGCCAGTGGTCGTTTTCCAGAAAACAGAGTGCATATGCCTCCGGTCATGGTTAACCATTTTACATCCCTAAACCCGGCAGCTTTCATCATTTTTGAAAAATTCAATGACGTTGGAAATGATATCACTGAGTCCGGCAAATAATGATAGGCAAATGTATTTTTTGAAACCATTCGACCAATTACAGGTAATAATTTTTTAAAATATAACAAATATATGTCTTGTAACGCCTTAATTTCTGGTAATGTCAATTCCAAAATTAATAAATGACCGCCTGGAACTAAATGACTGTATAATGTACGCAGTAATTTTTCTTTATTCATCACATTTCGAATGCCAAATGCCATTGTCGCTGCGTGAAAAGAATCTGTAGGATAGGGCAAATCAAAGGCATCTGCACACACAGTATGAATAAATAAATGATGAGATTTCATTATTTTTTGATTGGCCAATCGTAGCATATTTTCGGAAAAATCAATGCAATGAATTTTCACTGATGGATAATTGCTGCTGATGGTCAGAGCGACATCGCCTGTGCCTGATGCAACATCCAATATGGTCTCATTTCCAGATAAATCGAGCGTTTGAACCAGTTTGTTGCGCCATATGATATCCTGTCTCAGACTGAGCGTCCGGTTTAACAGGTCGTATCTTTGGGCGATGGTTTCAAACATATCTTGAATAAAAGGGAGTTCATGTTTGTCCATTGACAACCTCAAATCGTGCATTAAAATAAAATTAATATAAACAACTTAAAACCGCATAATCTTGATATATCTAACATACTCGTTTTTTTCATGCAAGAATTGCGGAAAATAAAAAAAATAAACATTGGGTAACAATCATGGGGACAAAAAGAGATTATTACGAGGTACTAGGTGTTGGTCGTGAAGCCAACGATGCTGAGATTAAAGCAAAATATCGAAAATTGGCATTAAAATATCATCCAGACCGGAATCCAAACGATAAAGAAGCGGAAGATAATTTTAAAGAAGCTTCAGAAGCGTATGAGGTTTTACGAGATCCTAAAAAACGTCAGATTTATGATCAATATGGTCATGAAGGTTTAGAGGGGACCGGTTTTTCAGGATTCAGCGGATTTGATGATATTTTTTCCAGCTTTGGAGATATTTTTGAAGATTTTTTCGGATTTGGTCGGCGCTCAAGAGGTGGAGGGCAACGTGGCTCTGACCTTCGGTACGACTTAAACCTCTCATTTATGGAAGCTGCTTTTGGCACAAATAAAGAAGTTGACATTGCTAAAATGGATTCATGCAGCTATTGCCAGGGAAGCGGCAGTGAGCCCGGCACAAGTCCCCAAACGTGTCATGCATGTCATGGCACAGGGCAAATGTCCCGAAGTCAAGGTTTTTTTACAGTACGAACCACCTGTCCGCACTGTCGGGGCGAAGGTAAGACCATTTCTCATCCATGCCCGGAATGTCGTGGAAATGGCCAGATTCGTGTTAAGAAAAAAGTTTCAGTTAAAATTCCAGCCGGCGTGGATAATGGTTCCCGATTACGATTAACCGGTGAAGGTGAAGGCGGCGTGAAAGGCGGCCCCAATGGTGATTTATATATTTTTATCCATGTCAATCCTCACGAAATTTTCGAACGAAAAAATACAGATATCATTTGCAAGATCCCCATTTCTTTTGTTCAGGCCATTTTAGGTGATGAAATTGAGGTACCCACATTAAAAGCAAAAACAATGCTTAAAATTCCTAAAGGAACACAGCCAGGAGATATTTTTAGAATAAAAAATGAAGGCATCCCTTCATTACAAGGTTATGGTCGGGGCGATATGATTGCTCATATTCAGGTAAAATTGCCTACGAGTGTCAGCAGCAAACAGGAAGAACTCTTGCGTGAATATGCAAAACTTGAAGACAGTAAAATTACCACCCGATTGAAAAAGATTTTAAAAGGCGGATAACCATCATGTATGAGCTAAAAATTATTAGAAAGTTTGCAGCAGCACACCAATTATTACTCAGTCAGACCAAATGTGAAAACCTTCATGGCCATAACTGGAAAATTGAAGTTGTCGTTCAGGGGGAATGTCTGGACCAATCAGGAATGATGATTGATTTTACAATACTCAAAAAGGAAGTGGATCAAATACTTGACACTTTGGACCATCATTTTTTGAATGAAATTCCTTTTTTCAAAGAAAATAGTCCTTCTTCAGAAAATATTGCACGTTATATTGCAATGGCTTTGGACAAAAAATTGAATATGCCCGATGTTAAAGTAAGCCGTGTGGTTGCGTGGGAATCTGATGATGCCTGTGCTACTTATATTCCTTAAAAAATTTTTTGATCCTCCAAAATAATCAGGATATATTCAATCGATTCAAAAAGCCCCACATTTTACGAATAAAGCCCTTCTTACCAATTAGCATGATTAAAAGTATCATCAAAGGTGATGATATGGTCAAAATGATTTTCAATGGATGAATTTTGTTCTAAACCTTCTGTTGTGATAAGTGCTGTTTCAAAAGTATAATTTTTATACTTTGGAATGCTTGAAAAATAAGTTTCTCATTTTCTTATTTACAAGTCCAATGTAGGGGCGAACCTTGTGTTCGCCCTCGAACTAATAACGCTTTCGTTCCTATGTACGATGGGCGAACAGAAGGTTCGCCCCTACACGTTCTTGGCACATAAGTAAATGAGGAATTTATTTTTCGAGCATTCCTTTGCAAATAAACTGTCATTTTTTCTGCACCAGCGTTCAAAGGCAAAACCCATAACGATATTGAATGAATGCATATTTAATGCTTTTTTGCTATTATCGTTATATGATCCATTATTTATTTTTTTTTAAGCGAGGTTTTATAAATTTAAGGTAGAATTGTAAATATTCATCAGCTATAAAATACCTTGACAGCAAACTATTTTCTTCATGCTTAATAGGAACGTATTTTTGGATAAACCCGCATGATTCAAGATCTCTAAGAACATTGGTAAAGCCTCCACTTGATTTTTTATTACTTGAAACAGCTTTAATAATTTCCTTGCGCGTTGCAAATTTCTGCCTGGAAAGAAAATCCAGAATTTTTTTATAGACGTCCCAATTCTCGAACTATTCCTGAAGCATTTCTAAAAAATCCTGCCAGTTCATTAATGAAATATGACCATCAATCAAACGTTTTTTTTGATCAATACCAACGACATAAGCTGAAACATCAGGGTGTGCTGCAATAAATT
>Ga0272440_1000350_pt1 | contig 39136 bp, 29 predicted proteins | sample SSMMMBAug17_FD_192440 | JGI IMG/M metagenome (GOLD analysis project Ga0272440, IMG submission 192440) | Marine sediment archaeal communities from Little Sippewissett salt marsh, Falmouth, MA, United States - SSM-MMB-Aug17 | ecosystem: Environmental > Aquatic > Marine > Wetlands > Sediment ...
CACCAGCAATTTTGGATTTATTTTCAAAAATGGATAGGTGGTTCAAAAAGCATGGATATGTAATACAATAAAATGTGGGGAGTCAGATCAGGAAAATTTTTTAAACCTACATTGTATAAGTATTTGAACCAAGACTATCAAAAACATCAAAAAAATATTTTTTTCAAAATTAAATATCTATAATAATCAGATAGTTAGTTTGTTTATAGTTCCTATTATTAAAATCAATTTTGACTCTCAAATGCTTTAATACCATATGTTTGAAAGTGGTCGTCGGAAATTTTGCGGTTTTGCTCAAAAAGAGCCAAATAAGAAAAAAGCCTTGATCATTCATTTTTAATGCAATAGCGTAGCGGACAGATTTCATGAGGTTCAAAATAATAAAATAATAAAATAAATATTGACATTCTAACAACTAAGTTTTAAAAATATTTGCTTTGTTAAAAAGGTTATGTTTGAAAGTGGTCGTCGGAAATTTTGCGGTTTTGGTCAAAAAGAGCCAAATAAGAAAAAAGCCTTGATCATTCATTTTTAATGCAATAGCGTAGCGGACAGATTTCATGAGGTTCAAAATAATAAAATAATAAAATAAATATTGACATTCTAACAACTAAGTTTTAAAAGTATTTGCTTTGTTAAAAAGGTTACACTTGAAAGGGCGGTTATGAAAAAAATAATTTTTTTTGTTTATATTATAATACAATTGATTTCATGCTCGACATTACCACCACCACCAACACCTCCTCCTCCAGATAAAATTGTATGCATTAATGTTACTTCAGGTGAAGAAAGTAATGTTTATAGAAGGCCTCATGCGTTACCAATAACAATATATTTACTTTCTGATAAACACAAGATCGAAAACAAAATAGAAATAGCTAAAAAAGACAAAATAATTATTGATGATTTAATGGCATGTAGTTACAATGGAAATGAAGAAGTACTTGATTGTGAAACCGCAACTCAGGAGCTTAATGATACTCAAGCTATTAAATTGAGATATAATTCATCTGCCAATTATATTTTAATCGCTGGATCATTTTGTAAAAGAGATAAGAAAAAATGTATTAAAATAATACCAATAAATAAATTTAAGCAATATTACTCGTCGGATCCATGTGTTGTCTTAGTGGATGTTAATGTCGGCAAATATGAATTTGAAATTATTGAAGAAGAAAAGGATGAAATGTCATGGTAAAGTCTGTACTATGGGAACAGGGGATGCCTTTATTACCTCATCATTTCCAGCAACAGGATTTGTTTACACAATCGCTTACAACTCCTTTTTATCATTATGGTTTCCCATATTTTTATGGTGCTGCATTTATTAAGTTACAAAATAATGCAGAAGAACTGGATTGGAAACAAAGAGAGTTCACATTTGAAAAACTTAAGATCGTTTTTCAAGACATATCTGATCCAAAAGGAATTTTTCTTGAATATTATAAAAATGATATTGAATCAGGAAATGCTCTTGTACAACCAGTAAAGATAAATGATGGTAAAACAACTGTATATGCGGTTTTAAAAAAAATTAATTATAACAGTAATATTGTTTCAAAAATTCAAGAATTAGATATCGACTTTTCCAGTATTCAAACAAGATTTGTTTCATTTTCAAATGAATGTCTCGATCTTTATAAAGGTGAGGGAAATAAAGAGTACATTGAAAAAATGTATTATATTGTTAAGCTAGTTAGAGAAGATGAATTGGAAAATAATTATTCAGATTATATAAAACTGAAAATAGCAACATTCGAAGTCCGTGGTGCGCATGTAAAATTATCCAACAATTTTGTCCCACCTTCTATTTCAATCAGTGGATCCGACATTTTAAAAAGTGTAGTCCATGATTTTCATATTATGATTGAAACACATGTGGATAAAATTATGGATTTTCTTCAATATTTTGAAGAAAATCCAAATGAAGATATCCTTAGATTTTTAAATTTTAAATCAATGGTAAGAATATTGAACCGTTATAATCAGTGCTTACTGCATCAAATCAACTCTCAAGTTCATCCTTTTGAAATATACGGAAATTTTAGGATGCTGATCGGTGAGCTGATGCCCTTTGTTGAAGATAATTTTTTACAGACAATTCCGGATTATGATCATGAAAATATTTTCTCATGTTTTTCAGAAGCCAAAAAAATACTTCAATCAATATTCAAAGATATTCGCCTGGCCGCTATAATTAATTTTGAAAAGGATTTTGATAAACGTTATTTCTATATTAATGAAATAGATAAAAATCGTTTAGAAAAAGGCGAAAACTTTTATTTAATTTTAGAAACAGATAAGGATATAGACAGTAAAATTTCTGCTGACTCCATTCATCAAAATATTAAAATATTCCATAAAGGTGACTATGAAAGTTATGCTCTCAGACAATTGGGTGAAATCCGTTTTTCTGAAAAAATACCCAAACGTAATCCAACAAGCCCAAGATGCAAGATACGGCTTAGAATTGATCATAAGGACAATCCGTATTGGAATGCGCAAATTAAAACAAATATGAATATTGCAGTCGGTTGGGCAAATGCTCCGGATGATTTACAATTAAAACTATTTATCATTGGGAATTTTTAGCAATGTCAATAATGGTTCAATATTTAGAAGCGATTTTTAATGTATACTTAATTTTTAATGATCAAGATACAAACGCGGATAACGTTGAAAATAAAATTAGAAATAACGAGGAAATTCAAAAATTTTTAAGACAACCTCGAGATCATAAAACATTTGAAGATGAAGATATTTGCTATATGGCTATTTCCCATTGGATTGATACAGAAATATATAAAAAGAATGATCGTATAAGCGGTTTTTTTGTTCGTTTCTATGGGGAGGATGTGGGAAGCCATAACTTTGAGAAAAATTTTTATGAAATCGTTAAAAGTATTATTAGAGAAAAACAATCTAAATATCAAAACGAACGGGTGCAACACATTATTGATCTTTTACATGGTGAGCAATGCATAGCACAAGCCCGATGTATTAACGAAAGACACCCAAAGGTTAAAAATTATTATAATATTATTGAAGTTTATTTGATGACAATATTTATTTCAAGCTTTCAGAATCTAAATACAAACATCATAAAAAATATTTACAAATTATTGTTGATGGAAAAAACCAGTACTGACATACCGTTTAATGAAAGCTTTAAGTTTTTTCCTTCCGCATATCAAACAGCCCAAATTTTATTCAAAAGTGGTGATAAATTAAATAGAGGTGCGCCGCATCTGATACCTGACAATATTGTTAATGAATTATTAAAATTAGATAACACCGAATATAATAGCTCTTATAGCATGTATTACAAATTGTATAAAACGATTGGTTTTTGTCAAACATATAAATACAAAGAAATAATTTTAAATCTAATGGTTAACGACACTTTTAAAAAGAAAAAAAAGAAAAAAATAAAAGATTTTTTTGTAGAGCATTTTACGACAATAATACCAATAATTGTTGTATTTCTCCTTTATATCTTTTTTTCAAGACTTATTAATTTACCTTAATGAAAAGAATTATGATGGTAACTAAAGAAACTCAAAAAAAATTTAATACTGTTATTTTAACTGTTTGTATTATATCCTGCGTAGCATTGATTGTTCTCGCTTTTATAAATTATTCTGGTATTAATCCTCAGTGGGAAGAATCTTTAGAATTGTTTTGGTGGTTTTTTTTCACGTTGTTGTTCATTTCAATTGTTATTTTTTTGTTGTTTCATCTGGTTTTGTGGATTTACGAAAAAAATAAAAACAGACCTCAAATGAGTGAAACTGAAAGTAATTGGAATACTTGTATAAAGACAATAAAAAATTTAAAAAATAAAGTTCCCTTATACTTAATTATTGAAGAATCTGAATATCCAATAAGAACTGATTTAAGACAGGAAAATGTTTTTTTTCACGGTGGTGCACATAATAATCTGTTTACTTCAATTAATGAGCAAACAGCCTTTTCTTTACATAACAACGCTATGCTATTAACGCTTAATCCATTATTGGATATTGATAAACTACATAATAATAATAAAGATATTTTTAATATTTTAAAAAGAGATTTAAAAAAACGCTTTTTGAGAGATGCTGGCTTTAATGTTATTATTTCAATCTCTGCAAAATTGCTGTTGGAAAATTCTCTCAACACCAACATCATTAACACAAAAAAACGCCTGGAATTGTCTCTTCAATCATTAAGAGGTCAACTATCAGATTTTATTTCATTTAAATGTTATATTGTTATAAACGACAGTGAATCTATTCCTCATTTTACAGATTTTATGACCAATCATCCCTTTGGTGAAAATTTTTATAAACAGGCCGTTGGATATACGACATTAACTGATGAACAAAATATTACAAACGTTTTTTTTAACCGGATATTTAATACATTTAGAGATTTACGTCTTCACAGGGCTTATCAAATGTTTTGTGAAGAGAACGTGGATATTGAGGCATTAAAGTTTCCAAAGGAAGAAACCATTAAATGTTTAAAAAATAAATTTAATATATTATGTCAGGATCTTTTTCGCTTATACCCCGTAAAAGGTATTTTTTTGTGTGGAAAATTTAATTGAATTTTAAGGATACCCAAATGCAATTCTATTTTATTGAAGAATTATTTTCAGATATATTTTATTTTTGGAATCGCAGAGTAAAAAAAAACATTCTGAAAAAATTATCGGTTATAATATGCATAATTAGCATTATACTTTTGGGCTATTCTTGTTATAAAACCAGAAGTGCTATTTCACCACTAAAAGAATTTCTTCTCTTAAAAACATTTAATTCATGCAATGATTTTAAGAGTATGCATGAAAAAATTTTATTGCTTGAAGAAGAAAATACGTATCGTTCACAATGTAAAAATAACTCATGGTGGAGATTCTGGGATATATATTTAACAAAAAGCATTCTTGCAGAGAATCGTTCTAAATATCATTATTGCTTAATGTTTAAGCAAAAAGTTTTAGACAACTACTTAAAGACCATCACAAAAAGTATAGGAACCTGCAAAAATAATTGGACTCATGACTGTTTAAGCCTTTCAAATGATATATGTCTTCTTTTGGATGATCTTGACAAAAAACTGACAGATCAAAAAAAAACACCAAAAGTTGATCTTACTAATTTTTTATCTTACTTAATAAATACGCAATTAATAAAATGTGAAACGACGTTCGAGGATGCCCAGGTCATATATGCAAAATATAAGGAATATTTAGCTGACCTGAATCTAATAAGCTATAACGATTTAGATCGTATTCAATTGATTAATAGCGAAGAAATAAATAAAAAAATTTGTCATCTAAATAAATTATGGAGAATACCAAATCTTCCGCCAAAAATGACTTTTGAATTAAAAACATCTAAAGAAGTTGACACTATGCTGGAATTTATAAACATGATTGAGTTTTATGAAAAAAATATGCATCATTCTTGTCTCTACAAACGATGTGGCGGTTCATCCGGTAACATACTTACTGCATTAAATACGATCAAAGAACAATACTGTAAATTATTTAAAAGTGAATATTTAAACCTCTTTGATGCTATTATTCAAAAAGAATTATTTTCTTGTGTTTTTGGACAAAGAATTTGTCAAAAGTATTATGAACTTTTAAAAAATCGAATGATGATCATAAAACAATTGGAAAATAATGAAACTCATCTAATTGAAAATACAGTCATTTTAAAATGGCCAAGTCTTGAATATGATTTTCATAATGGCCGGCACAAATTATATGTAACTTATTTATTCTGGATTAAAAAAAATGGGTTTTATGAAGAAAAGAATAGTATCTGTGAGGTTAGTGGGCGGCACCATATCTGCCAGTAAGATTGAAATTAACAAAAAGTGGACTTCTTAAAATGAACATACCAAAACTTTGCGTTTATTTTTTTATAATTATTATACATGTCTGTTTAAATGGATGTCAATTCTTACCTTTTGTAGGGCACTCATCAGATTCTCCGGGTAAAGTTGAAATTACAGATCCTATAGGTTTTCTATTTGTTGAAGAAGGAAATTTTTGTGTAAAAAGTAACATCAGAGCAAGTGAGTTTAAAGAAAAAAAAGGTTTTTATGTTGCTAATTTGGATCATCTAACAGTTCATAATACTGAAAAAAAAGATGATACTTTTAAATTAACTAAATTAGAATTTGAACAGATTGACTATAGCAATGAACCGAGAAAATATATGATTCGAATTATTGATTCTCAAAAAGTGCAGAATCTACATAATAAAAAGAATGATTTTCAGAACACTAAAAAAACGCATATAAATATAAATATACATGGCTTTAATGAGCTTCCACCTGGGGACCTTCTTTTTAATCATTCTTTCCAAGGAAGCCGTTTTTCACAATTTAAACCCGAAAACTTTGTAATTAATAATTACAGTGCAACAAAAATTAAATTATATTTTATCAGTAAACGAAAAGATGATGTATATCATGACTACTGGATATTAAACCTATATTTTGACACGGCAAAACAATCTCATCCCGTATCTCATAGAAAGGCTATTTCGCCTGACATAAAAATACTTTTCCCTCATAAAGGTAATTTCAACATTAAAGGTTCAGTGGCTCCAAATGAATGGGAGTCTACAGATGATGGTTTATGGTTAGGAATATTGCAAACATTTACTGTTAATAATGATTATCAGTTAGTTGGCTTGAACAAATCTATTAATCAGCGATCAGACATGGCAGAGTATTCTCTAATAGTTGACCAAACGTATCAAGGTAATAAGTTGCCGTTTTATATAAACATTATCGTTCATGGTCTAACGGAATCTCCTTCAACGCTATCTTTTTTTGTAGAATATTCTTCACAACAAGATGGAGCATTTCTTTTTTTATCAAAAGAACATTTTTTTATTAATAATACTAATCCTTTTAAAATGAATTTTGAAAAATCCGATGTTCATCTTTACTGGAAGCAGAATAATAATATAAATAATAAAAGAATAACAACAACTAATAATAGGACAAATATTACTGATAAAATTGTTGTTAAAGATCAAAAAGGGGATGGGGTTAATAATGCACTGGTCAATATTTTTTGCAAGGAACCTTTTCATTCAAGAATAATCCACCAAAAAACCAAGGGATCGTGTCTTACAGATAACGTTTTGTTGAATGGATTTAGAAAAGTTATCTCAGTTGTTACTTTTTCTTCTGAAAAGAATCAGATGAGAAAAACTTTTAATGATGCTTGTTTAGATACGATTTATACAGATATTAATGGTATTGCAGAATTTACAATTAATAGACCTATAGAAGAATGTTATTTCTCAATAGCTAAAGAAGGTTATCTCTCTGAAACTGGTAAGCTTATTAATGGCAAAAGTGTTGAACTCAAAGAACAGCTAAAAAATGAAAATAAAATGACAGTTGTGTCTGAAAAGGGAAAGCCAATTGCTGATGCAAATGTTGTTATACAAGACGAATCCAATGATATAAACTTGTTAAAGAAAACAGATCCCAATGGGTTGGTTGGTATCTCAGCTTATTTAGATTCTAAGAAAGAAATAACAGTTAGTATCACCAAAAAAGGGTATTATATAGACTCTTTTTCTATAAAAGCACGAGATTTGTCAGGACTCCAAAGAACTTTAAAAAAATTCACATTACCACTTCCATCACCGCCTACAAAGATTCTACCGCCTAAAGACTCTCTTTTGCCTCCACCGATCCCACAGCCTCTGCCGCTTCCAAAACGAGTTTCAATTATCATTGATGAAACAGATTCGGATATAAAAGCACGTGCTTTTTCCATTTGTAAAAATGCAGTTGTTGAATATTTTAAAAAAATTAGGTGGGAACAAACCCCTTCTATAAAGTCTAAAATTAGTATTTATGTCGCTTACCTACAAAGATTAAAGTTGTTAAATTCCATTGATGCTATTGTAACTGAAAGACCTAAAATTGGGTCGACATTTTCAATTGACTCAATTTTAAACAAGGCCATATCATCTTTTGATGATACAATAAAAAAAAAGAAAATTATATATTTGATGTCATCTGGAAGAACATCTGTCATTCCAGACAACATTATAGATTTAATTGATACTAAAATTATGAAAAAACGTAATATTTCAATCCACTTTATCATAATTGGTGATTATGGTAGTGAATCTTTAACAGTAATCGCTGATGAGTCTGGTGGATCTGTAAAATTTTGTAATGATAAAATAGAAATATATGATCAATTGTTTTTATTGTTACAATCACTTGAAATATAAGGAGGATTTCAATGACTTATCTTAAACAATTTCTTTTATATTTAATTATGAGTATTTTACTTTTTCCTGCTATTAATATGGCAGAACAATATAATAAAAAATATATTCCTCTAAAGGCACCTAACCCCTATGCATATAGAAATCCTGAAGAATTATGGAACGTGGATAATTACGAAGAGGCAACCTCCCCATGGATTGTTCTTTCTGAACGTGAAAATAATACCTTATACGTTGATGAGAATTTTAAAAGAATTAGTACGAAAAAGGCAAAATTTTTAGAAAAATTTTTTGTTTTAGAAAAAAATAAAAATAGAATAAAAATAGCCAATCCGACAAAACTAATGGATGATATAGTACCCAATTCCATTGTATGGGCAAAAATAGAAAATTTCATTATTTTAAACCAGCCTATAAAAACAGAAAATATGATTGATCGAAAAGCTGTCATTATTAACGATATAAAATATTTTAATAAGGACAAAAAGCAAAAAGAATTGACATCTGTTAACACCTATAACTCTCCATATATTAACAATAAAAATAAAAAGACAGATATGATCAACACATTAAACTATCTCAATATAGCCTATGTTTACTCATATTATCCAAATAAACACAAACCAACGTCAATTTTACTGGGAAAATATTCTCGTTTTTTTGAATTTGAAGAAGAAGGAGATTTTTCTCCTAAGGACACTATTCTCGGTTGGGTAGATAACAATAACATATTGACATGGAACACGCGTGAAGCAGTAGTCCCTAACCATCTAAGATGTAATCCGATTTATTTTTTTAAAAATAAAGAAGATTGTGAATCTTATTACATAACTCATACTGAAATATTTCCATTTCCTACTTGCAATAATATTCCGAATTGCAAATCTGATTCTAAGCGTAAAGATAGAAAACCTCTCGTCATTTGTATTGATCGGTGCGATGGGAGTAACGCATTAGATGATACGCAATGGCCAAATGATCGTTTTCCATACGCTATGTTAAAAGAAGGTGATGCAACAAAAAATACAGCGAGTTTGCTTGGTATACCAAATGCAACAGCTGATATTCAAAGGGTTAGCCAAATTATTGAAAAGGAAATAGCTGAAACTAATGATAAAGATATTGTTTTTCTCTTTGATGGAACGAAAAGTATGGCCAGGCATATTAAAAAAGCTGGAAAGATAGCACAAAAAATTATTGATGAAATGAAGATAATTGAAAAGAAAAAAAACAAAGGAACATTGCTTTTTGGGGCAGCTATTTATAGAGATTACCCTGAAAAAGAAAAATGCTTTGAACCTGTTTCTTATTTACAAAAAGATTCGACGAGAATTCATAAAATTCTAAAATCCATTGAAGAAAGTACCTATACAAAAGAAACAGATCCTTATGATCCTTCATATTTTCCTGAAGCTATGTTTCAGGGAATTGTGAATTGCATTCATGCAATGGATTGGAGAATAAAATCCAATAAAATGATTTTCTTGATTGGAGATACAGGTGACCATTTACAAGCAAAAAAGTTTGATCAAGAATTATTTAATGAACAAAAAATTGCAAACTTACTTGTGAAAAAAGATATTTCTTTTAAAGCAATACATTTAGTGAGCAACGAGCAAAGAAAAAAACTTAGTGGAGAGCATGTTAAAGCATATGATAAGGCACAAAAATTATTTAAAACACAAAATAAGAAGATCATATCCGCTATTGCTAAGGAAAAACTATCTGAAATTAAAAGACTTGAGCAGAATGGAGCGATAAGTAAACAGAATATTAACTTTTTGAAAAGTTATTTTGCTTCGCTATCCAAAGTTACCAAAGAACAAAATGAAAAACAATATTCTGAATTTGGAGAAGGGAGATGGTCTCTCCATTATGTTCAGACAGATAAACAATATGAAGAGTTGATTGAAGATCAGGTTCATGGTTTGGTTAAACAAGTATATGACTGTCAAGATCTTAGGAAGTCTTTTAGAAATAGGGTTGAACCTAAATTAGACACATTCAAAACAACAGATATTAAGTCTTTTAAACCACAACTTATGTCTGGTATGGTTCTAAATCTTATAAAACGCATTGGTGAAGAAATATATGCGAATAGAAATGATTCTAGTTTTAAAGAACAGATGGAACAAATAATGTCTTCTGATCCAAATTTTAAAAAAACGGTTGAAAAGTCAAAAAGTGAAGAAGAAAAGATATATCTATTTGGTACAAAATGGTTAAAAGAATATGTAAAAAATGAAGAATTAAGTTTTTTTACAAGAGCTTATGTAATGTTTGACGATATCAATAAATTTTCCAAAATTGTTCTCTTTACAAAAGCTGAACTTGGAGAAATAATTGAAATGCTAGATATCTTTGTAAACAAATATAAAGGGAAAATTGTTCGTGACAATATCAAGCCATTATGGAAAAAGCTACTAATTAAAATACTTGGTGAGGGAGGAGATGAAGAAAAGCTTGAAGAAAAACTTGCTGAAATCAGTTTTGAAAAAGCATATGAACAACAATATGGAATAGCGTTACGAAGCAAACATAGTTTGCTAAAAATACCTTATGCAAAAATCGAAAATGGACTTCGTGAGTTACAGCCTCACGAGATCATTAACCTTCAAAAAAATTTAAGATCAACTCTCAAAAATTTAAAAAATTACATCAATAATAATCTTGAGTATAAAGAATATGGTGAGACATACTACTTTATCAAAGTTCAAGATTTATTGTAGATAATATTTCTAATTTTTCCAGGTGGCTATATGTTATTTCCCCGAAACTTTTTTCGTATTATATTAAAAGCGGATTTTAATCCGGAAAAAGGTAACAAAAACCAAAAACTTCATACAATTCAATGCAAAGTACCCTTAAGAGGAAGTTACTTTGTATTATTTTTATTAAGTTTTCTTGGTATTTTCTTTCTCTGTGTTCACATGGGATTTTTAGAGAAAAAAAAGATGTTAGAAATAAGCCCTTTTTCTTCTTCTATTCGTATCCAGGGGCAATTTACAATTAAACAATTACATAAGTTACAAAATACACTTGTTTTTAACTCCCATTCAAACACTTTAGAATTTGTACAAAAAGATAACCAACAAAAATATCATTTAGCTGTTATTCAGGGAGTATATCCCTGTAAAACAGTATATATTAGATTTGTTGATACTAAAGGAAATTTTACTCAAGAAACATATGAAGTAATAACGTTTACAAATTTGAATGGCAGTGATTTACCCAATAATGATGAACACCAACAAAATAGCAATATCCAGCTAAGTGAACCCAAAGCCTGCAAAGACATTTCATCATGGATTAAAAACCAATTGTCTGATGAACAATCTTTTTTTAGAGGGGGGAATGATAATGGAATGATCATATCAAAATCTCTTTTTCAGAAGCTTGGTCTATCTCAATCATCAGATAAGCATTTACAAGATGATACGATTTCTTTTATTTACCCATTTGGAAAGAAATATTTAATTGAAGAACGTACAGAAAAAAGGATGAAAAACAAATGGAAAAAATCGCTTTCTAAACAAGAAAGAATTGACCATGAAATTAGAGTTCCATTAAGAGGAATATCTACTTTTTTACCTGGAGGCGATGCCATTATTACAGAAGTCTTTTATGAACAACTTAGAGAAGGTTTAATTGATCCTTGTAAGGTTGCATCACAAGTTTATTTAAAATGGTCTGGTAAGAATGATAAATTGATTCACCAAAAAATTCGAGAGTGGGCTGAGAAATCTTTTAAACCCTATTTGGTTTCATGCTTTCAGATGCCATACAGACAGGAAATCAAATTGCAATTTACGCCACCTCCTTATGATCATAAAAAATATGATCAACTTCTCGCATGCTGCAATATTAAAAGAAAATTACTTGATCTTAATAATGAATTAAAACCAATAGAAATTCAGGCTGATTTTCCTGACAATAATGCATATAAATATGAAAGTGATGGACTGAAACATAAAACATACACCGATATTTACTTATATATCAATAAGACACCTGTTGTTATTAATCAAATCCATCAATTAACTTATATTTTAGATCATCAATATGATGCCATTATTGATACCCATCAAGTAATGACATTAAAAAAATATCGAGAAGATATTAATATTATTTTCTATATTTTTTATGCTTTAATTATAATCATTGGAATTATTATTTTTAGTTATATTTACATAACTTTTATTCTTCTTATACAGTCGAAAATAAATAATATTGGTGTATTAATGGCCATGGGAGCATCAAAACGATCAATCACTCTCGTTTACTTGTATGAAGCACTAAAACTGATTTTTATACCATTATGTTTATCTTTACTATTGGGGTATAGTGTTGAATTATTGTGGAAAACTATGTTTGAAGAATATTTTTATAATTTTAATATATTTTATGTAACATGGATATCATTTGTAACCATTTTAATAGCATTATTAGGCGCCTTTAAAGCTATTAATAATGTTGTTTCTCAAAAACCGTATAAATTAATTTCATATAAATTTTAAAAAATTGAGTTTAAAATGAATAATTGGACTTTTGAAGTACGTAATTTAATATGCCATTTTGATAAACACTCTGAAAAAAAAATACTGTATCCAAATTTTACCATACAAAAAAACAAAATTACTATCATTAAAGGAAGAACAGGGTGTGGAAAGACAACTTTATTAAATCTATTAGGCTTGATGGATGACGTTGATCTAACGAATGAAGGTATTATTAAATTTAAACCAGATATAGATAAAGAGCCCATAAGTTATAAAGAACTTTTCAATCAATCAGAATCTGAACTTGAAAATATCCGGAGAGAATATTTTGGATTTATGTTTCAGCAAGATCAGTTAATTGATGCTTTACCAGGATGGGATAATGTTTTTATTCCGTATGTATTAAAAAATACTAAAGCAACATTAGAGGAAGCAAAGAAAGCTGCAAAGAGCTTTATAACAAAATTTCATTTCGAAGATATGACTGATGATTTAATGGATCGCAGCCCTTCAACATATTCAGGTGGGCAAAGACAACGTGCTGCACTTATTCGGGCTTTGATTCACAATCCAAAAGTAATTTTTGCAGATGAACCCCTTGCTTCAGTTGACAGGGTAACGGCTACTGAGATTATCGACGTCTTACATCAACAAACAAAAAATGATACAACTGTTATCATGATTGTTCATGATACACATGAGTTTCTTTTTGATAAATATGATGTAAATGAAGTTATAATAAAAAATGAATAAATAATTGACCATTTAATCGAGTCAGTGTATATGTAATGATAAATGATAATTTAAATAAATTGGAAAGTTTTTTTAATGAAGGATCAGCTTGAAAAACTTATTGATGAAGGAAAAATTTCTGATGCCCGAAAAATACTTGTTAATCAATTAAAGCAATTTCCATCAGATGACTTTTGCCGATCATTGCTTGTACAGATTTTGATCATTAATGCTGAATGGGATAAAGCACTTAACCATCTGGCAATTTTAGAAGATCAAGAATCCAATTCAATATCAGGTAAAAAGATTTTATCAGGCTTAATTCATGCGGAAAAAAAACGTCATACAATTTTTACAAATCAAAAGACTTATCCGGATTTTTTTCCTGCCCCTCCATCATACTCACATGAACTATTGAATTTAAAAGATGATTTGTTGAGCAAAAATATCGCTAATGTGGACAACGCTATCAGCAATCTTAATGATAAACTGCCAATAATAACAGGATCTTTAAATGGAAAAACATTCAAACAATTTAAAAATAGTGATTCATTGTTGTCTCATGTATTTGAAATCGTAGCTTATGACCGGTATCTATGGATTAGTGTGGATCACATTAAAGAATTATCAATTGACGAACCGAAGTCATTGATTGATCTTGTATGGATTCCTGGAAAAATGATTACAACGAACAATATCACATTAAACTGCTATTTTCCTGTTTTATACCATGGATCATCAAAACATGAAAATGACTTAGTGAAAATGGGAAGAATGACTGATTTTACTTCAATTGGCAATGCCATACAATGTATTGGACACAATAATTTTGAAATTGATGATAAAGAATATGGCTTACTGGAACTTAAAAGTGTTTTGTTCACCAAGCAATAGGAGATATTAATGCCTGTAACTGTAACTCAAAAAGAAATTGAAAAAATTCTCCAACCGTTTTCACCTGATGACCCTTCAGGGATGCCTATTGAAGGATCATTACTTTTCGATCATCAGTTTCATGCAATAAAGACAGCATTTGATGAAAACAATTGGGATGACGTTATTGATTTCTCCTTAGAAATATTAATAGAGGATTATGTTTCACAAAAAACTGAACTTGAAAAACAAAAAGCGGAAGGTAATGAAAATTATGTATTAAAAAGTATTGGTAAATCAAAAGATTTGACAGTATCGGCATATCTGACGTTAGCATTGGTTCATAAAGAATCGTTTAATGGCTTGAGAAAAGGCTTGTATATTATACGAAATTTATTGACTATATTTTGGGATACAATTTATCCACATCGGCAAAATAATGATTTTGCATACTGGATCAATCCCTTGATGTTTATTTTCAGGTTAGAAAAAGCTCCTTATATATTAAAAAAAACAAGTGTTATTTCAAGCTCAAGTGATTATAATTTTGAGCAATGGGAAGATATTGATCGATTGCAAAAAAAACTTGAGAATAGAAAAAACAAAAAAGAAGTAATAGACGAGACAAAACATAAAGAAATCATTGCAAAATTAATCAAAGATATTGACGAAAAAACAAATAAAAAATCGTTGGCTATTGATGAAGCAGACGTTTATTTCTTGCAGGAACAGTTAGGTAATATTGAAAAATGTGAAAAGGAATTAAGGAAGTTCACCTCTTTTATTACAAATCAATTTATTGCTTCATATAAAATTACAGATGGTACTATTAAATATTTAAATGCTCATGCAGAAAGTAAAAAATTTAATAAATCATTAATAGATTGTATAGAAGCATTAAAAACAAAAGATTTTCAATCAAAAAAAGAACTGATTCAAGCAGTAAAAAACAAAGAAAAAATTGAGATTCTTTCAGAAGAAGAAAAACTTTTATTCCAATATGTGAAAAAAGATTCAGTGAGTTTTGACATACAAGACCTGAAACTATCAATAGAAGGTTGTCTACGAATTGCGAAAGTTATTTTTGAGCAGGCAAAAAAAAATTCTAAAATTGAAAATAATGTTGATAATAAAGAAAGCAGCAATATAGGCTACAAGATTAGTGTTAAGGAAGAAATACTTGACGCGATTGACAACAGTGATTCCTTTATGGACACTGATGAAACTGAGGAGTATTTGATGAATGATCTTATAAAAAATGAGAATAGTGACACAATTGAAGTAAATTTTTCGCAATCAGAAACATCTCATGACAACAGGCCCAATTTTATGACATCATGTTCAATGAATGAAAAAAAAATGTATAATAATGGTTTATCAATTTTGATGGGAAACAAAACAGACATCAATAACCTTCTAAAAGCAATTCAACCAATTAAAATTGCTGTTAATTTTTCACCTTCAAAAAGACAGGAATGTCGATATAAATTATTAATTGCAAAGCTTTGCCTGAAAGCAGATAAACCAGAATTTGCAATTGTCATTGCTGAAGAACTCTACAAGATGATTGAGGAGATGGATTTAATTAAGTGGGAATCACCAGTCTGGATTTCTGAAATCATTGATACATATTATCAATGTTTACTGAAACAAAATAATGATAATGAAGAATTAAAGAATAAGCTATTCAATCAATTATGTTCTTTGAATATAACGAAAATATTAATTGGTAAAAACAATAATATAATAGAAAAATAAATTTTCTATAAGTTTTTTAGGAGGAAAAATGGGAGATAGTATCCAAGATAAATTAGACCGTGTAAGACCACCGCGTGTTCAACTTAAATACAAAGTATACACTAATAATGCAATTGTTTTGAAAGAACTTCCTTTTGTTGTGGGAGTAATGGGGGATTTTACAGGTTATGTTGACCCTGATAGCCCTCAAAAACCTATAAAAGAAAGGTCATTCATCAATATTGACAGAGATGAATTTAATCAAAGGCTAAAAGCATGTAATCCCAGAGTAAATTGCAAAGTAGAAAATACCATCAGTTTTAAACTCACTGAAGAAGATCTTAAAGAGCTTAAAACAAATGAAATCTCGGATGATATTATTGAAAAGCTTCAGCCAATGGTTTTTTCTGAGGAAAATAAATTACATTTTACTGATAAAAATGAGTTTATCAAAAAATTAAAAGAGATACTTGGAGAAACAAATGATGATACAATTGACGCGATAATGGAAACAGTACAAAAAAAATTTTTGGTAGATATAACATTTAATTCAATTGATGATTTTAGACCTGATAATGTTGCTCTTAAAATACCTGAGTTGGCAGAACTTTTAGATAAACGAAAAAAACTTAAGGATCTTTTAGTCAAAATGGAGACAAAACCCAAATTGCAAAACTGGTTGGACAAAATAATTGGCGATAAAGAATTTCAAGAACAATTAAATCAAGAATTACAAACGATTAAATAGTAAACGTTTGTTTTCAATTTGAAAAAAGGAGGTTATATGCCTGAAAACAATACACCTTTACTGAACCAAATTATACTTGAAGGTCGAATGGCAGAAGAAGACAATGAAGACCAGATGAAAAACGCGAAAGCTACTATTAGTTCGTTTGTACAGGATCTTATGGAAGACCAGGTGAATATTTCTCTTACAAAAGAAAAAATGATCAAACAAAGAATTGAAGAAATTAATCAATTGCTTCAAAAACAGCTAAATCCCATTATTCATCATCCTGATTTTCAAAAATTAGAAGCATCCTGGCGAGGCTTACATTATCTGGTTATGCAAAGTGAAACCAGTGAATCATTGAAGATTCGTTTTTTTAATGCCAAAAAAGATGACATGAAAGATGACTTAAACAAAGCTTCTGAATTCGACCAGTCCAGCTTGTTTAAAAAAGTTTATACCAATGAATACGGTCAATATGGTGGTATTCCTTTTGGCGTATTGATTGGAGATTACGAGTTTAGAAATCACCCCCAGGACATTGATATGCTAAAGAAATTATCTGAGGTCGCAGCAGCATCTCATACACCATTTATTTCGGCGGCATCACCAAAATTATTTGACTGGGACAGTTTTTCAGAATTAAATAAACCCAGAGATTTATCAAAAATTTTCGAGGGTGATGATTACGCAAAATGGCGTTCTTTTAGAAATTCAGAAGAATCAAGATATGTTGTATTAACTCTTCCACACATTCTTATGAGAATGCCCTATGGAGAAGATACGGATCCAATTAAATTATTCCCTTTTGAAGAGAATGTCAGCGGAGACGATAGTTCAAAATATTTATGGGGTAATGCCGCATACGCTCTTGGAACTCGTATAACTGATGCTTTTGCTAAATATGGATGGTGTGCTGCTATCAGAGGGCCTGAAGGCGGGGGATTGGTTGAAGGACTTCCTGTGCATCTTTTTGAAACTGAGGAAGAAGGAAAACAGATGAAATGTCCTACTGAAGTTCTGATTCCTGATAGGCGAGAAAATGAGTTCTCAAAGCTTGGCTTTGCGCCTTTACTTCATTGCAGAGGTACAGACTATGCTGCCTTTTTCAGTGTTCAAACAACCAGAAAAGAACAAGTTTTTAATAAACCAGAAGCAAATGCAAGTGAGCGTCTTTCTGCTCAACTTCAGTACATGTTCAGTGCTTGCAGAATTGCTCATTATGTTAAGTGTATGATGAGAGATAAAATTGGTGCCATGATGGATGAAGATGATATTTCTGATTATTTGAATGAATGGATTATTCAATATGTTACGGATTCTCCTGGTGATGGTCAATCGATAAAAGCAAGAAAACCTTTTAAAGCAGCTCGTATAGATGTCGTTCCTATTAAAGGAAAGCCAGGATGTTATGAATCCAACATATTTTTACGCCCTCATTATATGCTTGATTCATTTAATGCGGACATAAGTCTAGTGGCAGAATTACCACCTCCATTAGCAAATAAAGGATAGCTTTTTGCTATAAAAAAAATAAATAAAACATATTTCAAAAAAGGAGAAAAAAAATGGCTTTTGATGCTTATTTAAATGTCGAAGGTATACCGGGTGAAGCCACTGATTCAGGGCATGAGAAATGGATTACAATTAAAGGCTTTTCCCATATGGTTTCAATGGCAATGACCGAAGAAAGGCATGATGGTGGTCCTGGACCTGGTCAAAGGTCGGATCACGGTCAATTTTGCATTGAAAAAAGATTGGATAGTACGACGCCCACCCTTTCCTTGTATTGCTGTCAGGGAAAAAGTATAGGAACAGTAAAAGTTGATCTTTGCAGGACTATTGGAGGAAAACCGGTTACTTACATGCAATACGAGATGACTGATGTTTTTATAACGCGAGTCGCGCCACAGGGCCGTTTTGAACAAGGTGGCAGTATGCCTCCTGAAGAAGTTACATTTAATTATGGAAAAATTGTCTGGAAATACACTCATACAGATCAAAAAACAGGCGCTAAAGGAAAAGATGTGGAAACAAACTGGAATATAATTACAAACAAACAGGATTAATATCAATTTTTAAGGTATTATCTGTTCAAATTTATCATAATTACCAGGCAGCTTTGATATTTTCAATGAATACATTAAGTTGCCTGGCTAATAAGAATAAGGTTAAAATGTTAACGCAAAACCTGTTTTATTCATCAATAATTGGTAGACTTGTTGAGTTTGATGATGATGAAAATAATTCAAGTACAGACACTCAATTGGAAAAAACCGGAAATTCCTTATATCGTCGACAACCGGTGGTATCACCTTATTGCTCTTTTTATCAGTTAAAGAAGTCAATTTTAAATGATCTTGAAGAACTATTAAATTCGCGCCGAACAATTGCTTCTTGTCCTGAATCTTATACAGAGCTAACACAATCTCTTTTTGTTTATGGTTTAAAGGATGTTACTGCTAATGATATTTTTGACCTTTCGGTGATATCTGACCTGAAAACAGACATCGAACAGACAATAGACATGTTTGAGACCAGATTGAGTCAGGTTACCGTAGAATTATCATCCAATACAAGCCCTGTGGATAACAACGCAATCAAAGAAATGGCCCTTTCGAATGATATTAGATTTTCAATTAATGCCATGATTGATGTAACGCCAATAAAGGAACCAGTGGTTTTCGATACAAGATTCGATTTAATTAAAGGTAATTATACTATAACAATGTGAATAAAATGAAAAACGATCTACTAGAATATTACGAAAAAGAGCTTTCTTTTATACGAAAATTATCAATGGATTTTGCACAGAACTATCCGGAAATAGCGCCACGATTGTTGTTATTTCCGGATCGTAGTGAAGATCCTCAAACAGAGCGGTTACTCGAAGCTTTTGCTTTTTTAACCGGTAGAATTCATAAAAAAATAGATGAAGGTTTCCCCAAATTTATTAAATCTTTGTTGACGATTGTATATCCACATTACAATAGACCGGTTCCTTCAATGTCTATTGTTCAATTTCATCATAATTATGCAGATACAAAAGGTGAATGTATTGATCGAAATGTATTTTTACATTCAAATAGCGCTAAAGATTACCAAAATAATAATAGCTTTCGTTTTAAAACTTGTTATCCTGTTACGTTATTGCCCATTGATATTTTCAGAGCCAGCATGCAACTTACCCCGCCTGATCATTATGAAAATGTTCAAAATGCAATATGCATTTCTCTTAGAGCAAGGAACAGCATGGATTTCTCAGAATTAAACTGCAATAAATTTCGTTTTTTTCTTCACGGTGAAACCCATTATATTTATGATTTGTATGATTTGATTATGAACAACACCATTAGAGTGGAATACCATTTTACTCATCAAAGAAAAACCTTTTCAAAAGATATTATAAAATCAGTAGGTTTTAGACTTGATGAAGGATTGCTGCCCTATCCTGAAAATTCCCACCAATGCTATCGATTGTTGTTTGAATATTTTTATTTTCCAAAAAAATTTCTTTATATTGATTTAGATCATTCTAACTTCTTAGGTACTGAAGAGCCTTTGGGCGATTCTCTTGATATCTGGATATATGTGAATAAAAATTTTTCAGATTCAAATCAAATTGATCATAAAACATTTCAAATGTATTCAACACCTGCTGTTAATTTATTTGATCGTGATTCTGAAATCGTAAGAATTGATCATAAAAAGATAGATTACCCTTTAATTGCTGATTTTAATTATACAGAGTCAACAGAAATATACTCTGTTAATGCTATTGAAATGATATCTGAGCCTTCATCAAATAAAGATATCATTTTTGAACCATTATATGGATTTCATCACGAAACAATAGATCCTGGACGATTACCCAAAAAAGTTTTTTATAGTACCGAACGTCGCCAAAGAGAGAAAAAAGAAAACGCCAAAAATGACATCTATGTTTCTTTTTCTCATAATATTACAGATCTTGAAGAACCAGAACCCATATTAATTCAAGCCCAGGTCACCTGCTTTAATGGCGATGGACCATCAAAAATTCCATTTGGTTATTATCCATCAAGAGTTGGAGAAATCAATGAAACAGATTTTTTTCTTGATCAACCAGGAAACTCGGTTGAAGCAACTTACTGTTTGAGTAAACCAACACCTTCCAGAGGAGGCTTTAAAGACGAACAACTATCATTGAAATTATTGTCTCATTTATCATTAAACTATATGTCTTTATCAAAAGAAGGCCTGGCAGCTTTAAAAGAAATTCTAAAGCTCTATTCATTTGAAGATTCAATTTCAATCCAGAGACAAATTCAGGCAATTCAATCCATAAATTATAAAAATATTACAAGAAAAATGTATTTTGATGATACATGGATGTTCTGCAGGGGGGTACACATTACCATTGAATTGGATGAAGATGGTTTCATTGGCTCTGGTGCTTATTTGTTTGGGTGCATTTTGAATGAATTCTTTACTCAATATGTTTCAATTAATTCGTTTACCCAGTTAACACTAAAATCGATAAACGGAGGAGTTATTTCAGAATGGAAGCCGAAAAATGGTACAAAAAAAATAATATGAAACAACAGTTAATTGATAAATATCACAGGTTTTCATTTTATCAGGCGGTATCTCTTTTTGAATCTATTTTGAAAAAAGAATCTGATTATAAAAAAAATTTAGGAGATGCATCATTTATAGAAGAGGAGTGTCTTAGATTCTCCGTTATACCTGATATTTCTTTTCCACCCAACAATATTAATAAAGTAACTTTCAATGAAAATCAGCAGCAAGTTCATATGTATTTATCCTTTTTTGGATTGTTAGGTCCTTTAGGAATTCTACCTGAGTGGTATAATGAACTGGCGATCTTGATGGATCGGAAATATAAAAATGAAGAACAGGAACCTGGGCAATACAAGCCGTCGCCTTTAACAGCATTTATTAATATGTTCCAGCATCGATTAACGACCTTCTTTTATCTTGCATGGAAAAAAACACAATTTACAAAATTTTTCTACAATGATTCTAACTTAACACATTATTTAATGAGTTTAGTGGGGCTTGGTACAAAAGAGGCAGCAAATTTAGCGACAGACTTTGACAATATCCCGCTTAATTACTGTGGTATGATTTCTCAAGGAATACCAGTAAGAGATACGATACAAAAAATAGTCGCTTCACACTTGAATACAACGGTTAAGATAACAGAAAATATGCATCGTCTTTTGCCTCTTGAAAAAATAGATCAAACAAGATTGGGCCACAAAGATAGCTGCTTAGGCGTTGATGTTGTTTGTGGTAACTTTTATCATGATTGTCAATCTGCGTTTCAAATTGATATTGGTCCAATTTCTTACAATGAATATATCAAACTCGTTCAAATTGATAATGGCAGAAAACATCGATCTTTAATTCGCTTGATTCAATTTATAGCAGGCCCAGAGTTTGAATTCGATGTTAATATTTATATTTTAAAAAAAGAAATACCTCAAATTAAATTATCCAAAAAGCAAGCCCCTGCTTGTTTGTTGGGAATATCAACATGGTTGGTAAAACAATATTCATAATAAAAGTCAGGAGAAAAAATGCCTCAACCAAATATTCTGGAAGAACTTTTTAGTAAATTAAATCCAACATGTTTAGATGCACTAGAGTCTGCGGCTGGTTTATGTCTGGCTCGAGGGCATTATAATGTTGAAATTGAACATTTTGTTCTTAAATTATTACAGACCAATCAAACTGATATTCATTTAATATTAAAATATTTTGACATTCATGAATCTGATTTTATTAAAGATATTGAGTCTGAAACGGAAAAATTTAAAACAGGTAATTCAGGTTCTCCATTGATGTCCATTAGAATTCCCAAATTGATTAAACACACATGGTTGGAATCGTCTATCAAATATAGTGCCTCAAAAATTCGATCTGGATATTTTCTCATTACAATGATTGAAAATGAAGAATGTGAACAAATTGTCAGCCATTCAATCCGAAAATTAAAAAACAAGATATCAATAGAAAAACTGGTTCAATTGTTCGATCAAATAACTGAAACATCCATTGAATCAGAAAAACAACAGATAACAGTTGTAAAAGACGAATATCCTGAGGCTATTCATGGTCAGTCGGCGCTTGATCAGTTTACTATAAATTTTACACAAATGGCAGAAAATGGAGACTTTGATCCAATTGTGGGGCGAGAAGACGAAATAAATTTAATTATTGATACATTGTTACGTAAAAGACAAAACAATCCAATATTAATTGGTGAAGCTGGCGTTGGCAAAACAGCTATTGTTGAAGGATTATCACTTAAAATTGTTACTGGTGAAATACCATCTCCATTGCAAAATGCTGAAATCAGAGCGCTTGATATTGGATTACTCCAGGCTGGGGCAGGTATCAAAGGAGAATTTGAAAAGCGTTTAAAAAATATCATAAAAGAGATTAAATCTTCATCAAAAAATATTATTCTTTTTATTGATGAGGCTCATACAATTATCGGTGCTGGTAATGTTCAAGGGGCTGCAGATGCTGCCAATTTATTGAAACCTGAATTAGCAAGAGGAACACTGAAAACAATAGCAGGAACAACATGGTCTGAGTATAAAAAATATTTTGAAACAGATGTCGCGCTAACAAGAAGATTTCAAGTTGTAAAAGTTGAAGAACCTGATGAAAAAAAAGCCATATTCATGATTCGTGCAATTGCATCGTCCTTTGAAAAACATCATAATGTATTGATTATGGATGATGCCATATCTGCCTGTGTTCATTTATCAAAAAGATATATCTCCTCACGATACCTTCCCGATAAAGCTGTCAGTGTTCTGGATACAGCCTGTTCTAGAGTTGCTTTAGGTCTTCAATCAAATCCAAAACAGATTGAAGGTCGGAAAAAAGAATTATATGATATTGACCTTGAAATAAACAGACTTGAAAAGGAAATGCAAACCGGCTCTGAACATCAAGAACGTCTTGAACTGTTGTCTGAACAAAAGAAAATGATTGAAAAACAACTCGATGAACTTCAAAATCAATTCTCCCAAGAAAAGGAATTAACGACAAAAATTCTTTCAATTTATCACAACATTTTTAAAACTCGTGAAGAAAAAATATCCGATCACTCTGAATCATTGGAAGATGAAAAACTGGAATTAAAAAGACTTGAAAAACAATTAGCTGATATACAAAAAGATGATCCGCTTATTCATTATATTGTTAATGCAGAGACCATTGCAGATGTTATTTCCGGATGGACGGGTATTCCTGTTGGAAGAATGCAAACAGATGATATTTCAAATGTACTGAAATTGGAGAGCCATTTACAAAAAAGAGTTGTTTGTCAGGATAATGCCATAACATCTATTGCGAATACGATTCAGGCAAAATTTGCTGGTATAGAAGATCCAATTAAACCAACAGGCGTTTTTCTTTTATGTGGTCCCAGTGGTGTTGGAAAAACTGAAACAGCGCTATCGTTGGCAGAATTACTATTCGGTGGGCAAGACAGTCTTGTCTGTATAAATATGTCAGAATATCAAGAGAAATCATCTGTCTCTGGATTAAAGGGAACAACGGCAGGATATGTAGGATATGGCTCAGGAGGAATTTTGACCGAGGCTGTTCGGAAAAGACCATTTAGTCTTGTTCTTTTGGATGAAGTAGAAAAAGCACATGCTGATGTGATGGATATTTTCTATCAAGTCTTTGATAAAGGGATTTTAACCGATGGTGAAGGAAGAACCACTGACTTTAGAAATACACTGATTATTTTGACATCAAATTTAGCAACCGACACGATTACAAAAGTTTGTGCAGATGAAGAAACAAGACCTGTATTTTCGGCGCTTAAAACAATGGTCAAAAAAGATCTTCTGGAACATTTTAAACCTGCCTTTTTAGGCAGGCTTAACATTATTCCTTACTATCCAATACATTCATCTGGCATGAAGCAAATCATAAAAATAAAATTAGATCAGATCAAACAAAGAATATATGAACAAAAACATATTCACCTTGATTATAACGAAAGCATTGTTGACCACATTCAATCGAAATGCATTGATTCCGATAGTGGTGCCAGAAATGTCGATCAAGTATTAACAAATTCTCTGATACCAGACTTATCCAGAAATATTTTGAATCATATGGCAAATGGAAAAAAAATAGATCGTATTTCTATATTATTCAAGGATGGTGAAATTCAATATAAGAATCAACTTAAATAGTATTTAAAAATGTTGGTCAATTAAGTGACCTGGTTACAAATAACCCGACTTCCAGTTATTCCGAATGGGTATCATATTATCAACAGGAATATCCAGATGCTATATACTATCAAAAAACAAATAATGGACTTAAAGTCACTTACGATAATTTTTAATCAATCTGTCAATTTCATTTATAATAAATTTTTAATTGTTAGCCTGGAACATTAAATATGAAATATACACAAAAAAATAGATTTATAGCTATTAATACCCCACTTGGTGAAGATACATTACTGTTAACACATTTTTCAGGTGTCGAAGGAATTTCCAAGCCCTTCAATTTTTTCCTAAAAATGTTTTCTGAAGATCATTCATTGTCATTTGAAAATATCATTGGAAAACAGGTTTCTGTCTCTATTCGGCTTGCAGATGATAGTAAACGGTTTTTTAATGGAATTATTTATCGTTTTTCCAGGTCTCGAGTTGGTGGAAAAGAAGGAGAAGATGTTCGGTTTTCATATTTTGAAGCGACAATGGTTCCTTATTTCAAGCTGCTTGAGCATACTATAAATACACGTATTTTTCAGAATAAATCAGTTCCAGATATTATCAAACAAATTTTTAAGGAAAGAGGATTACAGAATTATTCTTTTAAACTGAATAAAACTTATTCTGCTAGAACGTATTGTGTACAATATCAGGAAACGGATTTTGATTTTATTTCGCGCTTATTGTCTGAAGAAGGTATTTTTTATTTCTTTGAACATACTTCAAGCTTACACAAAATGATTCTTGCTGACGCTTCAAGTCATCATAAATCATGCCCTAAACAAAAAAGTGCAATCTATCAATTAACAGGTGGAGGGGCACAAAAGGAAGATTTTGTTATATCTCTTCAAAAAAAGCAGCAAATTCAATCGGGAAAAATATCATTAAACGACTTTAATTATGAAACACCAAATGTTTTTATGGCCTGTTCTATCAAAGGAAATGTCCAGTCCGGTCCAGGCGAAAGAGAAATATATGAACATCCAGGTAAATATTCAACATTAGATGATGGAAACCGCATAGCACGTATTAGGATGGAAGAACAGGATACCTATTTTACAACAATTTCTGGAACAAGTAATTGCCGTGCTTTTACAAGTGGTTTTCGCTTTAAAATTGAAAAATTTATCCATAACGACTTAAATAACAAAGAATTAGTACTTGTTCATATAGAACATAATGCAGAAATAGGATATAATTATCCTGGCACTTTAACCCAAAGCAAAAAATTTCAGTATCATAATACATTTACCTGTATTCCATACGATGTTCCATTCAGGCCGTCTCGAAAGTTTCAGAAACCCAAGATTACAGGCATACAGACCGCTATTGTTGTTGGCCCATCCGGAGAAGAAATTTTTACTGATAACGAAGGATATGGAAGAGTTAAGGTTCAATTCCATTGGGATCGTGAAGGTAAATATAACGAAAACAGTTCTTGTTGGATTAGGGTTTCGCAGAATTGGGCAGATAAAAATTGGGGAATATTCACACTTCCGAGAATTGGACAAGAAGTAATTGTTTCATTTGTTGATGGTGATCCTGATAAACCTATAATCGTAGGTTGTGTACATAATGCAATAGCACTTCCCCCTTATAAATTGCCTAAAGAAAAAACAAAGTCTACCATAAAAACATTAAGTTCTAAAAATGGTGGGGGGTATAATGAAATAAGATTTGAAGATAAAAAAGATAATGAACAAATTTTTGTCCATGCTCAAAAAGACATTGATATTCGAATTGAGAATGATTCAAGAACGTTGATTGAAAAAAAAGCCCACACTATAATTAAAGATAACCAGATATCACGTATTGATGGAAAAAAATCACTCATAGTTGCGAAAGATAATCATATAAAGGTTAAAAATAATTATGCCCTTGATACAGACAATGAAATCCATGTAAAAGCAGGCCAAAAAATTATTATTGAAGCAGGATCAAAAATTTCCATAAAAGTTGGAGGATCATTTATAAATATTGATTCTTCATCAATTTACATTAACAGTCCAATGATTTATTTAAATAGCGGAGGTTCCCCTGAAAATGGTTCAGGATGCGAACCAGATGTTGCTGAAGAAGCAGACAAGGGAAAACCTGGAACACGTGCAAAAGTTAGAACAGGTTGAATGTTCTGAAACAATATAATATATAATAACAAGGATTCAATGATCTATATTTCAACAGACCAGATGAATAAATTTTCAGATGTATCAAGAAAAAATTTTGAAAAAAGGCTGATTGATCATCTTGAAAAAGCATACCCAGAGGAAATCTGGAATCTTTCTGAACATGAATTGATAATGCAAGTACAAAATTTAATTGATAAAGCTTTTGCTTATGGAATCGTTACTGAAGAAGATGTTGCTACTTTCATAGATATTTCTTTTGAACTTGGAGAAAAAATCAATACAGATGAGCAGTTTAGCTGGATAATTGAGATTTTATCAAAGGAAGAACTTGATGGGCAAGCTAAAATCAGCATGATAGAAGAAATATTGTTTTTATAAAAAATTATTTTTGTTGGATTAGATCGTATGAAATTTCCGAAAATTGAATATTTAGTGATAGAAAAGTTTTTTTCTTCTCTAAAACAAAGATTCACTGAAGCTAAACGAATTACCTTATTAAAGGATCGTATAAATAAGCTTGAAGATGCAAAAAAAGAAATTTCATCTATCGATCCTTACAATAAAGAAAGAGAATCTCGTAAAAAAAAGTTGCAGGATTCTATAGATGAAAAGTTGTCTGTGTGCAGGGAAGAACTCTCAATAAGGCAAAAGCTGATTGATGCAAAAACAGATGATGAAAAAAAAATATTGCGAAATCAACTTAAGGACAATAAAGAAAAATATCCAAAATTGTATAATAAAGGTGAAGTTGCTTCACCTTGTACTAACTGTATTGATTTATTGGTTAAAGATTTTAAATCAAAGCATGATAAAGAAAAGAAATATCGTGAAGAACTTGTCAAAGGAATGAAATTAATAAATACAAGTTTTCTAAATGGAGATTACAGGTTCATGTACAGGCACAATCAAAAGGATGACAATGATAAGAGATATTATAAAATGCCAGGAAATTGTTGGCAACCTGTAAGACCTGAATCAAAAGGTTCTGAGCAAAGTATAATCTTAGACTATCTTACAAAAAAGAATGTTAAGCCTTCAGATGCAATAGAGTCTCTTTTTACTGGTTCTGAAGGCCCTATTGTCATTGAATGTTTGACAGCTATATATATTATCCATTACAGGGCAATTTTAAAAACCATTGGCCCTGATAAATTTAATCAAATGTTTAAAAATGGAATACGAATCTCCCCCAACAAAAGTCCTATACTTGATTATTTTATTATTGAAGAAGAGAATAAAGCTTTTGATTTAAAAAAAGGTGATTGGGTTTATTTTAAAAACCATGAAGATTACCTTAAAAGACATAAAAATAGTGCTGTTCGTTCATTTCAAGGTGAAAATGCTCTTTTAATGAATAATGATGTGTATGAAGGATTCGGTATTCCTCCTAGCAGTGAAAAAAAATTGAATGAGGAATTACTTGATGCTTACAATAAAGAACCTACAATGCCTGATCCTGCGAATCCTGGTACGTATATTATTAATAAAAGTGCCCAAAATAACTTCCCTGAGGTTAAAGAATCAGATATCCCGGGATTATATATAAATGGCAAAATTTATCCTGTTGTAAAGCCTGATATGGAAAAGATTTTTAATTTGGAGAATTCCCCTTGATTAATAAAATGATTTTCCTTTTATTAATAAATTTAAATTGTTTATTTTTTACCCAGATTTTTATAGAGGAAATTATTATGGCAAATGCCGATTTAAAAAATAAAAGTTATGAAAAATTGTCAATAGATTATCAAAATGCAAAACATAACTCCAATATGTCAGCTTTTGTAATCAAGATGAGTAAACATAAAGACTTTGCTGATTGGCTTAACAGCGATACAATTGGGTGTGATGATTTTTTTCAATGTACTCTGTCAACACCGGACATTGAAAGTAAAATAGAGTTGATTGACAGCAGAAAAAAAACGTTAAAATGGATGCGAGAAATCGAAAAATTAATTCAGTCGTCAGTTCCTCTTGAAAATAGTTTTACTTCTATTGTTAATGGTATTTCAAATATGTCTTTCCCATCTGAAGAAAAGGTTCAAAATTTTATATTTTTACATACAAGAATTCCTAATTTTTACAATGATGCCCATGAGGTGCTGTTTTTTTACTTTTTCGCTAATATTTCTAAAAACAGAAAAGACATTAAGGTTCTCACTGATCATCTTCTTGAAGATCCGTTATGGGTAACCGATAGCATGATTTTATCAAGATTTGCCGTTTTGATCGACCATATCCTTATAAAAATAGTGCTGGATGTAATAGCAAATGCAGACAAAAAAATTGTTTCTAAAATGATTATAGAAGATTTATATGATTCAATAAAAGGATTAACAGGCTTAGAATGCAAATCTGAAGATCAGGAATGCCTGAAAAGTGTATATGAATGGTATGATAAAAACAATAACAAACTTACACTTAATTATACTTCTTTGTATCCTTCGCCTGGATTTGAACCTTTGTTTATTATTATAAAATAATGACAGACTTATTAGTAAAAGTTTTAATATATAGATAAATGCAATAAGGATTAAAGAATATGCCACCACAAGGAAGATTAGGAGATTTTTCAACAGCTCCGGTTGATGCACATGGATGTCCTGCCTGTCCTCATCTTCAAGTAACTGGCCCTGCAATTACAGGTTCATCCGATGTAATTGTAAATTTCCTGCCAGCTTTACGGGTAGGAGATAAAGGTATTCATGCAGCTTGTTGCGGGCCTAATACATGGACAGCGGTAAAAGGTAGTAATACCGTTATTATTAATGGTAAAGCTGCCCATCGATTGGGTGACAAAGACAGCCATTGCGGTGGAGATGGATCTCTTGTTAAAGGAAGTCCTGATGTTATTGTAGGTGATAATAGCCAGGCAAATGCTCTTAAATCTGCAGCTTCATCTGGCAAACCTCTTTGTGAAAAGTGAGCGTAATTTTTAAAGGAACCCGTGAAGGTTCTTATGAGTTAATATAAAGATGAATTTATTCAAATTTATAGATCATATAAACTGGATTTCAGGTAATGAAACAGCTAATGATTCAATATCGCTATTTTATTTTCTTGATTCAGCAAGAAACCCTGAAATTTTTCAACATATAAAGAAGCATAAGTGTGAAAAAAATATACTTTATTCTGAAGAAAATGCAAGAGAGTTAATAGACGTTGCACCATATCTGATTAATTGTAATACGAACCCTCTGTTAGCTGAATGGCTATTACAAGAAAAAGGGAATTCATATGGCTATTTTTTTGAATCTTCAGCATCAATAGAACAACTCATTAATCATTTTAAAAAATTTATTTTTGCTTGTGACGAAAAAGGAAGACATTATTTTTTTCGTTTTTATGATCCAAGAGTGATTCGTATCTATCTGCCAACCTGTTCAAAAGATGAGCTAATGAATTTTTTTGGTCTTGTATCACGATTTATTGTTGAGAAAGAATCATCTGAAAATATAGATCTTTTTTACATGAATAATGGTCAACTCATTATCAAAGAAATCTGCTTTTGAGAAGACCACTGCAAAATTATAAAAGAGGTTGATATGCCTGCTCCAAATGCTGAAATGCTGTCAAAACTGGCGAAATGCAATTTTATTTCAAAAAGAATCAATTTACCAATAGATTGGTCCGAACCCGGAAGTCAGTTTCCTGATGCATTTAAAGAAAAAGAAAGAACGACAACGCCAAATTCACCATTGACATTATTTAAAGAATCGTCTTTAAATAAATATCATGTTGAGACAGCAAAAGAAATTAGTGATTTAATTTCAGAGTACATAGAAGGAGTGACCCGTGCAGTGTGTAAAGGGATTGATTTCTGGATGAAAATGGCTATCGTAGCGGGAGTTAGCATTAATGGACCTATTGGTTTAATATTACCAGGTTGTATTGCTGGTCCTTTAATTTCTCCGGTTATTTTTGCAAAAGCACCAAAAAAATCAGCTCAGGAAACTAAATATTCCAGTGCTATTGCCAATGCAATAGGAAAAAGTTGGCAATCCTGGCATATAGGATTAACAGGCGTACTCTCTTACCCTTTATTTGCGCTTTCTCCTTCTCCAATTGCTCCTCCAACACCTAATGTGCCATTACCGCTTATCGCATTAACTTCAGTTGGAGAAATTGAATTATCGCCGAAAATTTTGAAACAATCGATGGAAACAAATTTTGCTGATCCGAAATCTCTTCATTCTTCGGATATATTTGATGCTGTTTCAAAATCAGTCAATACAGTGTTTCAAACATTTAAAATGACAACTGTCATTCAAGGAGTAATGGGTACAGGTCCTGTTCCTTCATTTCCTGCAGGCCCTGTTATTGGTGGAACAGTAATTCCTAAACCTAATGTAATTATTTAATTTGGTTAAAAAAATGCAAATTAAAAATCAAACTTATTTTGCTGTTGAAGCATTACCTTCAATAGATACTGACAATAAGGCAATTCTTACAATTATTGTAAAAGGAACATTTTCTTTTGAATCTCCTGAAGTTATCAGATGTTTAAAAGAGCAAGATGAAATACAATTCGCTGATGTTTTGTATGATAATAATGAATTCAGTACGACGATGTTTGAAAATGATATCGCTCCTTTTAAACCTTGTGCAGATATCATTGTTGTAGGTAAAGCATATGCACCTCAAAAAATTCCTGTTTCAAGTTTTACTGCAACACTGCAAGTTGGAAAACTTCGCAAAGAATTATCTATTTTTGGCCATCGATATTGGATTAATAAAAATAAATATTCTATACCAGAAAAAATACTTGAAATGCCAATAAGGTATGAAAATGCTTATGGCGGATTTGATATTAATAATAAGAGTGAATACTTTAGTGAAAATCTTTCAGGAAAAGGGTTTATTTCTAATAAACATAAAAGTGGGATTGAAAATATTCCTTTGCCAAATATTGAAGACTCAAATTGCTTGATATCAAGTTATAAAGATAAACCAGAAAAGCCCGCAGGAATGGGAGTATATTCTAAATTATGGCGTTCACGATTAAAACATGCTGGAACATTTAATGATGACTGGCGAAAAAATAAATCCCCTAACATGCCCGAAGATTTTGACCCATTATATTATAACGCTGCTCACCCTGATATGCAAATTAATGGTTACTTAAGCGGTAATGAAACTATAATTTTGGAAAACCTGACGACTTATCCGAATTCAAGGTATGAATTTAACCTTCCTGAAGTTTCAATTAAAACCACAATCATAAAAAAATTTGAATATGAATACAGTGAATCTTTGAAAAAAACGCCTGATGAATCCAAAGAAATAATAATGAACATAGACACATTATGTATAATTCCCGATGAAAAGAAAATTTTGATAACCTGGCGTGGTAAGGAACAGCTATCAGATATAAATGCCTTGGAAGTAAATAAAATTATTATAGAATCGGAAAATTCTCCAGAAATGGAGTCTTAACAAAAGAGAGGAAAATAATCATGAAAGATTATTGTTTGATAAAATTTCATTATCTTAAAAAAATTACAGTTCTATTTCTATTTATAAATTTAATATTAATATCAACTATCTATGCAAATAAAATTAGTATCGAACATGTTGTTTCAGCAATGCAAGTCTTAGCATTCGCAAACAATGGTGCTGATATTTACATAGATATTGATGGTGACATGACCATGGGATTACCTGAAATCATTTTCATGATAACTCAGATATCCAAACAAACAAATATGGATGGTGATTTTCCTGATAAACCTGTTTTAAATGTATCCTCTTCTGTTACGGGATTAGAAGATCAACCCATTCCTATTACGATAACTGTTAATCTTTCAGATACCGATGGATCAGAAGTTTTACAAAATATTATTATTACAAATTTACCAGGTGGTGCAAGATTTTCAGCAGGAGAAAAAAAAGATAATGGCCAATGGGAAGTTCCAGTTTCTGAATTAAATGGGCTGAGTGTATATGCTCCCGCAAATAGTGATGATGATTTTATAATTAATGTATATGCTTCATCAAAAGAAAAAAGTAATGACCTCTCGGCAATTACAAAGAAAACAATTAAAGTGAATGTTGAAGGTGATGCTGATCCTCCAAAGCTAATTATTGAAAATACAAAAGGTTTAGAGGATATGCCAATTCCTTTAACAATAAATGTAGAGGTTATAGATAAAGATTCTGAAGTCATTAATAATATTAATATTTCAAATATTCCAACCAACGCGTTATTATCAAATGGAACTTTCAGCACTAATGGGAACTGTAATATTTCTCCCGAGCAGTTAGATAATTTAACGATAACATCTCCTCCAAACAGTGATAATAACTATACGCTGACAATTTCTGTCACATCAAAAGAGATTAGTAATGGCTATACTGCATTATCTACGGGATTCATTTATGTTGAGGTTGAAGCTGTCCCTGATTTGCCAGAGATTGAGGTTCAATCCTCTTTGTCTGGCAAAGAAGATGAAATGATTTCTTTATCAATAACTGTTTTTAGTCAGGATAACGATGGTTCAGAAATAATACAGGACTTGATTATTGAGGGGATAACAGATAATGCCAAATTAACAAAAGGAATCTATAACATGAACAACAATTCATGGATAGTTCCACAAAAAGATCTAAACGAACTTAACTTCACCCCTTCTCCAAACAGCGATAAGGATTATACGCTAACCATTATGGTTAATTCTATAGAAAAAAATAATCAAAAAATCAGCCAGGTTGTTTCAGAAAAAATCTATATTGATATTGAATCTGTTCCAGACACCCCAATTATAATAATTGAGTCGCCAGTAAATGGTTTTGAGGATATAGATGTTGATTTTTCAGTACAGGTCGAACTCGTTGATACTGATGATTCTGAAGATATTCAAGAGATTGTTATTGAAGGCTTACCTGATGGTGCGACGCTTTCGTATGGCAATAAGAATAATAATGGATGGACAATTCCTCCTTTACAACTCAATAATCTTCAAATAATTTCAGCTCTAAACAGTGATGAAGATTACACATTGACAGTTACTGCTACGACAATTGAAAAAAATACCGGTGAAATAAGCTTACCCGCGAAAAAAAATATATTTGTCAATATTGAAGCCGTAGCCGATTCTCCTGTAATTGAATTGCCATTATCCATAAATTGCCAGGATAATAAAGCTTCTCCATTAAATATCGAAAGCCCTGTATTGACAGATAAAGATAATTCTGAATTTTTGGGGGATATCATATTATCAGGTTTTCCTTATAATACCGCATTTTCACCAGGAACAAGGATTTCAACTGATACATACACATTAACTGTAGCTCAATTAGAACACTTATCAATTATACCTTCAAGCAATAACGATGTTTCAGAATTTGACTTATTGGTTTCGGTAGATTCCATTGAAAGGGAGAATGGTGATAAAAAAAGTACTTCAAAAACAATGAAAATTTATGTAGATAAGCGTAAATTGATAGAAACAGGAGAACATGGAAGCTTTTGTTTTTTGGATAATATCAATCAACAACATAAACATATTTCGTTCAAATTATTTATGTTTATATTCTTGTTTGTCATCATTTCAATTTCTTCTTATTTAAAAAATATTTTGGATAATACATTTGATCTAAATAAAAAATGTTTTCTGGTTTTATTCTTATCTTTATATTTAACTCAAGCTTCATATGCATCGGATAATCCTTTAATAATAAATGCGGGGTATGGATTTGTCTATTCAAATATTGATAAAAAAAATGCAGAGAGTAAATTCAATTTGCCTGTAAACATAGATTTTGAAGATTCTACAACCTATTATCAAATTGGACTTGGTTACTCTTTATATAATTATAACTTACCTTCAATGAGAGTTATGTTTTCTTATAACTCATTTAACACAATAAAAGATAAAAATACAATTCCAATTGAAAACAAGTATATTGATGAAAAAATAGCTTCTTATAACTGCAATTTTCACCATAAATTTTTAAGTTTTGATAAAATACAATTTTACGGAATGTCTGGTTTAGGGTTAATGAATTCTGATATGACAATTAATTATAAAGATTCATTTTATAAAAAAAAAGCATGGGGCATGAGCGGAAATTTTGGGCTTGGGTTAGAGTATGAATTACATCCAAATATCTCAAACAATTTTGAAATTACGACTGCAATAGGAACAGGAGCTGTCAGTCATATTTGGAAAGTCTCTTTTTTATATAGTATTTCGTTGCACACTGTTTTACCTCACAAGAAAGTCTTACAAAGAGAAAACGCTTCATCAAAACCAGAATTGTCTTATCAGACGCCTTTACCTACTCAGGAAAACAATCTTAAAAAAGCAACTATACTTGTTCAGCAGGCAGATGAATTTTTAAAAACAGTAACTAAGGTTTCAAAAACTTTTACTGAAGAATTTAACTATATTGAAAAAAAATTCCAAGATGCCAAATTAAATATTGATAATAACAATGAAACCGAAGCAATGAGTGACGCGAATGAAGTGATAAAAAAATCGAAAGAATTGTTAACGACTATATATGAGAAAAAACAATTAGAGGAAAACGTTTCCGAACTTTATGATATTCAAATAATAATCGATTCTACAGATTCAAATCCTCAAGGATCAAATTTTCAAATAGCAAAAAATGCTATATTAACTTTTTTAAAGGATATTCAATGGGATAAAAATGATCTTTTATTAAATCAGATCAAAGTTGCTTATTCTTTTGAAAAAACTTTAAAATATGTAAATACAATAAAGAAACTACAAATTGAATATCCCAAAAACAGGTCTGGAACAAGTGTAAAACATCACTTAGAAAATGCGATGAATAATATAAATATAGAATCTGATCGACTTAAAAAGATAATTTATATTATTCCATCCGGTAAGACATCCGGTATTCCCGATAATCTCGAGTCTAAAATCAAAATAGAAAATTTTATAGATAATAATATATCTATTCATTGCATTGTGATTGGTGATTATGGTGGTGAGGAAAATTTAAGAGTGATTTCAAATAAAACAGGTGGCTCTTTTTATTATTGCATGTCGTCAGAAGAAGTAATTGAAAAATTATATGATTTAATTTGGTTAATTGGTTTAATAGAAACATAAAAATAATTATGGATTATTAATATTTTCTTTAATTGTGTATCATGCTACTTATTCGAAAAGAACAGATGAAAAAGCTCCAGGAATCCCTGACACCTAAGCTTCGTGAGTCAATAATCAATGACTTTAAAAAAAGGGGATTCGAGACTGGTGAAGATCCAAATAAGCGTATAGTTACGTTAAGGGATAAATCTGGGGGTGAGTCCTTAATCCGGTGGGATGGCGACATTTTGACCCTGATTTCCGGGGAAAACCGCGTTTACCGTTTCGAATATGATCAATCAAAACAGTTGACTGCAATCACTGATCCAAAAGGATTCCGCATTGTATTCAAGTGGGATGAGCAAAAGCGTTTGATCAAGATCAATCGAGGTCCGGAAAATCATTATAGCTTTAAATACGACAGTTTTTCAAACCTTTCAGAAATTGAGTTTCCCGACAAAACATCGCAATTTTTTCATCACGATAATAATGGTAATCTTGTAAAATTTATTGATCGAAACGGTGCTGAGCGCACCTACACCTATTCTGCCACAGACCAAATGTTAAAATTCATTGATGCAAAGGGCCACAAAACGCGTTTCAGATACTCTCAACTTGATGCTCCACGTGAAATTGAATATGCCACTGGAGATCGACATAAGTTCGAATATGACAAAAATGGCGCATTGAGTGGGATGAAAGTCAACGGTGAACTTCAAACGGATTTCAAGATTGATCCGATTGCCGGCAGTATGGAAACCTCCGATTCCAATGGCAAACAATCGATATTTTTAATAAAAGAGGACAGACTCATAGAAGCTGTTAACGAAAACTGCAAGATCAAATTTACCTACGACGATAAGGGGCGAATCCTTTCAGAAGATGTCAAGGACAAGACTGTTGAGTATTTACGTAACGGAGTAGGTGCTCTTATCAGGATGTCTGTCCCCGACATGGAGCCAATTGTCTACAATTACGACAAAGAACATAGGATAAAAAGTATCCAGTGGCGCAAAATGTCTTTTGGTATCCATTACGATTCATCAGGTACGTTGTTAAACATAAATTATCCCAACGGAATTTGTATTAATAGAAGCATCAACCCCATGGGGCTCGTAAGTTCCATGTCGATACAGATGGATTCAAAATCCAATACGATCGTCTATAAGGGTGATTATGAATATGACCCATGCGACCGAATTCTAAAAACTGTTATCAAAAGTAACAGAAAAACCCGAACTGACTCATACGCTTATGACGGTGAAGGACGCTTGCTTCGCATTGAATCTTCAGACCCAAACAGAAGCGAATTTTTCCATCTGGATGCTAATGGGAATCGGCTTTGCGACAAACTTGGCGATGCACAAATTAATAACACGGATCAACTGATAAACCATGCCGGGACAGTATATTTTTACGATGGGGCCGGCAACTTGGTATCCTTTAGTAATGCCGATGGCAAAACCCTTTTCAAATACAACAACCGCAACCAATTAATTGAATTCCAAAACGACCATAACAAGGCAACATACGAATACGACGCCATAGGTCGCAGAATACAAAAAAAGGGTGTGTCCTTAGTATAATGTTCAGAATTAATGACATTAAGATTTATAACCTTATGATATTAATCTGTATATAATTATAGTAAATACAAATATGCTATATTTGTGTTAAAATGGATATTTTATTAAAAATTAGTAGTTTTTATCTGTTTGAATCTAATAAATCAATATAATTTCAATATATTATAAAGATATCTTCTATTTGAACATCAAACTAAGGACACACCCCAAAAAATGTCAATGAAACAATCACCCATTACACATGGACAGGGCAACAGCTGATTTCGGAAGTCGTCACTTACAAGGGACAAAAAATCTCCTGCATCGACTATCTGTGGTTTCCCGGCATCTCCTTTCCTTTGGCTATGCGCATCGAAGAAAGTTTTTATTTTATTCAGCCAGGATTGAGAGCTGAGCCCCTTTTCGTAACTGACATAAACGGTGAAGTAGTTTGGGAAGCCGTATACGATGCATTCGGCAAGGCCCGCATTATTGTCGAAAAAATCAAGGTGCCTTGGCGTCTGGCAGGCCAGTATTATGATAACGAAACAGGCTTGCATTACAATCTGGCCCGCTATTATGACCCGAATTTGGGTAGATTTCTGACAAGAGATCCTCTTTTCGAAGAAGGCGGAGGCAGCAATTTTTATATTTACTGCGACGGCGACCCTATAAATCGTATGGATCCCTATGGAGAATTCGGCATCCTTCATTTTTAATAAAAAGTAGTTAACACTTTATGTGTTTACAAATTTAGTAGGGCGTACCAAACCTGTTGGTACGCCTTATTTTTTTGCAATAAATATACTGTTAACTTTTTATTGTACTAAGATAGTAACTCTGGAGATTCTGATTCAACAATTTCAATCAATATTTCTAACCAGTCCTTATCTTGCTTTCTTCCTGTTAATAACTCCTTTGGCGTACTTCCTTTACGAATTCCATCGGTATATCTGCGGTGATTATGATAAAACATTATCAGATTTAACATTTCCTGAGTAATTTGATTTTTTGAACAATTTAGATATGGCCTCAATATTGAGTTGATGCATTCGACAAGAGATGAACTCTGTACTATTGTTGATAGCTCTTTAAAAACATATTCTTTTGTCGACTCATAATCTTCTCCAATAACCTCACTTACTATCTCCAGCATTATCTCTTCTTTTTCAGTATAGTATTTTTTTCTTTGAGGATTTTTACTTTTAATACTTTTTTTTCTATATTGCCATGCTATAAAGATACAATTAAGAATATCTTGATCTATTGACATTTTTGTTG
>Ga0272440_1000351_pt1 | contig 39130 bp, 17 predicted proteins | sample SSMMMBAug17_FD_192440 | JGI IMG/M metagenome (GOLD analysis project Ga0272440, IMG submission 192440) | Marine sediment archaeal communities from Little Sippewissett salt marsh, Falmouth, MA, United States - SSM-MMB-Aug17 | ecosystem: Environmental > Aquatic > Marine > Wetlands > Sediment ...
TAAACGAATGAACTATATCTATTGTTTTTTTAAAGGAGTTTTTAAAGATTTTATAGCAACACCAATGCTTCACATTGTCACCATCCTAACGATTGCCTTATCATTATTGGTAACCTCGGCTTTTGGTTTATTTTTTACCAATATTAACCAGGTTTTTTATATCTGGAAAGAGGGTATTCGAATCATGGCCTATGTTGCTCCATCAGTTAAAACATCGGATATTTCGATGGTTGAAAAACATATTAAACATCTATATGGTGTAAAACAAATTGAATATATTTCCAAAGAAGATGCGCTGAACTTTATGAAAAATGATATGCAGCAAGTCAATATATTATCTCACTTGAAAAAAAATCCTTTACCTGATTCGTTTATGATTCATGTCAATCCGGAAATTAATACATGGCAAACCATTGAAAATTTGGCCAGTCAATTGCAAATGATGCCTGAAATACATGAAGTTGAATATGGCAAAGGATGGCTAGAGCGCATTACCTCGTTTATGACTTTTTTTCAATTTACGTGCATGGCCATTGGCATTCTTTTGATCATTACAACCTTATTTGTGATCTCCAATACCATACGACTCGTTTTTTATTCACGTCGAGATGAAATTGATGTGATGCGCCTGGTTGGTGCCACACAATGGTTTATAAAAATTCCTTTTTACTTAGAAGGAATCATTCAAGGGTTAATTGGCGGTATTATCGGTTTGACTTTTTTATATGGTCTATTCTACTATTTGACCATTTATAATTTACCTGTGTGGTCATTGGATTTATTCACACCACACTTTTATTCATTAGATACCATAGTCATGCTTATTTGTTTAAGTATGGGAACAGGATGGGTAGGGTGTTATATTTCGCTCAAACAATTTATCAAATTATAATTACCTGTCTGATTTTGCATATGAGTGTTGTTTTTCAATCCACTGCATGGTCTGCAAGTTATGGTATTGTTCTAACCAATCGCCTGAATATTCGGCCTTCACCTGATTTAACACAGCCACCTTTCAGCTTGCTTTATAAAGGTATGCGGGTTATCGTAATTGAAACGCAAAAGGATTGGCTTAAAATAAAGCATTTGGGAAAAATAGGTTTTGTTAGTCGGCAATTTGTTGAAATTATAGGATTTGAACCGATAAAGGGAAATATTATTGCTGATCGCTTAAATTTTCGACCAACGCCAGATCTATCCCTGCCACCGATTGGTAAACTTCGTTCTGGAACGACAGTTCAAATCATTTCTGAAGATACGAATTGGCTCTTTGTTCGGTACAAGAATCAAATCGGCTATGTTGCCCGTCAGTTTGTACGAATCTTACCAAAAAAGGACTTAAAGCAACTTATTCAATCCAATCAAAAACAAAAAGATGAAAAACAACAGAAACAAGTTCAGGCGCTAAAACAAGAAAAAAATGAGATTTCACAACAAATCTCTGCCCATCAGGAAAAATACAGGCAAGCAAGTGAGAAGGAAAAGGATATTATTGTAGAACTTGATGAAGTGGATCGTTCACTGAATCAGTATTCATTGAAATTGTCCGCACTTTCCAAAGAAATCGCACTCATTGACAAAAAAATTAAAGCGACCAAAGATAAAAGTGAGTCATTATTGAAACAAATTGCCAAAACAGAAACATATGTTAGTAAACGTCTCGTTGCCTTATATAAACTCAAACGAATTGGTGCATCGCAAATTTTTTATCATGCGGATTCATTTTCTGATGTGTGTGCATCATACAAATATCTTTCCTATATTCTGAATGATGATAATCAAACGCGAACCAAACTAATCTCCGACAAAAATCGACTTGAAACGCTTTTTGAAGAACTCAGACATAAGCGTCAACAAAAAAAAGCCATGCAAAGCCGCGTATCTGATATTCATGAACATATGAAACGTCAAAAAAAAGAACGATCTAAAATATTAAAAGATATTCGGAATCAAAAACATCTTGCGCAAAATGCAATGCTTGCCTTAAAACAATCTGCCAATAACCTAGACCAAACAATCAACGATATTCGAGATAACGCTTTAAAATCACAACCAAATATTGTTTTATTCAATAAAAAACAACCAAAATTAAGGTTGCCTGTAAATGGCAAAATAATTAATCAATATGGAACGTATACCAACGAAAAACTCGGAATAACAAGATTTCGAAACGGCATTTATATCATTGCAGAAAAGGGAGAACCCATCAAAGCTGTTTGTCCGGGTAGGATCTTGTATGCAAAATGGTTCAAAGGTTATGGCAACATGATTATCATTGACCATGGTGATAATTATTATACAGTATATGCGCATGCTGATGAGATATTCAAAAAAAAAGGGGATGTTGTCGAACAAGGAGAAGTTGTTGGTACACTAGGAGATACAGGCTCTATGGTGGGTCCTGGTTTATATTTTGAGGTTCGTCATCATGGCAAACCTATCAATCCCATAAATTGGCTAAAAGAAAGCTGAAGGAACAAACTATGCAAAAACAATGGAAAATTATTGTGACTCACTTGATTGTCTCTTTTATTCTTATCTTTACGCAACATGCATTTGCAGATAAAGAAGAGACATATGAAGGTTTAAAATTATTTACCGATATCATCTCACTCGTTGAAGATAATTACGTTGATTCTGTGGATACCAAAGAGTTAATTCACAGCGCCATTCAAGGGATGATTCGGTCGTTGGACCCCCACTCTTCATTTATGCCGCCAGAGGCTTTTGAAGAGCTTCAAATTGATACTCATGGTGAATTTGGCGGAATCGGAATTGTCATTACGATGAAAAAAGGCATATTGACAGTGGTATCACCTATTGAAGGAACTCCTGCGTATCGGAAAGGTATTCAGGCGGGAGATCGCATTGTAAAGGTGGATGGTGAATCTACAAAAGATATGGAAATGTGGGAAGCTGTAAAAAAAATGCGTGGAAAGAAAGGCACGCCAGTTATAATTACCATTGCCCGCTCTGGAGAGGAAAAACCATTTGATGTTGAAATTATTCGAGATATAATCCCTATTGAAAGTGTTCGCTCTGCATCACTAGATGAAGGATATGGGTATGTATGGGTAACGAACTTTAGAGAAAAAACAGTTGATGACATTATCATGACACTGGATGAATTAAAAGAAAATACCAACCAGCTCAAAGGTTTAATTTTGGATCTTCGGGACAATCCGGGTGGCCTTTTGGATCAGGCAGTCAAATTGGTAGACTTGTTTATAGAGGAAGGCAAGATTGTTTCGATAAAAGGACGCTCAGAAGAAAATACAAAAGAATTTAATGCACACATTGATAATACAGAGCCGGATTATCCCATTGTCGTGTTGATTAATTCTGGAAGTGCCAGTGCTTCAGAGATTGTAGCAGGTGCACTTCAAGATCACAAACGCGCATTAATTCTAGGAATCACTTCATTTGGAAAAGGTTCTGTTCAAACAGTTGAACCTTTACGCGATGGCTATGGCCTTAAATATACGATTGCGCGATATTATACCCCCAACGGACGTTCCATACAGGCTCAGGGGATTGTACCCGACATCACTGTATCTGAACGATATATAAAACTCAAAGAAGATGATGCCAATTTGCCAGGAGTCATCAAGGAAAAAGACCTTAAGAACCATCTTGAAGCCGAACCTGATAAAACAAAATCGGAGAATGAATCTGAGCCGACGCCAACTCCTAAACAAAATACCCCCGAATCCAAATCAATTGAGGATACAAAAAAAAGACAGACCATGCGACATGGAAAGATTCGCATTGAAGACTTAATGTCAGATTATCAAGTTGCGCGCGCATTGGATATATTGAAAGGGTATGAAATATTGAATATGGTTCATGAAAATAACTTACAAATAGATGAATCAATTGCTGAAGAAGAGTAATGGATAACAAAATGAACGATCAGAAACAGCCATCTACTGCATCCCTGGTTGCGAGTTGGGATACATTACAACGAATTTTTATACGACCAGAAGATAAAGCCAGACAACGTCTGGTAAAATACATGGAACAGATTCTTTTTGGCCTTCATGATTTCCTAAAAGAACATGTTGGCATTACAGAAGATGCCAGTCTTGATGAATTATCCGATCGATTTAGAGATAGCAATATCAATAACGATCCTTCTCAAAAGCTGGCAGATGTGATTAAGGCGATCATATATGACCTTGCCCCGCATGCAGTGAATGTCGCATCTCCTTACTTTATCGGACATATGACATCAGCCATACCTTTTTTTATGGTGCATTTGCATACGATTGTTGCTGCTTTAAACCAAAATGTAGTCAAGCTGGAAACATCAAAAGTGGTTTCGATATGGGAAAGACAATTAGTTGCCAAAATTCATCGATTGTTCTTTCAAAAAGATGACCAATTTTATGATTATCACATTCAAAACCCTGAAAGTACACTGGGCGCTTTTGTTGAAGATGGCACGTTGGCCAATTTAACCGCCATGTGGGTGGCCAGAAACAAACGTTTTCCCAAAAAAGAAGGTTTTAAAGGCATAGAAAAAGAAGGCTTTGCTCGGGCGCTTCAATTTTACAATAAGGACCGTGCGGTTATTCTCGTATCAAAAATGGGCCATTATTCATTGAGAAAAGCGGGTGGCGTATTGGGAATTGGTAATGATAATGTCATAAGGATTCCTGTCAAAGATCAATTTCAGATGGATACGAAAGCGCTTGAAGATCAAATACACAAGTTAAACAAACAGAATGCAGCAATTATTTCAGTTATTGCAATTGCAGGAACGACAGAAACCGGTACAATTGATCCAATCCATGATATTGCCGATATTTGTAAAACCTATGGCATTCATTTTCATGTGGATGCTGCATGGGGCGGTCCAACGCTTCTGTCAGAAAAATACAATTCACTTTTGTCAGGTATCGAACGAGCGGACTCTGTCATCGTTGATGGTCATAAACAGTTTTACATGCCCATGAGTAGCGGGATGGTTTATTTTAGAGACCCGGTCGCAATGGATGCAATTGCTTATCATTCTGCTTATGTCAATCGGCCAGGATCTGTAGATTTGGGCATTCGCTCCATTGTTGGCTCACGCGCTGCCACTTCTCTGGTGCTGGGTAATGCCCTGGAAATTATGGGCAAAAAGGGCTATGCCTTACTTATTGATCATGGTATAGAGCTTGCACAAGAATTTGAGAATGAAATTCAGAAGCGACCTTTATTTACATTGGTATCAAAACCACAACTCAATATATTAACATACCGCGTTTTTCCTGAACGAATCAAAGAGAAATGGCAGAAAGCAACTTCTGAAGAAAAGCAAGAACTGAACAAAAGAATCAATCAAATAAATATACGAATACAACGATTACAACGGCAAGCCGGAAAAAGCTTTGTATCCCGAACCACATTAGAAAAAAATGGCCTGAAACAGGTTGTTCTTCGATCTGTTCTAATGAATCCGATGACAAATATGGATATCATTAACGAAATATTGGATGAGCAGGAATCCATATATAACAAACAATTATCAATAGAAACCATATGAAAAAAAAGTTTATCAGGTTTTTTATCGTTTTCCTTGCGATTATGGTAAGCACGCCTGTTCATGCGAAATGGTATGGTATAATATATCATGCTGTATTGGCAGGCCCGGGGATTGAGGATGCCCTACTTTTATCGGCTGAATTTGATACCTCATATCGTTTGATAGCTGGTGCGATAGGCAAAGAAATTTATCAATATAATAAACATCTTGTGTTTGAATTGGAAGGGCAGGCTGTCCAGCATTTAGGCGATCAGACACATACAGAATGGAATGGGGTATTTATTGCCCGATGGCTGACATTTCCATGGAATCATAAGCTTCGCACAACATTTGCTTTTGGTGAAGGGCTTTCCTATGCAACGAAAATACCTGGTATTGAAAAATTACACAATGAGGAAGTTGCACGTTTTTTAAACTATCTTTCTATTGAATTTACATTTGCTTTGCCGCAAACGAATCAGTTTCGTTTATTGGCACGTGTTCATCATCGTTCAGGAGCCTATGGATTGTTTAATAATGTCAAAGGCGCATCAAATGCTGTTGGGCTTGGACTTCGTTATGACTTTTAAATTATTCATTACATAAATGAGAGAGTTTACGTTATGAAAAGTTGGGGAACCATATATTTTTTTATTTTGGGACTCATTATCCTTATCCCAGATTTAAGGGCAGACATATATTACTATAAAGATGAAAGTGGAACACTTCATTTCACAAACTCACCAGAATCACGTAACAGTTATCATGTATTCAAAAGAGATGCCTTCAAAAACTGGCATCCCACGCACTATGAACAAACGCGATATGAATCTGTAATCCTGGAGGCCGCACGCACTTATAATATTGAACACACGCTTATAAAAGCCGTCATAAAGGCAGAATCAAATTTCAATCCACGCGCAGTTTCGCCAAAAGGCGCTAGAGGTTTGATGCAAATTATGCCGCATAATTTTAAAGAACTCGGTATATACAACCCGTTTGATCCACGTCAAAATATTATGGCTGGCACAAAGTACTTGAAACGTCTTGTTCTCAGATTTGACAATCTGTCACTCGCTTTAGCCGCTTACAATGCAGGCCCAACAGTAGTTTCATCCTATAATAATATCCCGCCATATAAAGAAACTCAGGAATATGTCCGAAGAGTTTTGCGATACTATAAGTTTTACAATGGTTTTCATTAACTTCGTATAGATGCGTTAGCTTGATAAGAATCTATACATAAATGCATAAGAGGCAATACTGTGAAAATTCCAATTCGTTTTTTTCGTATGATCGTCAATCGTGATTTCAACCCCATACAGGGGCAAAAAAATTCAACCCTACATTTTTTGCAATGCAAACTCCCCATATGGGGGAGCTGGATTATTTTGTTTATACTATGCCTGACAGGCATCATTTGTCTGGGTGTTCATGGGGGAATAAAAAAGCATTTGACTGCTTTAGAAAACAATCCCTTTGCATCAGCCATTCGAATTGAAGGTGCATTTAGTCGCGCCAAATTGATGCGACTCAAATCTTTATTATACTTTAACACAAAAACACAAACGTTTGAAACAACTCATCAACCGGAATCCTATCATAAAAAAGTGATTGAAGCGATCTATCCTTTCAATCAAGTTTCCCTGCGATTTCTAGATCGAACAGGCGTTCAAATCTTGCCGGAATCATATGATGTTTTGAGTGTTAAGGTTCAAAAATCTATCAAAAAACGTCACAATAATGCAGATGATGATATTAAAATGTGGATGATTAACCATCTGGATCAAGAAACTTTTTTTTCACCCCATGCTGGTTCAAGAGTTAATTATGGACTGATCGTTTCAAAAACACTATATCAAATGATGGGCTTCAAAGAACCTTTTGATCACGAATCCGATTTAATAGATGCATCAATTTTGTCTGTAGATGGAAAATACAATCTACTTGAAGACCGCGCAAAAAATGATCAGGAATTATGGGCGCCCTTAATCCAATCCGAACGAATACGATATGTCGTACAACTGCCTATCGTCAATGTCGCAGAACATCTCCCAGGTGGCGATGCGCTTATCTCTGAAGGATGTTATGATGTTTTAACCAAAGGAAAATATTTTTCACCTTGTAAACATGTTGAACATTTTTACATTCAGTTTCAAAAACCTTATCCACCTTTAATACAACAAAAAACGATACAATGGGCAAATGCGGCCTTTGGTAAACATGTATTTCAAAGTCCTTACTTTTCTCCAGACCGAAAAACAATCAAATTTCAATTTCAGGATTTATCGTTCAATCCAAAATATCGTGACATTACAACGAAGTGTCATGTACTGTCTCAATTTCAGCATTTGAAATCCATGATTGATATTCCATTGTCAATAGATCTGAAAGATGACCCCCCTTCTTACGCAGAAAAAACCACAACCTATTATTATGCCTATCTTTATATTAATAAGGATCAGCACGTATTGGATAACATTCAATTTCTTACACGATATATAAAAAATAAATTCGAAAGCTATATAGAAGATCATCAGGTGATGACTTTAAAAAAATATCGAAGTGATATGAGTCGCATTAACTGGATTGTTTTCTGGGTTTTTTTGAGTATTGCTTTATTAATGCTTATATATATCAGTGTAACCTTTAGTTTGTTTCTTCAAACGAAGATGCACAATATCGGCATGATGATGTCATTTGGCGCACCTGGGCGATTGATTAAACAGATTTATATGTTTGAATCCTTAAAGCTGGCATCTCTTCCACTGTTGATATCCATTGCTTTGGCACTGTTTATTTGGCTGATAACATCCTTTATGACGAACGTGATGTTTGCTTTGAGTATTGTTGGCATAATCTTTTATGTGTTGATTGTCTTGACTGTTGCGCTTTCTGGGGCGTGGTTTGCTGTTCGCCATATTGTCGCTCAATCGCCCTATCAACTAATTTCATATAAAACATAATCCGAAAGAACTGTTTCAACACAATAATAAATAAGTGTTAACTACTTTTCTACAAAAATGAAGAATGCTTTAATTGTCAAGCATTGCTTTACATAAAATGGAGGTCAAAAATGTCAACAGACAATAATTTAGTTCATCAAGATAGCGGTCATCCAATGCTCGGATCATTGCCCCCATCACGAATGAAAAAAGGCAAGATTGTTACGTGCGAAGAAGCCATTCAAGTTATTCATGATGGAGATACTGTTGCAACAGGTGGTTTTGTTGGAATAGGTTTTCCTGAAGAAATCGCAATCAAACTTGAAGCGAGTTTTCTGAATACAGGGCACCCAAAAGATTTAACCCTGGTATACGCTGCTGGTCAAGGTGATGGAAAACAAAAGGGGCTGAATCATTTTGGCCATAAAGGACTGGTAAGAAAAGTAGTTGGCGGACATTGGGGACTTGCACCTAAATTACAAGAACTTGCTATCAACAATGACGTGATTGCTTATAATTTACCACAAGGTGTGATAAGTCATATGTTTCGTGATATCGCAGCCAAAAAACCGCGTACCATTACAACAGTGGGTTTGGGTACATTTGTTGATCCCAAAAATGGGGGAGGCAAATTGAATGCGCGTACGACTGACGAAATAGTTGAACGAATCAAGTTTGATGATCAGGAATACCTGGCATATAAAACATTCCCGATTAATGTTGCCATATTGCGTGGGACAACAGCTGATACCGATGGTAACATCACTATGGAGCGTGAAGCCTTAACACTTGAGTCGCTTTCTATAGCAATGGCAGCTCGAAACTCCAATGGCTTTGTCATTGTTCAGGTAGAGCGAATAGCAGAACGTGGCACGTTGAATGCGCGAAATGTAAAAATACCGGGCATTTTAGTAGATTGCGTGGTCGTTTCTCATCCTGAAAATCATTGGCAAACTTTTTCAGAACAATACAATCCAACATTTAGCTGTGAAATCAGAATGCCAATGCAATCAATTCCGAACATGCCAATGAATGCGCGAAAAATTATTGCGCGCCGTGCGGCAATGGAATTAAAGCCCAATAGTGTCGTAAATCTCGGTATCGGTATGCCTGAAGGTATTTCTTCAGTAGCCAATGAAGAAGGTATCATAGACAATATTACACTCACAGCTGAGCCAGGTGTAATTGGTGGTCTGCCAGCAGGCGGATTAAGCTTTGGTGCAGCAAGCAATACAGAAGCCTTAATTGATCAACCTTATCAATTTGACTATTATGATGGCGGCGGATTGGATATTGCTTTTCTGGGATTGGCGCAGGCCGATCGGCATGGAAATTTAAATGTTAGTAAGTTTGGTCCTAAACTGGCTGGAGCAGGTGGATTTATTAATATCAGTCAGAATGCCCGAAGAATTATTTTCGTGGGTACGTTTACTGCTATTGGCTTAAAGATTTCTATTAATGATGGTATCTGCCAAATCGACCAGGAAGGAAAAAGCATCAAATTTGTTGAAGATGTTGAACATATAACATTTAGTGGCGCGTATGCCATACAAAAAGGTCAACCTGTCCTATATATCACTGAACGTTGCGTATTTGAACTGACACCTGATGGCATGAAAATAATTGAAATCGCACCTGGTATTGATTTAGAAAAAGATATCATTCAGCAAATGTCTTTTAAACCATTGTACGACCAATGTATTCCAAAGATGGATGATCGAATTTTTAAAGATGAGCCAATGGGAATAAAAAATGATCTTTTCAGTATATCGCTGAGTGATCGCATGATATATAGCGCCACAGACAATTTATTCTTTGTTAACTTTGAAAGCTTTTCTGTAAACACCAAGCAAGACATTGATCAAATCGAAAAAGTGGTTGAGAAAATATTGTCGCCATTGAATAAAAAAGTATATACCATTGTCAACTATGACAATTTTTCAATCGCACCAAATCTGATTGAAAGCTATACGCAAATGGTACAGAAACTAGTTTCAAAGTTTTATTCTCGTGTAACACGCTATACAACAAGCACCTTTATGCGAATGAAGCTCAAAGATGCACTGTCACAACGTAATGTACCGCCCCATATTTATGAAAGTCAAGAGGAAGCAAAAAGTGCGCTGAAAAAGGCACTTGAATCTTAGACATCTAGCAAATATTATCGGACAACTTTGTTTTTTTTAAAGGCGTGTTGTGGGTGTTTGTGTTTATCAGTGATTGTCCTTTTGAATCGGAAAAATCCAAAAGAAGGTCGTGTAAAGATGTAACATGCTACGTCTTTACACGACCTTTACCTCAAAACGAACAATATCAATAATGGGGAACTTATTTTTCGAGTTTTCCTAAGATTCATTTGAAGGAATCCACCAATAATGAAGATAGAAATAATCCAGTGTTCGATGCGTAAAGATCCAGATGATGCGTCGATGACCAATATCTATTTTTCCAACCCCACTCATACCGGCACGCCACCATTTTTGAGGGACACCTTGTAAGGAAGCCTTCACTTCAAATATATTTTTTTTATCTTTAACTTGAGCGATATTACTGATCTGAGTTATTTGAACAGGAAATTTTAAATCAGGCCTGCTGATAAATGAGATCTTGCCCGAATGGCCGATTTCTATTTCATGAATATCTTGTTCTTCAATATCAAACTGAATGTAATAGTTTTTTAATTGAGCAATTTTATACAAGATATCACCTTCGCGGACAGGAGCGCTAAGCAGCTTTTGTCTTTCTCCCTGAACAACAATCCCTTCAAATGGAGCTCTAACTTGAGCCTGATCCAACAGATAAAGAATGCGTTTCAGTTCAATTTTAGAACGTTCCAATCTTGCTTGTGCAATTCGCATATCAGCGAGATAATCTTGCGATCGCGCCTTCTCTTCAGCCCTTGTGAATTGATGAATATCAGCAATAATCTCTGCTTCTTTTAAATGTAGATCACGTGTATCAAGCTCTAGTAGCAATTCACCTTTTTGAACAAAATCACCGATCTGTGATTCAACATTGCTGATATACCCATTAAATGGCGCCTGAACATAAGCTAACTCGTCAGTTTTTAATATACATGGCGCTTTAATTCGATACATATGGTATCCAATAAAAACATATGAAATCAGCACAATAAAAAGGAGCGTGATCATTTTTGCAAACGTATGCTCAATGCCAAACACAACAGAAAGTTTATTCCTACACCAGCTAGCGAATCTAGCACCAAACCATCGATCAGATTGTTTTAGATCAAACAGGCGACGAATAACCTGATCACAAATCATTCGAAGACAGCGGACTTCATCAGAAGAAAAAAGCGTGGCTCGTTCACAAGTAAGAATTGCAACCGGATTTTCGTTCACTCGTAATGGGATTGAAACAATATACGCCGCACCAAATTGGCGGACGTAACGTTCATGGGCTTTTATTATGGCATGCCATTGATTGTCAAATGGGGCTGGAAAGACAATTTCTTCATTTTGATCTAAGGTCTCTTCCATTGCTGTTTCAAGCGCTTGAACAGCACCCATTTTAGGTTCAAAATGCTCAACATGACTCATCCCCTGAATCCGAATATATTTTTTTTCTAGCCAACCAAGAGACACGCGTGATGTTTGAAATTTTGATGCGATTTCATTACAAAGCGTCATTACAGCAGCTTGAAATCGATCGACCTCATTTAAGAGTACGTTCAAACTCAATGTTTTTTCAAATAATTCAATTCTGTGTTTTAACAGAATTAATTCTTGTTCGTTTGATGATGTCATTAGCTTACTTGATAATTAATTTTCCAGATACGCCTGGTCGAATAGAAAGATTTGAATTGTCAAAAAATGCTTTAATTTTCATTAATCCACTGGCCGGATCAACAACAGGAGAAACATAAACAATTTCACCTGTTGTTCCGAATGAGGTGTTGCCTGTTTGAATTTGTAATTGTACCTTTTTTCCAGAACGTAAGGTTGATGCGTGACGTTCTTCAATATTGCATTTAAAATAACAACTTTTCGGATTTACAAGTTTGATTAACTGTTGATTGGCTTTACTTCTTTCACCTTTATGATAGTATATTTTTGTTACGACAGCATTAATGGGTGAGATAAGTATTCGTTTTGATAATTGCTCTTTGGCTAATTCATATTGAATACGTTCCTGTTCTTCTCTTATTTCTAATTCAATACGTTTTAACTGACTCTGATTATATTGAATTTTCAGCCGAGTTAATTCTTCCTTGCTCACAGAATGATTCTTATCAAATAGTTTTTTAGATGCAGAATAAAGTTCCAGTATATGTTTTTCTTTAAGTTTTGCAGCATCAAGAGACACTTTGCTTTTCCATAGTTTATAACGTAGGGCAACTTCAAGCTCTTGCTCACGCCGATATAGCCGAATAAGCGGATCTCCTTTATTCACCCAATCTCCTTCCTTAACCAAAATTTCTTTTATTGTTCCATCAACAGGTGCACTAAGAATGGCTTTATTAACAGGCTCGGTAACACCTTTGACCCCTCTCATAGAGTCTTGTGCCAGGGCGATGGAATGAAATGAAAATAGGATAACAATAAACAAGCAAATCAAATTTTTCTTTAAATCCATAAAAGACGCTCCTCGTATGTCTCTATAACATAACGTTCATATGAACCATAATAAATGTAAAGGATGCCGAAATCGGTTTTTTTAGAAATTACTTAGGAATGCGCTGAAAATAACATCCTCATTTTTCTTGATCGTAGAAAAAAAAATAAGTTCGTGTAGAGACGTAACATGCTACGTCTATACAGTACAATTACCCCAAAACGATCAATATCAATAATGGGAAGTTATAATCTGAACGTTCAATAGTTATATGAGCCAAACGTGTAAGTCAAGGAAAATAATAGCTTGCAATATAAAAAAACAAGAGAATATCTATTTACAGTAAAAACAGATCATATATAAAATAAGTTATACTTTCAATTGTTTGTATAATTTGTATTGAACGATATAGTTTCAAAAGAATACTACCTCCTTTTTTTCCTTGACATATTCATATATTTCAAGGAAAACTAAAAACAAGAAGCAAAAAAAGTTCAATCTATAGATTGTGACGTTGAGCATTTTCGAGCTTAATTTTTTGGTGATGTAATTTAATTCCCAAAAATAGCAAATAATTTAAGAACAATAGGAAAACAAAGATGAGAAAAGTAATATCTGTACTGAATCAAAAAGGGGGTGTCGGGAAAACGACATCATCCATAAACTTATCATGTTGTTTTGCCCAACGCGGGTATCATGTCCTTTTAATAGACCTTGACCCCCAGGCTCATTCAAGTATTGGTTTGGGGTTTGAACCTGAAACATACCAATATGCCATACATGATGTTTTGGTCAATAAGCTGACAATAGAACAGGCGATATTAAAAACTGAAATCGAAAATTTACAGCTTGTTCCATCACATATTCGTCTTGATCGCGCTGAACAGTTATTAACGCCAGAAATGTTTAAAGAAACACGTTTACATAAAGCGATAAAACATCTAAAATATGATTTAGTTTTCATTGATTGTCGCCCAACTCTAGGCACATTGACAATAAATGCCCTCTTTGCAAGTGAATTTATCCTTGTTCCATGTGAAATGGCCAGATTTTCATTGGATGGGTTTTCAGATTTTATGGATACAATAGAACATGTTCGTAATAATGAAGATAACCCCAAAGAAAAAGTTGTGCGTATTCTTTTAAATAAGTATGACTCAAGAAAAAAAATAACCAATGATTGGGTTTTAGATCAACTCGAACCTTTTAATGATATTCTACTGAAAACCAGAATCCGGCAAAATGAGGCATTAAACCAGGCACACATGGCAATGGAACCTGTAATCACCTTTAAGCCAAGCAGTCCTGGATCACAAGACTATGAATCTTTAACAGAGGAGCTTTCAAAACTATGGCATCTATAAGAGATAAGTTAGCACAAAAACGAAGTAAACTCGCAACGCCAAAACAAAGCAGTGAAGATCACCCGGCAAATACAGGTCACGTTGAAGATGGTGCCTTTTTTTTCGTTGAAACAGAATTAATCGGCCCAAATCCGAACCAGCCCAGAAAATATTTTGATGAAATCGCTTTGCAAGAATTATGTGACTCGATAAAGCAAACAGGAATCATTCAACCCATTATTATTCGTAAAGATGGCGAGAAAATCATTCTTGTTGCTGGAGAAAGACGACTGAGAGCAGCAAAAATGGCCGGCCTTTTAAAAATACCTTGTATTTTAACGAAAGGAAACCCGATTGAGATTTCTTTGATAGAAAATCTTCAAAGAGAAAATCTGAATCCAATTGAAGAATCTGAAGCACTGAACCAGATGATTGAACACTATAATTATACGCAACAAGATCTGGCCCATGTAATTGGCAAAGGACGGAGCACAATTACTGAAACGTTAAGTTTAAATCGGCTCCCACCAAAAATTAAAGATGAATGTCGGCGCGCCGACAATGTTTCACGACGCGTTCTGGTTGAAGTTGCAAAACAAGATAGTCACCCAGAAATGATTAATTTGTTTGCACAGATAAAAAACAATAATTTGTCCAGTGATGATGTTCGTAAAATTACGAGAAAAAAGAAAGCAGATTTGCCAAAACCAGATATCTTTAAGGTAACGTCAAATAAAGCTGCAAGTTTTATCAAGCAGGTAAATCAGGCATTAAGAGAAGTGAAAGATGAAAATCAAAAAGACTTTATGATTGATATGTTGAATAACGTAAAACGTGTTGTGGATGAATCATTAAATCAATTACAATAGCAAAACATAATCGTCGCCATTGGATTGTAAAAAAACAACGCGTTGTTTTTTTATTCGGCTAAAAGTCTGGCGATCATTAGAACAGAACAGGATGTTGATATCAGGAGGGATTATGAAAGACTGGAGTTTACAGGCAAAAATTACAACCGTCACAAGCATTATATTAACATTAATGCTTGTAATAATCAGCGCAGTTGTTTTCTCAGTAGAAAATAAAATGGCAGAATCTTTTACAACAGCTTATAAAAAACATTTTGAACTTGTTGTAGAATCCCAGCAAGAACTAAATGAGAAAAAACAAATGGCCGATTTTCGATGGAAAGCCGAGCTTTTTTCTCAGTTACTTGGCTATGTTCAATTCGACACTGAACATCGATTAAAGACAGTCCCACAATGGATGAAATCATGGTTGAATCAACCTGGTCAAAGTGCGATCTCTATAACAAACTCGGATAATCAGTCTGTTTTTTCGGCATGGAAAGATAAAGAAGAAGTTTATACAGGCAAAAAAATACCTGAAAACGTTAGAGATCAATATGATCAAATCGTCTCTGCGAATATTCATGGATCAACCGGTCAAAAACTTTATGCCTTTTTCTCTTTGGAATCAGATACAAATAAAGGTTCGTTTGTAAATGATTTGCGAAATCAAATACAAGGAATCGCAGAGACAAATAAAATGCACTTCAAGAATATGATCATGGGGCAAATGATTGGTTTTGTCCTGATTCTGATCATATTTATCATTTTTCAAATCTGGCAATTTCGTCGACTGGTTCTCAGGCCTTTGACATTTATCAATCGCGTCGCAAATCGGTTGGCATCGTTTGATTTAACAGTGTCTCATCATCCAAAATCCAGGGATGAAATTGGACAAATATTCCAGGCGTATAATGGTGTCATTAGTGCCTTTCGTGAAATACTCAGTCTCGCTCAGGATAATGGTCGGAAATTATCCAAAGAATCTGAACAAATTATTCAAATATTTAGCCGATTGAATACACATGTGGAAGATATGGAATCGCGATCAAACACGGTTGTCAGTTCTGCTTATGAAATGTCATCAACAATGTCGTCCATCGCTGATTCGTTGAATGGTATGAAAGGTAATGTTGAAAAAATATCCAGGTCGACAGATTCAATGACCAATAATATTCATGCAGTTGCTGTTTCGATTGATCAATTATCGATGGCAATGAGCGGTATTGAGAATAATGCGCGCAGTGGTAGAAAAGTGGCAGAAAAAGCAGTACAAAAAGCGAAAAAAACAGTTCAAACAATATCCTCTCTAAATAATGCTGCGACGCAAATTGAAGAAATAACGTATATTATTATGTCCATTGCGGATAAAACGAATTTAATCGGCTTAAATGCTGCCATTGAAGCGGCATCCGCAGGGGACTCAGGAAGAGGTTTTACTGTTGTTGCTAAAAGTATTCAAAAATTTGCAGAGCAAAGTACAAAAGCTGCGATTAATATTTCAGAAAAAATTACCGCGGTTTTGGAATTAATTGATGATTCAATTAAAATGATAAACGATATTGTTACGACAATCAATCATATGGCAGACTCATCAAAAACGATATCTGCTTCAGTTGAAGAACAAACATTGGTTTCTGAACAAATCGCGGTAAGCGCCAATCTCGCAAATAAGAATTCGAGTGAAATTGCGCGTCAGATGGAAACATTGCTAGAGCATGTTCAAACAATAACAGAAAATGTTGATTATTCGGCAAAAGGTGCGCAAGTGGTTAGTATGAATATTCAAGGCGTGGGTAAATCAATTATTGATACAAAAGATGAAATTACTGATGTGCATTTGTCATCGGTTCATCTCGATCAGTTGGCATCTGATTTGTTTCAGTTAGTGGATCGTTTTGATATATAGTGTTCTATCTCAAGACCCTTTTGAAAACATAATAAGTTCTTGAACCTGATTTACAAGTTGTATATATTTATTCCGATAGACATCCACCTCTTCATTTTTAGCCGCCTGTTCTATGGCCAATACAGTTTCCTTTATTTTTCTACTTCCGATATCAGCACAGACACCTTTAATGCCATGTGCAATTTTTTCAACATTCGGGGTCTCCTTTTTATTAATGGCTGTCTTTAAGGCTTGTAATAGAGGTTCTACATCATTGATAAAAAGGGTCAGAACCATTTGAAGTTCATTTATGTCATTCCCTACATATGATGCCATATGATTCATATCAATTAATTCCGCGTCATGGGCTTCTGAGAGTGACTGATTAAACGAATTCGCAACTTCATTTGTTTGACAATAATTGGAAAGCATCTGTGCAATGGTTTCTTGTTGCACTGGTTTAACCAGATAATCTGTCATTCCGCAGGCAATGCAATAGTCAAGGTCTTTTTTATATGCATTCGCTGTTACAGCTATTATCGGTGTTTTTGGCGCAAGGTTTTGTTTTCGAATTTGCTTAGCCGCGTCGTAACCATTCATTAGGGGCATTTGACAATCCATAAAAATAATATCAAATCTTTTATTAGAAACCTTTTCTAATGACTGTTGTCCATTTTTAGCAACTGTGACTTTACATCCCAAGTGATTTAATAGCTTTGTTGTTACATATTGATTGGTGATATTATCCTCAACCAGCAAAACGCTGGCATTAAATTTCTGAAAGTTTGATTTTTTCGTTCGATCGTTTGTTGATTTATCTAAAATCACTTCATTTTCATCAACAGGTTTTAATGGCAAAACGACTGAAAAAACGCTTCCTTGCCCCTGTGTACTACTTACAGATATCTCCCCATGCATTCTATCGACAAGCATTTTGACAATCCAAAGCCCAAGTCCTGTTCCACCATAACCGCTCGAAATGTTTTGTGCCTGTACATACTTATTAAATATTCGAGATTTTGCGGATTCGGTTAATCCAATACCTGTATCTTTCACACAAATTTCAACCTGTACGTTCGTATTTGATTTTGAACGTTGTCTGACTTCGAGAAAAATATAGCCATTGTCAGTAAATTTAACTGCGTTACTGACTAAATTGCATAGTATTTGTCGAATGCGATGGCAATCACCGGAAAAAGCAACAGATAAAAGATTATCATATTGAATATCAAATGATACGCCTTTTTTTAAAGCATTGGCGAGAAAGATTCGATAGACATCAGATACTAAGTTTTTAAGATGAAATGGTTTGTCTTCAATTTCAAGCTTTCCCGCTTCAATCTTTGAATAGTCAAGGATATCATTTATTAGGTGGACCAGGCCATGAGCTGATGAGTAAATGACTTCTAAAAACTCATGTTGTTCTGAATTTAATGGTGTATTTCGAAGCAAATCAATCATTCCAATAATTCCATTCATTGGCGTGCGGATTTCGTGAGACATGCCTGCTAAAAATTCAGTCTTGGCTTTATTTGCATTCTCTGCAGCGCGTCTTTCTCGATCAAGTCTTTCTTTTTCTTTTCGTTCGGTAATATCGATCATTGCACCTTCGTAATATTGGATGTTTCCATGTCTATCTAAAATACTCTGCGCTGCGATTGTAACCCATATATCTTTATTACTTTTTAAATGGCAACACGTCTCAAATCCTGAAATATACGAATCCTTTTGAATGGATGAAAGAATTGTTTCTGCATCCTGCTTATCGATTATATGGCTGGAAAAAATATCTGGAATTTCTCGCGTTAACTCATTTAATGAAGAAAAACCAAGTATGGCAAGCATGGCAGGATTTACACGTATAAATTTTCCTTTAGCGCTTAATCGAAAAATTCCTTCAATCGCATTTTCAACGAGTGAACGATATTGGTATTCAGATTGTTTTAGGGCATCATATAATCGCGCATTTTCAATTGACACTGCAGCCTGTGCGGCTAACAACTCCAAAGTGGCAACATGTTTTTGTGTAAAAATGCCTGATGTTAAATTGTTTTCAAGATACATCATTCCGATCAAGCCTTTTTTTCTAATAATTGGAATGCACATGACTGAACGTGGGGCTTGTGATGCTATATAGGGATCATGCATAAAGCGAATATCATTTGACGCATCGGGCAAAACAATATTTTCATAAGTTCGAGAGACATAATTTACAATTGCCAGGGACAAATTTTGTGATGATTTTACTGGTTCACTGTATATTTGTACATCACTTGAGATATCAGGATTCATTTCAGCTTCAATAATCCATTCATGGTGAGATTGAATAATGAGAATTCCTTTTTTTGCACACGCATGGGCAATGACTGTTTTCATTAATTTGTCAACAAGCTTGTGAAATTCAATTTCTTCAGAAAGTGCTTGAGACATTTGAATGATCGCATTTAAATCCATACTGTCATTTGTCTTAACAGGTTGATATAGTTGAGCCTGAGGTGATACATTCCGATCAAGTTGATCATTGAGCAATAAGTCTGGATATAACTTTTCAAGATAAGCAACTTTCGCATATGCGCCCCACCGAGAGTAACAGTAAATGGCATCCCACATGTAAAGGCTCGCAATACGAATCCGATTCTCTTGATAATGAAAAATGGCAGCACGTTCATTTGCTAAAGCCTGATCATTCATATTCCCATTCTCACGCGCAAGGTCTATTGCCTGATCGTAGAATGACATGGCTTTATCTACATTATTAACCACACGTGCCTTTTCAGCATTTACTAAAGCGTAAAAATGTGAAAAACTTTTTGGATTAAGTGCTGTTAGTTCTTTTAAATAGTTTAAATTTTGTTCAACTGTTTCTAATATTTGTTGTTTTTTTTGATCTGTTTGTTTTGAATATACAGCAACTAAAATCAGGGATTCATAAAAATAAAGCATCGGTTGAATGATCGTGTAGTTGATGGTGATACTTCTTTTTTCAAGTTCTTTTATATATTCATATGCTTTATCTGAACGTACAAAATGGTAAAAAGCGATTAGCTTTTGCAAATAAAATTGTTCCTGGATTGGTATGGGATTTTGGCGATGGTCACTTTGAAAATTGTCAATACTCATTTGTCCGGAATGGCTAAATATTTGGATCAGATCTTTCAAATCGGATAAAAAAAACTGCGATACACTTGATGAAAAACGATTTAGTTGTGATTGATATTGATTACATTCACATTCAATTTCTGTTAGCTTTTTTCCTGATATGAACGCATGAAAAAAATATGTTCGAATACAATATACACAATACTCGAATTCACCACATTTTAAACCTCTTTCATATCCATTTCGAAGCATTTTCAATCCACTGGCAATAGGGTATTTCCAGGGAAAGACAAATGAATAGGAAATAAATATCGCGCGAATACTAAAGGCTTCGTTCTTATATTCTTTGCTCAGCTCAATTCCTTGACTGGCGATATCAATTGCTTTATCGATATGTTTTTTATGTTTACATAATAGCCCTGCAAAAGCGCAAAATATACTGACAGATTGAAGAGAATTACCATATTCAAAAATGAATTCCATTTGTTTGCACACAATTGATGGGTACAATTCCGGTTTGGCATAAAAAATAGGTGCATGTATGGCTGATAAAATTCTAAGAATTGTTTGTTTGTCGAGATCGCGCATTTTGGGTAATTGACTTAATGATGATACTTGTAATGTAGATATCTTGGATAAAAGTTGATTAATTTTCTCATTTTCCGCTTTTTCTGAATAAACTGTCGGAAAATCAATATTAAATTTTTGCAAGACATCCTTGGCAAGTCTAATTGCATGTTCGGGTTGGTTTTTTGCGCCACACGCATAGATTTTTAATTCCTGTATTCTTGCGAACTCGCGAATATTTGTACAATAATGATATGATTTCTCTGCCAGATCAATAATTCGATCATACATTCCCATAAGTAATGCACATCGTGCAGCCTCATAATATGCTTGATATACGATATGTGCTTCAAAACTGACATCTGTATATAGTTCGATCCACTCAATGGCTTTTATAAAATAATTATAAGCGGGTTCAATAGCAGAAAGATTTCTGGCATGTTTTCCTGCTTTTAGGTTTAGCTTTATGGTTTGATGAATATCAAAAGGATCTTGAATTAAATTGGCAAGGTTTAACTGATTGACTAAAAAAAAGATATGTTTATTTAAATTCACCTGATCGTGCGTATAATAAACACTGGCAATCTTAAAATGCATCAGTTGTCTTTTTTGATAGGGTGATCTGGTGTAAAAAGCCCGATGGATTCTTTCATGTGAAAACCGATATTTTGTGAGAGATTCTCTCTTTGGTTTGAATGTTTGTAAATCTTGATTTTGAAATTCATCAATCACAGGTAGTATTAATCCATTTGTTATCGCTTTCCACAAAAGAACAGATATTTCATTCTCTGATATTTCCGATGCTTTTGTTAGATTCTCCAAGGTAAATTCATATCCAAAACAAGCAGCCCAATCGAGTAAACTACGCGTTGACCTGTCCATTTTTTGAATCGTTTCAGTCATGAATTCAACAACGTTTTCTGTAATTGTTTGACTGGATATCTTTTTCAAATCCCATTGCCATTGTCCGGATTCATGGTCATAAATCAGATGATTTGCATGATTCAGTTTAACAAGAAATTCACGCATAAAAAAAGGATTTCCATTGGTTTTTTCCATAACAACACGCGAAAAATCAGCAACATCAGTTTCCGGCATATCAAATGTTGTCGCTATAAAAGATTGGATATCTGAATAATTTAGGGGGTGAAGGTTTATTTCAATAATCGATGAAGCAGGTATGTTATTTAATACCGATTGATAGTTCTTATGATCATCACTATCTAAAGGTCGATAGGCTACCAGAATCATAACATAGGCTTTTTGTACAAATGTTAAATCCTGAAGGAATCGAATAGAAGCATGATCAGCTAAATGAAGATCATCCAAAAAGATAACAACAGGTTGTATTAATCGTGAAATATCAGAAAGTAATGCGCCAATTGATTGAACGAGTATTTGTGCACTCGGTATAACTGTGGATTGTTCATTTATACTTTCTATATCAAATAGATATTTAAAAGCAGGAATAATAGAAATTAAAGAACCTGAGTTTATTGCCGGATTCCTTTGAATACTGTTCTTCAACTCGGCTAAAACAATTTCTTCTTCTGCTAAAAGAGATTGCGCTAAATCTTCAAAGGCCTGAATAAAAGCGTGATATGGTTTTTCAGCAATTCTCAAAAATTTTCCACGAATGCAGTATCCATCATTTTGGGAAATATATTGTAAGGATTCATTCGCTAGAGAGGTTTTGCCGATTCCAGCCTGTCCGGTAATTTGAATAGCGTGAATAAAAGCACTTTCTTTTGGATCTAGCATTTGTGTGGATTTATTTTTTTTTCTAATTCTTTTGAGTCGGTTAAAGATTTCAATAATTTTAATTTGTTCATTTTTATGCCCGAAAAATATTTTTTTAAATATAATACGTTTATTCTGATCTTTTTGTGCAATTTGAAATGCTTGGATTTTGCCAGTTTTTTCAATCATTGTTTTGCAGCGCTGAATATCAGATTTCAGTCCTTCAGCGCTTTGATAACGATCTTTCGAATTTTTTTTGAGCAATTTCATGACAATTTCAGAGATAACAGACGGTATATTTGGGTCGATATCGTTTGGCGTTCTTGGATCTCGCGTTGTATGTGAGTGAATCAATTCAAGGGGATCATGATTAGAAAATGGGCATTTATTCACAATCAGCTCATAAAAAATTACTCCTAATGAATAAAAGTCAGATGCAAAACTCGGGTTTTTTTGATCTCTTTTTAAAAGTTCGGGTGAAACATAAGATAATTCATCTGTGTTTCTATCTTCAAGCAAGTTATCTTTTATTGATTCTCCAATACTAAAAGCCTGGTCTAAACCAATAACGCAGATTTCATGGGTTTGTGGATTGATAAGAATATGTTTTGGATGAAGTGCTTGGTGAACGATATCTGCAACATGAATCGCTTGTATAGAATCGATCAATTGTTGGGCAATTTTTAAAAAAATGTGAAGATCAATTGGTTGGGAACGTATAAATTTTGATAAGGTAATACCTTGAAAATCGTGGAAAACTAAAACAATTGTATTATGATATTTGATAATATCTCTTATCTTTATGATACCGGGTGAACCGCTCAACTTACGAAGTATATTATGTTCGTGATAGTAGCGTTTCAAATCATTCTCAGTTGGATAGGCGACATTTAGAATTTTCAGTACCACTTGAGTATGTTCATTTTTTGAAATCGCTTTATAAATAACTGTTCGGTTACTTTTATGGATTTCATAGATACTTTTATATGATGGGATGGTGATCATATTTTTCCTTTCTATTGTTCAAAACATCTTTATAAATTAATTAACATTTCTTGTCCAACATTGAATTCATACCTGACACAATCTTTATAAAAGGAAATAAACGTCTACATTCTCATCTTTAATCTTTAGATTTTCTTGTTAAAGAAAAAAGTTCTAATCACCAGTTATTGAAATAAAGCATCCATTCGATATATCCCCAAATTCTTGAAACCCATTCATTGGCTCGGGTGGATTTGTATCTGATATGATTTCCCATCGACTTTCAGAACGTTTTCGCATATCAACTTGCGCTGTAACAGAAAATCTTAGCCACACATTTTTTTGCCTGGCTTCAACCCAGTAACCGCGATAAGCTTCGATAATTCCTTTTGAATCATTATTTTCATATGCACCATTTCTCCATCGCCAAATGTGTGTGTTCACATATGGATTCTTAGCTCCCAATAGAGCAATCATTCTTTTCTCTTCAATTCCTTCAAAGTTGTCTTTGTAAACAACCACAACTAATTTATTCCAGTAATAATTCATTGTTGTCGGATTTCCAATCATATTCCAGCCATTTTTATTTTCTTCACTGTAGAAAAGCGGAATATCAATATCTTCATTTGTTGTCACATGAACACCTTTAACTGGTATTTCAAACCCATTTCTTGATAATACCCAAAATGCCATTCCTGGTAATAATAACATGTCATCATTATAGTGTTCATATTGATTGGCTGTTGGATCAAATACGCCTATTTTAATATATCGGGTATCATAGCCACCAGACAAGGCCGATTCTAGAACAACCGGTGCAGAGGCGTTATCTAACCACATGGGTATGCTGACCATTTGATAATCTTTTTGTTCTATGCCTGGTAATATTTCTATCGGATCAATTGTTGAACGTTTTCCGATCGTAACCCGATGTAAATCTGTTTTGTTCATTATCTCTGATCCTTTATCCATATATCCGACATCCCAGACATATTGCATACCAGAGATAAGATGAGACAGCTGATATTGAGTGAGGTGTGTTGAATACGATTCAACACAGTTTGGTAAGAAAATGCCTTCACAAATATGGGGACGATCTGCACGATGTATATGCCATTTTGTCAATAGATGTGAATCATTTTCCGGATCGGAAAAAGGGTTTAACTCGAAAGAAAGCGTTTGAGTATCAATAATATTCCAATTTTCCGGGGTTTTTACAGTTGGTTTTGTTGGTGCTTGATTCGGATCAAATATAGCTCTTAAAACGTAATCTTGCGTAATCGTCAGGGATAAAAAAGAATCTGATGAAATTGTTTGATTGTTCTCATCAGTCCATTTGACAAACTTATAGTGTAATTCAGGTGATGCATTAAGGTGGATATTTTCAGATAAGTCAAACTCCTGACGACACAATTGGGGACACATTAATTCTTGACTACTCACATGTCCGGTGCCTTCCGGCGATATTTCAATATTCAATGTATGCTTTTTTGCGCTTTTTTCCAGTACGAGCATTGATGGTGACATTGGTTTATTTAATGTTTCACGACCAATGACATATGTAAAATCTGATGAAATAGTTATTATATCTTCAATATATTTGGGGATATCCAGTCTGTAATTGAATAAAATGGGGCTTTGAGGATGATCTGACCAGATAAAAAATAATGTCTGGTTTTCATACGCAATACGACATTTCGTGTCTGTTGTATCTTTGAACCTCAATCGCTCGGGTAAATGAACACTCAAAGTAATGGCACTGACACTTGCAGGAAAGGAAATTACATTCTGGACAGTTAATAGCTCGCCTGGCACAAAATTTCCTGCATCCTGAAAACCGATAAAATCAGGACCACTGTATTGAAGTACAGCACCATGATTACCAACTGCAAAAACTCTATTTTCGGATAATGCCCAGGCATCATTCAAGTTTTCATCTGTGTTTGATGTCATTTGGACAAAAGCGAGTGCATCTTCAGATGCCTCAGATCTCATAATTGTTCCATTATCACCAAAAATATATATCGCATGATTATCACCGGTAACCGCATTAAAATTCGTTGATCGTTTTATTATCTCTGTATTCCATTTATTGTCATATCTGTAGAGGATATTTCCATCTTCACCAACAAATATCGGGCAAAAGTCATCTGTTGCATGAATGTCTGAAAGTTTTGGCATGACAGGAGGTGATAATTCTATCCATGTATCATTCGTGTATTCATAAGCATATGATTCACTAATCATGAATATACTTTGACCATATCCACCTAAAAGAACAGGCATACTGGCAGAGATAACCGGGCTTTGAACAACCCACTCATCGCCTGATTTTTTCAAAAGGGTGCCATTGGAACCAGCTGCAAAAACAGTTTTTTCGTTTCCCCATATTCCTGTCAACGGATCAGTTACAGATGTGTATGCTGAAATCCATTTGCTGTTTTCATAAGATAGCAATGTTCCTTCATCACCCACAACAAAAAGACTGTGGTTATCTCCCCAAATCCCATGTAAATAACCATTTGTTTGTGTATACTGAGATTCCCAGACTTCGCCATTAAAGTGAATAATCTGAGTGTCGCTTAACACAAAAATATCGTTTTCGGATCGTCCCCAAATGTGATTTAAGTCTTGTTTGATATTGGTGTTGTCCATTTGTTTCCAAATATCATCATTATCCATAAGCACAATCTGTTTATCACATCCGGTCCAATCAGGGGAATCAACAGAAATAGTCACCCCTTGCTGACCACTAATTAGCGTATTATCACCTACCACAATATTAAACCTGACTTGTTTTTCACCTGCTGGAATCATGACCTGATCTGGCATCATGACGAGATCATTCGAAGAGATCAAATGAATTGTAATGTCTTGGGTATGTGCTTTTGGGAGTTTTATCAGTCCGACATCATTTAAAATGGTTTCACCTTCAAAAAGCGTTTGAGGCACTTGAATTTCAAGAAAATTCTGGAAATTGGAAGTGAGTTTTACATTGTCCAAAAGAAAAAGCATTGGGCTGGCAACAAATTCGGGATAATCGAGTTCAAAGGAAATATTGACTGTTTGACATGCATAGTTTGAGACATCAAAAGACTTACTTTCCCAACCCGTATCCAAGACTTCTTTATGAAGTGACGTACTTTGGATGGTATGTATTTCGGTAGGTGTGGTTTCATTTTCTAATGTAATCTTTACATTAAATGTTCTATCTTGAGTGGCATAAGAAGACATTTTCCATCCCATACGATAATCAAATGAAACGATTCCACCGCCTGCGGGAATATAAATATTCTGGCTCAATTTAACTGTTCCCAAACCTTCAATACCGGCATGAATGGCCACTTTGTCTCTGTTCGTTGGCGTAATATCGAAAAATTGTGAGAATTCAGGTTCTGTCCATATTTTTGAGTCCATGATATCAAAAAGAACAGAATTTGAAATATCCTGGATTTCCCAGGGATAAAACGTGTCTTCATCAAAGTTACCATTCTCCCATAGGGATGATATATCAGATTTTGGTGAGGTTGTTACTGATATGGATACAAAGTCACTATAAACTGTATTGCTATTTTCGACATGCGGTTCACGTACTTTTCGAAGTTTAATATAATAAGCTGTTTCTGGAAGTAATCCGCGTATTTTAACTGAAGAATCAGAAATAGGGCCTATTCTGGAGAAATTTTCATCCGGTAAGTCAGAATAAAAAATTTCAAATTTATGATTGTTATCTTTTTGCCACCCCAATGTAACAGCATAGGCTGTCCATGTGAGTGTAACTGCATCAGGTATGGATGTTTGATGACGATTCCAGTCTTGCTGAATGGTGTTCATAAAAGAAGACACAGTACTGTTCGTGGTATACAGTGCATTATAGTCAAAATTACTCTGATTTTCCTGCATATTATAGAGTTCTGTAATTTCGTCTGGTATTCTTCCACATAAACGATTACTGTTTAACTGTATCGCCTGTAAGGAGTACAATGTCCCATATGTGGATGGAATATTACCTTCCAATTTATTACGCTCTAAATTCAAATATAATAAATCATTTAAATTTCCAAAGGATTCAGGTAAGAGACCAATCAAATGATTATCACTGATATCAATTTTTTTTAGTTGCTTCATCTTACTGATACTACCTGAAAGTTCGCCGGTCAAAACATTTCCATGCAAATTTAGTTCTGTCAGATATGTTAAATTACTCAGTGTTACAGGTAAAGGCCCAGATAATGAATTATTTGGCAAGATAATTTTTTCAATATGTTTTTTGTCGCTAACACAGGTAATGCCATACCAGTTACATTCAGAACCCCAGCTATCTGTCCAACCATCATTCATCGTCCATTGATAACCATTGGTTTGATCAAATAAAGCAAGAAGCGCTTCTCGTTCTGCATAAGGTATTAAAGGTTCACTACTGACAAATATTGAAAAAGTGGTGGATGAAGTTAAACCTTCCGGTGATTCCACTGTAACGACAATCATGGCTTCACCTGATTGATCATGCGCCGGAGTAATGTTTAATATACGTTGACTGCCTGCACCATGTAATTCTAAATGATCTCTTTTTGAAGGAATCAGGCTTTGATTCAGAGAATCAGCATAGACTTTCAAACGTTCAGGAGAAACCATTGCGCTTCCGACAGAAAACGTAATGGTAGCGGGTATGTTTACATTCGTTTTTAGATCCGGAATATTGGATATTGTGGGCAACTGTGTGGCAAACCGAAGAATCGTGCCATCATATCCAACAGTATAAAGACCTGAAGCCCCCCAGATGCCGCGTAAATAATTCTGAGTGCCTGAGTATATTTTTTGCCAGTAACTGCCATCATAAAAGAGTATGTTTCCCTGTGTTCCCACTGCAAATAAACTATTTATACTGCTTCCCCACATATCCATCAGATGCGCATCAGAACCACTATTCATGGTCGCCCATGTGAGACCATCATAATGCAAAACAATACCATTCATTCCTGCAGCAAATACATTGTTATCAGAGAATCCCCACACACAACGCAAATCTTCTTGCGTATTGGCATTCATTTCTGACCATGTGCTGCCATTATAATGTAAAATCGTTCCATTATGACCGACGACAAAAATATGATTGTTTGTCGTCCCCCAAATATCTCTCAAATCGTTATTTGTTGGTGTTTCTAAGGTTTGCCAGTTGTTATTCTCTCTCATAAGCATTGTTCCATTGGCACCAACAGCGTAATATTTATTATCTGTTCCCCAAATACTCCATAAAAATGTATTCACTATTGGTGTTTGTTTTGCCCACTGGTTGCCATTGTATTGAAGAATTGTACCTTCAGCACCAACAGAAACGATGTCATTTTCTGATAAGCCATAAATACTGTGAAGGCTTTGGGAATTGTTACTTGTCATGGATATCCAATGAGATCCGCTGTAAACAAGAATCAATCCATCTTCACCAACAATATATTGATTTGAAGACGACAATCCCCAAATATCATTGAGCCATTTATGCGTTGATGATTCCATGGAGTTCCAGATTTCTTCTGGTTTTTGTGTTGTCATTGAAATTGGTTTTGAAAAAGCACTCTCAAGTCGATTCGAATTATTGATATTTGGTAATGTGATCGCTCGAATCTTACATTCATAAAGGGAACTGGGCATCAGCCCCCAAAATTCATAAGTTGATTCAGATTTTTTGTTGATTGTTTCACACTTTCCTGAATCATCATTTCTGAAACAACAGATTTCATATCCGCCATCTTCAGTATAAGCAGATGGTTCCCATGAAAAGGAAATCATATTACTGGTTGATGTCAGCGCGAAAAGTTCAGTTGGTGGAAGAGTCTGATACGTTTGCCAATCCGTTTCAATTTGTTTTTCAGACATGAATTCAGCAACATCATTATTTGGTGCGGTTATCATATTATATCGAAAATCACACTGGCCAGTTGTAAGAGAACTTAACGATTGAATGTATTCAGGCATGCTGCCTTCAAACTGATTGCTTGCAATGGACAGCTTTTGTAAATGTGATAAAGATGTCAGGTTTTCAGGTATTTCGCCGCTAAAATGGTTGTGAGAAATATCCAACGTTATAAGCTCATTAAGATTCAGAATGCCATCAGGAAAAACACCTGAGAATTGATTATTGTTAATATATAACCCAGTAAGCGTCCGCATTTCAGAGATGCTTTCGGGAATCATTCCTTGGAACTGATTAACATTTAAAAACAACGTTTCTAGTTGTTCAAACTGGAAAAATGTGTCAGGTATTTCGCCGGATAAATGATTATACCCCAGGTTTAATGTTTTTAAGTTTTTTAATAAATATAAATTTTCAGGAATTTTTCCATATAGAAAATTTTCGCTTAAATCCAGTTTGACTAAATTCTTTAAATTGACCAGATCCACCGGAATCGTGCCAGACAGATTATTGTTCTGCAAGTTAATTTCAATAACATGCTGATTTTGATCGCAGGTGATACCTTCCCATTCACAAACAGGTTCATTCGTAGTCCAATTGGTATGAATATGCCAACCTGGACCGCTGGTTTCATCATAAAAATGAACCAGTGCATCGCGTTGAGTACTAACAATAAAGTTAAAACTCACCTGGTCAGTCAATAAACCGGTATCGTATACATCCAATGTGATTGTTGACTGACCAGATACATTACTTGCTTTTATCGTGAAAAATTGAGATTGAGATACTTGATCGGCTGGAATGATTTTTGTGTATGAAGGGTTTCTGCTACTTAATTGAATGTTTTCAAGCGGCACAACGAGTTGATTACTCGATTTTGCAATTACCATTATATCGCCATCATCATTATCCTTAATCATATACGCAATTGAACCAGATTGTTCGCCAGGTTTTGCGCTTATTGAATATATCGACGAAATTTGGGGGGGATTTTGATCAACAATGGAAAACAGGCCTGTCGTATGGATATTATTTGATGAAGAAGAATGCATTTTGATCATTCTGAGTTGACAGTTTGGTGAAGCCGGTTCTGAAATGATCCATTTAAGAGGACTTATGTTAATATTTGATATAATTATTTCGTAAGTTAAGCCGCCATCACGCGATAGTTCGATATCAACTGTTCTTGTGTATGAATCATCATCCCAGGCAATGCTGAGTTTATCGCCAATATGATATGTGCTGCCAGGTATGGGTGCTTGAATAAATGATGACATGAAATTACAATCCCGAACTGCCCGATAATAAAAGGACGAATTGGGATGTGATACTGTCTCACCCGATTCTGTATCAATTGTAAGGATTGTAATGTTACTTCCATCACTATTTGAGGTAGATGTCCAAAATTGACCCGTTGGTGAAGAAGGAAAAAAGATATCGTTGCTTTTTATATCCAATTGATTAAACAAATTGTTCAATTCCTGAACTGATGGTAAACGCCAGTTGGTGTATGATGCTTCTTTTAAGTTCGCACAAATAGATTTCGCTTCATCCCAGGTCATTTTCGAGGGGGTTATTTCCTGGTACCACATGAGACCAGTGCGCGTATCTGTAACTGTATTGTCCGGATTAATAAATAATGGCGGAAGGCTTTCAGCATGCAATGACTGAACGCATCCTATCAAACATATAACGCTTATATAATAAAGTGCTTTTTTCATATGGATTGTCCTGGTTCTATGGAAATACCGGAAACGCCGGCAATTCCGTTGCAATTTCGTGTTTTTGTTCTAAAATGTGGGTATTGTTATCCAGGGTTTCATTTTCAAATTGCTTAAAATTATTTGAAAAATCATTAAGAGGTGGTTTCAGTGCGGATGGATTAACTGCCAGTTGTTGAGCGGATGTATTTTTTGAGACAGTTTGAGAAATACGAATGGGATTCTTTTTTTTTAATTCTGGCGCGTTCTCTTTTGTTTCAGGCCCTTTCATTGTCTGTCTGTCGAGCATGAATTCGTTTTTTAAGCCATCCATTTCTTCAATTGATAAGGGAGAAGGTGATGTTGGAGGTTTTCCAAGTAATATATCTGATTTTTCAAAAGGATGAAGGATTACAGGTGATAAATCCGGCATATCTAATCCAATGAGAGCAAGTTCTGTATTCTCAAAAGCAGCAACCTCTGTAAGCTCAGGTTTAACTTGAATGACGAAATCAGACCCCCGAACACCAATTAATGCACTGACTGTTTTGATACGAAACCGACTGTTTTTATAGTTTTTCAGTTTTTGAACAGAAAACCGGGCCTTACCTGAAGACATATGAATAAATGCATCTCTTCTTCTATTCTTTGGTGTATAAACAATTTGATTTAATTGGATTTGAGCCACTGCACCCTGAGAAATTTGGCTCCCATCATTTAAACAAATGATCACATTGGCGTTAATTCCAGTAAAAATTGTATCTCCGCGATAGACGTTCATATTTTGAAAGGCTTGATAGCCAGATGTTTCATTTAAATGTACAATAATGACTTTTCCTGAAACACGTGTCACTTTTCCAACAAATCGTCCAATACCTGGTTGATAATCGTTATCATTGATTGCGATAGAATCGATGGATTCATCAGCTAAGACCATGAAAGATCCCATTAAATATCCAATCACAAAAATACATATGAATTGCTTAGTTTTCATGTCGATCCTCCATATTGATTATTGCCGCACTGTCAAATAAACAGCCAACACGTTTTTTCGATAATCATAGGCATGAATATTTGAATCGTTTTTCGCCCATTGATAATTCATTTCTACATAGAATCCTCTATATTCAAGCGGAATTTCAACGCCCAATCTCGCTTGATATTGCATATCTTTACGCTTGATTCGATGAATAGAATCCAGATGTTCATGGTCTCGGTGTCCAATTTTGGAGAAAAAATTCAGCGCACATTTCGGATGCATAAAAAATTTCAAGTTAAGCTGCGCTTTTGATATTTCATAATTATAATTTTGATGAGAACTTGAAATTTTTTCAGATGAAAACAGGCTTTGCATTTGATACGTATCTGGATCAAACAAAAAGGAAAGGCCCAAACCAATACTTTGTCGGTTGGCATCTCGTTGATCATCCTGAAAATGATTATCTATTGTATAAGCATAATCAATATATGGTACGATCACATTTTCTATATTAAAACTCAGTCTGGATCGCCATTGAATACGCCTGAGAAATCGATCACTATCCAGCCAAAAATATGATGGCATCAATTTCGTATGCAACTGATATGTTTCTTTGTTCAAGCTGCTATAAACAATCAGATTACTGTTGATTAAATTGGCTTCACTCGTATCGATATGCGTGGATTGATAATGACCATAACCCACACCTATTTTTAATTCTGCTTCATTTACTAAATGATATTGCCCAAATAAAAGAACAGTATTCAATATATCATCAGAATCACCATTTTCATCAGGAGCGTATAGTTCGACATTGTCATCATATGCGATGCCAAGCTTACAGTATAATTCATAGGGCTTGAATTGTATGCGTCCCATTTCAACGGCCTGCAGCCATTTTGATGCCTGTTTTCGAAGATTTTTTTGAGCAGCATACATTTTTACCTGATTCAAATAGTTATGTGCCAGGGTCCAGTCATGCTGATGATAAAAACAAATTCCTGCATAAAAATAGCATGTATCTTTAAGTGAAGTTGTCATTTCCGCTGCATTTAACAGATGAGGAATTGCCTGTTCGTATTTTTTCATATGAAAATAAGAGATTCCCGCCCGAAAGTGTGCAATAATCGTTTGTTCGTCATTTGAATCCTGATTAATTGCGATCTCATAAAGTTTTGATGCTTGTTTGTAGCTTTTTTGATAAAAATGGACAGAAGCCATATCAAAAGCCAGCCCAGGAAGGTCCGGTGACAGTTGCCAGGCAAGGGCAAATCGATTCTGGGCAACTGCAAATTTTTTATCTGACAGTTCAGTTTTTCCCTGATAATAAAGGTATAATGGATTTTCTGAATCATACATCAATGCTTTTTTAAAATAAAGACGTGCGGTTTCTGTATCGCCTTCCTGAAGTGCAAAAACACCTAAGTCAAAATATATTTGATCATTTGAAGCCATCAATATTGATGTAAAATTGATCAGAATGATCATAAATACAAGCGTTGATTTTTCTCGCATGTTTGATTCTCCAATCATCGCGGGGATAGAAATCATATCAATCTATGACTGATCTCATCATATTGGATAATTTGAACGTATGGGTTTTGTGTGTCCATTACTGTTCAATAAAATGTTTGAATTGTTTTTATGCTTTAAGATGTGAAGATTATTGAGCAAGATTTGTGCCATTTTCAAAAAGGAGGCAATCATTCATATTTTTATCAATACATATAATGCCCATTCAAGTACCATAACGATTTAACATTATCATCCTGATCTAATGTCAATCCAACAAAGTCGCCTTTCTTAATATCATAATGCCCAATTTGCTTACCTGCGATATCATGGTACGTCATGAAAAGATCCAATAAATAGTATTGATCATTCAGAACCACTGCATTTCGGTCGATTCGATCAATTTTACCGGTAACTGTCAGTTGAATAACAAGCTCTATATTGATAATGCGTGCTTGTTTATTCAATTCATATTTTACAATGCTTCCCTGTCTGACCTGGTTATCAGATATTTGGTTTATACAGGAAGAATCGATAAAAAACATTTTTGAGTTAATGATTATTTTTGATTCTGAAACATACTGAACGAGTCCCTTTCCGCTATAGGATTCTATGGATTCACCAAAAGCGGGGCCACCCACTTTTTCAAATCCAGGCATCGGGTCTATTGATTGTATTTGAATATTTTCACAAAAAACCTGATGGTTAAAGACAACCATTAAAGCGATGATTAAATATATGGTTTTCATAGATATCTCCCTTCAAATGATAAGGAATATAAATTTCCTTATTTATCGTTCTTAATTGTTTATCCTTTTGTTGAAATATGATTACACTTTAGAAAAAGATTGTCCAATTATTTAATTAGAAACGTATTTTTCGAATCATTATTGTTCGTATTGGGGTTATTGCCCTTTTTAGGAAAACTCAAAAAATAAGTTCCCCATTTCATAATTGCTCTTTCTGTTTTTGAACCATGATTACACTGAAGAAGATGAATCAGATGAATTTATAGTGTTTTTATTTCATCTGATTCATCTTCTTCAGTGTAATCATGGTTCAAAAAACAGAATGAACAGTTAAGTACGCATATGCTTAATGTTTAATTTTTAATATTTCCAATAATACCTTCCCTGTTCTGAATCAAGTTCAATTACTGGTAAATCGAAATCAGAGCCTAAGTCACCAAAAATCATTCTATCTTTGCCTTTACTTGTATGAATAAATGCAGGTGGCTTGATGACTGTTTCAAAGATAATAACTGATGGCGGCAATTTGGGCTTTTGTGGATTTTCCGGTTCAATTTCAACAAGATTATCATCAACAGAGATAACAGGTTCACTCAAACGTCCGCCATTGCAGGCATCGAGAATATACATTCTCGAATGACTTTTGACACCACACCTACTGATGGATGGAACCAAACTGATAACAATGACCTTTCCTTCACGAATGATGGGATTGTCAATAATTCGTTCATGTTTTGTGGGCAAATCAAAGTACCAACCCACATGTGAAAAATCATCTTCATCTTCAATCTTGGATGGATACCAGGTAATGGTGTTATCGGTCACAACCTGATATCCTTCAGATACATACCCGGCATCAACTTTTTGCTCCAGCAATTTAATTTTACGATATTCTTCGGGAAGGTTCTTTGCATTGGACAATGTTCTGTCTTTCGTAAATGAACCATAGAAAAATTCGTAATTTCGTTCATCATTTTGCCAATCCCAGATCCCATAAATGGTTTGTTGATTTATACTGAGAGTATCCCCCTCTGTGATATATCGACCTGTACCAAATAAAACAATATATCCTGATTTTCCATGAACACAATGCGCCATGACATCCGGCTTGGTTGTAATTGGCTGTGGACTTCCATCTGAACCCTCAGCATTCTGGGCTTGAAAAATGGGTTGGGGATCATCAGTTGTTCCATAGGCAATTTTCCATTCACTTGTTTTATCTGATGTTAAATCAAACTTCCATAGATTACCAATCATATCTCCTGCATAAACATAATCGACTTTATCATCAAAATCGACATCCACCAATGAAGGCGTAGATAGACCATTACAAATATCATAGCTTCCTGATTTCGTGTCAAACGTTGCAACTTTTGCACCTGTTTTTAAATCACGAATATATAGCGCAGCTTTTCCTCGTTTACTGGCATAACCATTTCCAAAAATAGCAACCCATTGACCCGCATTGGTATTGGCAATATAAGGTGTGGCATAACTGTATCCCATTTCAACATCATCATCCGCATCATCACCTGTATATGGTGGAAATTCCCATTTCGGCATGCTGACATGATTTGTTTCTGATAGATTCAAACAATAATAACCGCGTCCCCCTTTACCAAGCCCTCCAACCAGATAAGAATCGGAATCGGCTTGTTTGATTGATGGTGTGGCATTACAATAAAAGAAATGATTGTAATCTGGAAGGTAGAGGTAAACCAGATTTTCAAACACAAGATTGGGTACGTAAGCAGCGATTTCTTCTCCATTTTCAGCATTGAACACATGACCCATGCCATCATTTGCACCAATAAAAACAAAATTTTTATAAAACAGCGGATGAGAATGGACAATATCACCCAATTTATGATAACGCGTTCTGGCTTTGCCGCCCTTTTGTTGCTCTTCTGAATCATCCCCTCTGATGTATTTGACAATTCGTTTCGCAAAATCCTCTTTTTCATGAATGCGTTTCAGTAAGTCTCCGGAAATATCTTTAAACAATATGCCACCGGAACCGCCATTTGATGTAATAATCACCCGTTCTTCCCAATTTTTTTCATTCAGTTTATCCCGGGCAGACCATACCGGATTGTCATAATCAAATTCTTCCTCAGAACCGCTCGTTCCAAAGGCTTTAATATCACCAGACCAATCGCTGGAATTATAACTTCCCTGAAATACCAATGAATTGCTTTCAAATTTTTGTCCATTGACAGCCACAGATGCAGCACTTCCAATAATAGAAACCTGTCGTCCAATGGCTTCCATTGCATGAATCAGGTCTTGTGGATTGCTGGCTGAAAAATATTCTCCCCTGCCATTAACCGCAGCATGCCAGAGGTCATCGATTGTTGTTTTTTGATTGGCTTGTGCTTTAGGCCAATCAGGACAATGCGCCGAACAATCTGTTTTTTCACTTTCAGCCGGACAACTGGGATAGTCATCAAAAGGATTTAACGTTCCATTCTGACCAAACGATACAGTGAATGTGACCATATGTTGTTGGGTATTTAAATCACCAGGTTTCGGGGGGACTTTATCATCAAGTGATGGACTCAAATCGTTTGCGTAATAGTACATTGCCACATCAGCCAGTGTGTTATCATAGTCATCACTAAAACAAGCAGTGGCAAAGTCTGAGCTATTGAGTTTATCTGCATTTCCAACAGAGGGCGAACCACCATTCCACCACCCATCAGTGAGAACAACTGAAAAAACTTGTTGACACTCACCACCTTCCGCTTTACTGGCATAGGGCCAGGTACCCAGTGGGCTTGAACTTTTTTCATCATAATATTGCCCTGCACTTTTCAAGCCCCTTCGAAGCGGAGTTCCACCAGATGCATATGCTTTGTAAAGAATACTCAAAAATTTATCTGTTTGGTCATCCAGACTTCCGGAATCATTGATACATTTAATCGGTAAAACTGATGTTCTGGTATTTTTGTTGTTGTTTATGGTTAAGAGTCCCACCTTGATATTTTCCAGAGAAGATATCGCACTTCCGATTGCTGCTTTTGATGTAAGCATGCGCTTACGATAAAACGAAAACCAGTTTGCAAAGTTTTGTAGTTCTTCTTCAAAAGTTCTCGAACAAAGCACATCTGTAGGCGGATCATCGGTTCGAATCAGTTTCTTGATCCGGTGTTTGGCATTTGTTTTCGCATGATAATAATCAATGGATGCGTTATCAATATTGATATTTACCAGATACAATTTCGCAGCCTGTTTGGAAAAAACATAGTAGTGGGATCGCTTAATTTGAACTGAATCAAATTGAACATATCTTCCATTCAAATCAACTTCATTCTTAAGCATAGGGTTTACTCGCGGCGATTTGGGATTGGCATTTGGTACTTCAGACCATGTCGGTGTGGGTGTAGCAGGGAGTTCATTCCATTTAGGCCAGGGGGTGTATGTAATAGATGGATTATAATAGATCCGATTAAACTCATAGCACTGTGTTTGATAATAACGCTTATTTAGATCTGAAGAATTTTCCTGAACATTGCTGTATTTATTATCCGGAGCATAAAAAACATAATAGAATTCCCCACCTGCAGGGGCATGGTAAGTCCCATTCTTTTCTTGTGTCATGATATCCCAATCCATACTGCCTGAATCATCGAGAACAAAGACAATCAAAGGCGGTGCCGGGTTTGCAAGAGATTCCAAAGGAATGTCAGAGATCGTAATACAATCATCGCCCGGGCAAAAATCTTGATCATTACAATCTTGATCTTTGCCATCACATTTAATTTCAGGATTTCCAGAAAACCTGTCCGGATCAGATTCATCACAATCACAAGACATCTCCACACATTGTGAAGGCGGTCCATCAGATATACAATAATTGATCACTTGATCAGGGTCTCCACAACCATCACCATCAAAATCTTTGTAACAGTCATCCCTTAATTTTTCGTCAATTTCGCCATCGCAATCATCATCCAGGTTGTTACATCGGGTTTCATTACCAATGCCTGGATTGATCAATGCATCTGTATCATCGCAATCTGTGTTATCTTCAACCCATTTATGACCATCGCTCGTTTCTTTTGAACACGTTATAAATGTATCTAATGATTCTTCAGGATTTCCATATGAATCACCATCCAAATCCTGGTAACACTTATGCTGTAATTTTTGATATTCCACTTGGTGCTTCATTCCAAATCGAATTGGCAGAGAAAAACACTTATTGATATTAATCACCCCTAATATTTTAAATTTTAAGCAAAAATCATGATATTCAACCGGTTTGAATTTAATCGCAGTTATTGTAGAGGTTATTTTGCTTGGTGCTTTCCATCCAGGAACATCTGAAAAAGTAATGACATATTCTTCTGCAAAGTCAACAGGGCTGATTGACCAACCGAACCTATTGATTAACCAGTTGATTGAACCTATAACCCAATTCACAAATCGTTCAAGTTGAAACATGATAAATGAATTATCAATTAATTCTCCAACATTGACATCAGCAACTGCTCCACTACAATTATCATTCTTTTCTTCATTTAGTTTTGATGATTTAAAATGCCATTTCGCACCATCCGGATCACATGAAGGCTGTGGATCATTATAACCTGTCCCAACAAAATCAACTCTTACACCCAAAAATTTGACTGTTGTATTTCTAATATTATCAAAAAAGTCTGTAATAAAATTTGCATGTGCATTTACAGGATGAAATATTGTGCCGAAAAAGATAACGCTCATACAAAAAAATACTTTCCATTTAAATTTAAAAAAATGTTTCATAGGACACCTATATG
>Ga0272440_1000352_pt1 | contig 39085 bp, 26 predicted proteins | sample SSMMMBAug17_FD_192440 | JGI IMG/M metagenome (GOLD analysis project Ga0272440, IMG submission 192440) | Marine sediment archaeal communities from Little Sippewissett salt marsh, Falmouth, MA, United States - SSM-MMB-Aug17 | ecosystem: Environmental > Aquatic > Marine > Wetlands > Sediment ...
CATAGGGACAAGTTACGCCAATGCCTTAAACATCACCCAAACAACATCCCTCGCAGGAAACACAACCATTGGAAATTCAAACGCAAATTCCCTTACCATTAATTCCATAATTCAAGGTGCAGCGCCATTAATTTTCGAAGGTGCAACACCTGATGGTTTTGAAACAACAATAATCCTTACCGATCCAACAGAAGCTCAACAAATTACAATTCCAGATCTCAGTGGAACGGTTTTGTTAAGTGGAAGCGAAAGCACAATGTCAACATTGATTGTAACAGGACCATCATATTTAAATGAAGTTTATGCTTATACAATGACAGTTTATGGTGATGTAAATATGTTAACCAGTACTTTCAGATCAAGTGCAGCATACATTACAAATGCAGTGATAAAAGACTTGATTGTTGATGGCCCAAACACATGCAGAATTTCAAGCCCAACATATATTACAAACTCAGTCGTCATTACAACACAAGGTGCGTTTGAAGTCAGTGGCCCAAATGGTATGGCAATAAGTTCAACTGCAAGAGAGGCTTTTCATGTAACAGGAACAACAGGATTTTCAGGGGCACTGTTTATTACTGGTACTACATCAGGTGCCGCAGTTTCAGTAAGCGGGTCAACACAAATTCAGTCCAGTACGCCATTGGTTTTTGAAGGAACAGATAGTACTGATGCTAACAATACAACCATTGCTCTGGCAGAACCTTCTTCTGCTCAAAGAATTACCATCCCAGATGCATCTGGGACGATTGCTTTAAGAAATTTTAATGTAATCAGCGCAAGTCGAACGTTAACAACCAATGATCAGGGTGTTGTTCTTGTGTCCAGTGCAACAACACAAGATATCACTATTAATCTTCCAACGCCAGTAGGCAATCCAGGTTTGAACTATACAATTAAAAAAACAAATTCCAGTAATCACAGTATTGCTATTGAAGGTTACACAATTGATGGTGTTGACTATGCAGACATGCACATGCAGTACGCCTATTTGTCAATTGTCAGCGATGGCACCAACTGGTATAAAATTGCAGAATATCCAGTGAGTGATGAAGCGCCTGTCCCTGGTGATAGTGGTGCGATTCAAGTTTCTGGAAGTGATGCTACAAGTGTAACCCTTTATTGGGCTGCTGCTACTGATTCCTGGTCAAGACAGGCAGATTTACAATATTTAGTTTGTTATTCAACATCATACTCCAATGTCAATGATTATAGTTTATGCGAAAGTAATGCTTACGCAGCGTATTCAACATATACACCTACAACATCTTTGGGAATTACCGGCTTAACCAGTGGAACAACATATCATTTTAATATTATTGTCAAAGATGAAGGCGACCATAAAGCAATGTATAGCCGAACCTATGAAACACCTAATAATGTTATTATCTATAATGCAGGAGAACATAGTGGTAACTTGGGAGGTCGAGCAGGTGCTAATGCGATTTGTGCAGCTTCATCAAATCGTCCTATTACAGGCTTTACAAATTACATTGCATTAATGTCATTCAGTACATCGGATACCATTGAAAATCTGGCAACCACTTATACAACTTTAAAACAGAATACGCCCATTCAATCCACAGCAAGTGGAGTAACAGCAACCATTGCATCCAATTGGGCCGATTTGATTGATGGAATTCAACGTAAATATTTAACAGTGTCTGCCGCTATGCCACTGGATAATCTCTGGTGGTCAGGAACAAAAGAATCGGATGGATCATATATAGATTCATGTAATGGATTTACCAGTACCTCAGGAACAGGTGTTGTTAAATATACTGGATTTTATAGTACTGATACAGAAGATTGGATGAAATATGATCAGGCATTACCATGTGATAATTCCGTATATGTAATGTGTATTGCATGGTAGTACATGCATCCTGTGTTTAAGAATTGTCAAATAATTCAAGCACAGGATGCTTTTATCAAAAACTTTAGTTTTTTTTGGGGAAATATTTTCCTCGGGATTTATTTTTAGGAAAAAACTATCATAAAATATCATATGAAATTATTCCCTGCTTTTTTTATCTTTTGTTGATTATCAAGCCATCCAATGAATTCCAAATGAATACGATTCATTTGGCATACAGCTTGCTCATATACCTTTCACAAATAAAAAATTTTAAACCCCAAAAGAGGATACCATTATGCAAGCAAAGAATTTGGATTTATTATTGGCAGATGTTAGAACCAGTGCATTCAATGCAACACAAAATTTGGCATCATTACAACAAACAGGACCTAATTCTCTGTTTTCAATGCTGTTTGATCAGACGATCCAAATGAATCGTAGCAATCCAGCAAATGAATTTCTATCGACTCCGGTTCAATATACAACATTAACCCCTCCTGACACAGATTATATAGATACTTTTCGAAAAGACTTTATGTCATCTGGTATTCCCATGGAAAGGTTTTCGCTTTCATCTCAGGCAAGGACAGATCTTCAGCAAATTATGACAGGTCAGGGACATTCTGAATCAGAAGTTGATAATTTTTTGGATACTGTTTTTCAAAATGGTTCTCAGGAAACTGTTAAAGTGTCAGATTTCATGAAAATGTATTCAGAAAAAAAGCCCTTACTTGAAAAAAATCAGAATGCTCCAGTTGTTGAAGCTTCAGATGTCCCAACAATAGAAAAAGGACTGAAAGAATACGGACTGAATGTAAATCAGGTAAAAGTTGCTATAGAAAATTCTCGAACAGAAACAGGTGATTTAGATGTAAAGAAGCTGGCTCGTGAGCTTGCATCAATATCCATTCCGATTTCAAATGATCGTCAGTTAACAGACAATACACAAATTGCAATGAATCAGATCCTTTCAAAACTTGGAGTTGAAATATCTGATAAAAATGCACCACTGACATTTCAACAATTCGTTTCTGTTATTCAACATATCACACCTCTTCAACCTATCGCTCGACTGTCTCAAGAAAAAATGAGCAGTTTACTATCTAAATTGATGACAAATATCAGGCAAACGACACAACGTCAGGATGCATTAAATATCCGTCAACTTTATCAAAGCCAGCTTTACCAAATTCCTGGTTTTGACTTGGATTTAAAAGATAAACCAGCCATCGAAAATGCACTTCGAAATATGGGTTTTAGTTCAGATGATATTCAAAAAATCATGGATAGAGTTCTCAAAGGTGCCCATAAAATCAGTATTACAAATCTAATAGATGCGCTAAAAACTGTAAAACCAGAACTATCCGCTAATTTATCTGCTGAAGAATTATTTACAAAGGTTCAGTTTGAAAAAATTTCTGCCAATCTGATGTCAACAGATAGAGTCAGACCTCAATTGTTTGATATATCAAAAGAGCTTAAGGAGATTCTTCTGAAATTAGGGATGTCAGATAATGATGTGCAGACAATCATTTCAAAATCAACAGCATTAACCGGCCAGATTGATTTGGATCAGCTGGTAAAGAATCTTAAGGCTTTTTTAGCTAACAATAATGTTAAAAAGAATGTTGAACTAAGTGGTGTTGATATTCAAACAATCCAAAATTTAATGGATCGTTTAAAAGTTTCAGATAAAATTTCTGTTTCTGCATTAACGCAGATGGACAACAAAGAAATTGCAGAACAACTAAAAAAGATATTAACACAACTTGGTCTTCCTAAAGAAGACATTCAATCTTTATACACAAAAGCGCAGGGAATTCAGGATAGCCTTTCAGCACAGCAGCTATTATCACAAATATCGACAATGATTGAAAAATCGGGCGGTAAGTTAACAGATCAACACATCAAAGCAGATCTCAAAACCATAGAAAACTTGTTAAATAAGATACAATTAAGCAATCAGATCATTTCTCAGTCAGAACTTGCTGATTTGAAAAATATGATCAAACAATTTGGAGCAACACCTGAAATAATAAATAAAATTATAGCCTCTTCATCCAATAAAGACTTAACTCTGGCTCAATTTGCGACCAATTTGAAAAAATTTGTGTCTCAACTGGATCAACAAAAAAAGATCGCTTTACCCGAACATTCAACCATTAAGAATATTCTGGCAAATGTTGCTAAAGAGACAAAACAGGATGTACCTAAAACATTAGATGCCTTTGTGAATCAGTTAGAAACGCTTTCTAAAAAATCAATCATGATGACAAATTCCAGTACAAAACAGCTTACCATTCCTTCTGATTATATGAATGATTTAAAACATATCCTTGCAGAATTAGGATTTAAATCTGGAAAAATTGAAGAAATAATTCCGAAAACAACTGAGGCCATTCCAATTCAAACATTGCTTGCAAAAATAAAACCTGAATTAAATGAACTTTCCGCATCTTCAGATAAATTAAAGGATGGTTTTGCAAAATTGGATCGTTTACTGGCATTTGTTCAGTCAAAAGGAACAAATGAAAAGGCACAAGTTTCCATGATTGCCCAAAAGAATATCGCTTCAACCTTTACTCAGTTAATTAGCAGTACAAACGTTCATGAAAATGCGATTATTCCATCAAATCAGATTTCTTTACTTGAACAGGCATTGGTTAATTATGGTTTAAATCGAAAAGATGCCAGGGACTTGATCTCACAATCTAAAAACACAAATCTGGATATTTCTTTAGCAAAACTGGTTGAAAATCTTCGTGCTCCAACTGAAAATCTGAGTCAAAATCTTCAAATTAAAATATTTGCAGATCATATTGATGCTTATCTCAGCTTGCTTGAAAAGCAATCAATTAATGATGTTACTGATAAAAAGCGAAAGATTCATCAGTTATTTCAAAAAATGAGAAATGGAAGTGCTTTTGATACCAAACAACAGGCTGATCAAAAATCTGCAAAATTAATGGAAGCTGCACAGCAATCCCGCATGTCAAAAATAATGACTCAATCACAGGGAACTAATCCTGAAGCAATCTCAACGGCCAGTACTTCGGATGATAACAATGCATTTATTTCATTTCTCAAACAAGAAGCTGTTTCATCACAAACAGCAAAAACACAAACAATGCCCAAAACACCAGAACGTCCTGTTCCTTATTACCTCAATCACCAAATAGGAAGACGGTTAGCCACTGCTGTTAGAAACAATGAGAATCAGGTAACTTTTCAACTTCGTCCACCTCATTTGGGTAATTTGCAACTTAACCTTGAAGTGCAAAATAATGTATTAAGAATAGGAATGGCAACTGATAATCAGGTAACAAAGGATATTTTGATTTCCCATGTAAATGAATTAAGAGAAGTGTTAGCTGATCAGGGAATCAAGATTGATCAGGTTGATATTCAAATTAATTATGATCTTGGTCAATCCCTGGCAAAAGACCACAGAGATGTTAATGAACAAAGAAAAAACAAGCAGGATGGAGACAATGAGCAGGGAGATGAAGAAAACCTTGCATTAGAAGATCAAGAAGAAATTAGAAAACCCATTATTTATGGAGATTCTTCTTTAAGTCTGATTGTTTAACACAAAAAAAGTGGACAAAATTTCAGATAATAACTTAGACAGTCAGATCATATATAGCTGTCTGTAAATGTTTGTCCATTAAATTATATCATCAAATTTTAGTTCATTGCTTAAATGAATGCTTAAAAAAAACTAAAGGATAGGAGCCAACATGTCATCAATCGCAGAAGTAATTGCCAGCAACCGAAATGTGGATACCACCCCAAAAACAGAGGCTGAAGAAGCAGCAGAAATGAACAAGCAACAATTTTTAACCTTACTGGTTGCGCAACTTCAAAATCAAGATCCTTTAAATCCAATGGAGAGTACAGAATTTACAACCCAGTTAGCTCAATTTTCAAGTTTGGAGCAAATGATTGATGTTAATAAAAATCTTTTAGAAATTAAAGAAGCTGTTTCTGGTACAGACAAGGGAGATCCTATTGCCTATATAGGTAAATTTGTTAAAGCAGATGATAATACTATTGTTCTTAAAGGTGATGAAACAATATCAGGACAATATAGTCTTGAAGATGGTGCAAATCTTACCATTTCAATTTATAATCAGGCAGGGAAAGAAATTAGAACCATTAATGCTGGATGGAAAGATCCGGGTGAATATACGATAAATTGGGACGGTAAAAATAATCTTGGCAGTGATGTTGCTGAAGGTGATTATACATTCGCTGTATTTGGACAAAATCTAATAGGCAACTATGTAACAGTTGATACTTTTAGTACTGGAGAAGTGACAGGAGTTACTCATGCATTGGGCATTCCTTATTTATTATTAGGAGATAAGAAGGTTGCCTTGTCCAATGTTGTTGATGTTAAAAACATAGATACCAATACTGAAACAAAAAATTTTGCAAAAACAATAATAAACAATATAGAATAAAAATATTTCAAAATTACGCATTACGAATAAAGAATTTTTATAGCTATAATTCATTGTTCGTAATGCGTAATTCCCCAATCAATCTAAGGAGGCAAAAATGTCAATTTATAGTTCTTTGTATGCAGGCGTCAGCGGTTTAACAGCTTTGGGTAACTCCATGTCCGTAATCGGTGACAACATTTCAAATGTGAACACAACTGGTTTTAAAGGCAGCAGGGCGACATTTCAGGATATTCTCAATACAACTGTAACCACAGGTAATGGAACAACTCAAGTAGGTCAAGGTACAGTACTTTCTGATGTATCCAGCGCCTTTGCACAAGCTGGCTTTGAAACCACAGACTCTGTTACCGATCTGGCAATAGACGGGGAAGGTTTTTTTGTTTTACGGCCAGAAGGTACAACTCAACAATTGTTTTCAAGAGCTGGTGCTTTTACAATAAATGAAGTAAATGCATTAGTTAACTCTTCTGGCATGACTGTTCAAGGTTATGAATTGGATCCTGAAAGTGGTGCTCGCGTTGGTACTTATGGTGATATTATACTGGACTCAACCATTGCTCCACCGATAAAAACAACTCAAGTGACGCTATTATCAAATCTCGATAGTACAGAAACAAAAAGTGCAAGTACATTAGAACTTAATGCACGATGGGATGCTACAGATGCAGATGGTGATGGTAAAATTATTACTGAAACGGACTATTCTCATTCGGCAACAATCAAGGTGTATGATGTACAGGGTGATTCTCATGATGTAACTATTTATTTCGATAAAGCATTTGATGGACTTGCAAACAAATGGGATTTTATTGTTACCACTGATCCAACGGAAGATAAACTAAAAGAAGGTGATGCCACACAAGGTTTACTATCGTATGGGTTTATTCAATTTACCAACGATGGAAAAATAGAAGATATTCAAATGGGTGCCGATGGCCCAGCTACTATCGAAGGTTCAGGAGAATATCTCACTTTTGCTGCAAATTTTTTTGATGCAACAGAAGCAAACACTATGGATGTGGAACTAAATTTCGGTGCAAAATGGAATGGTACAGAGTGGGTAAGCGACACATTAGCAACAACACAGTTTGCATCAACATCAGTAAATATGTTTCAATCAGCTAATGGTTTTGCCCGAGGTGAAATTCAAGATATGAAAATAGATGAATATGGCACCATTAGCGGCGTATATAGTAATGGTAAAACGATTCCATTGTATCAGATTGCTATGGCACGATTTAACAATAATCAGGGGCTAGATAAACTTGGCGGTAATATTTTTCGAGAAACGGTTAACAGTGGGCCTCCGGCAGTTAATCCGCCACAAACAAACGGTCTTGGAAAGCTCATTTCAAGTTCTCTGGAACAATCAACAGTTGATATTGCGGTAGAATTTGTAAAAATGATTACAACCCAACGCGGTTATCAAGCGAATTCAAAGACAATTCAAACAACAGATCAAATGATCCAGACTGTCGTGAACTTAAAACGATAATGATTACTTTTAATTAATATAAAGATAGATGCATGATTGACTATTCAATCATGCATCTATCTATTTTCCCATCACAAAGTTTGACATCCTCCGTTCATTCTTCTATAGATTTTAAGAAACAAATTTTGGACAAGAGCTTCTCCAAATTTTATTTCTTGAAACCTGTAAATATATTTCAAAAGATTTTGGCGGAGTTATCACGCCAATAAATCCCATTTTTTTTTGATTGTTTTGAGTATTTAGCCGAAATCTTTATTTATTATATTAAAATGGTGCTCGAATGACTACGAATGATAAGACAATAACAGTTTCTGAAATGAATCGATTGCGTATTGAGCCTATATTGGAACAAATTTTAAAAAAACAGGCGATTTCACCGGATTCTGAAATTAAGAGTAAGTTTATCTCTGTCATCCTTTCTGATCTATCCAACAAAAACATTATGAAACTATCTGATAATATTCTTAGATATCATATCTGTCAACTGATGGAAACAAAACCGATTATTCAGTTGTTAGCTTTGAAAGAAAGTTTTTTTTCGAAAAAACGCCTTAACTATGATATCAGACATAAAGAAACATTGCGTTTATTTTTGCGAGAATATTTTGAACTCTTTTTTCCAGATCTCGCCAGAAAAATGAATTTTGCTTCAGTCCAATTTTTGGATAAAGAATTAATTGCTTTATTTGGAGACAATGACCAACTAAAAATTGCAGATGCCTTAATAATGATAGAAATAAAATTGAATAACAACTCCGAATGGATTCTTATTCATTGGGAAGCTCAGGGATCAAGGCAAATACTATTTAATGAAAGAATGTTTCACATTTTCTGCGGCATTTACTATCAATACAGGAAGCGAGTATTACCCATAGCCATGTTTATTGATCCATACAAATGGAAAAAACCGGTTCCAGACACGTACAGTATGAAAATTATGAATTATCGGGTTGTTCAGGCTTTTTCGTATCAGTTAATCAAGTTAAAACAATATGACTCAGATGCGTTTGAAAAATATGCACCTAAAAATCCATTGACTTGGGGATATCCACCATTAACAAGTTATCCAAAAGATAAAAGACCTTTAATTAAAGCAAAAGCAGTCAATGGTATTTTCAAAACTCCCATGAATGAAAAACAAAAAGCAACCTTATACAGCTTGATTGATACAAGTCTTCAATTAACAACTGAAGAAGATCAAAAATATTTAGAACTACTTAAAAAGAAAAGTGAATACAAGGAGGCAAAAATGTTTGATACTATTGAAGATTATATAATGGAAAAAGGTATGGAAAAAGGCAGGGAAGAAGAACGATCTTTTATTTTATCACAAATATTAAAATCAGGCATGTTGACGGTTGATCAAATTGTCCAGGCTACTGGCGCACAATATGATTATATTCAAAAGATTGCTGAAAAGGTCAGTAAGGATGTTTCAGCATAGAAGCAATGACCAGTATGCAATTAACAAAAACTTATAAAATTATTTAAAAAAAATGGAGGCATCTAATGAAATCAAATAAATATCTTATTTTAATCCTGTTTTTATCTGTTGTATTTATCAACAACTGCTTTGCCAGCGGTGTCATTGTTGATAAACCCGATTATCAAATAACCAGTGTAACATACACCCCTGAAAAACAAATGCAAGGTGCTAATATTGTTTTTACTGCAGTTGTCAAAAACATTGGAGATGGGGCAACACTTAGATCTTCAACCTTAGCTTGGGAAGTATGTGAATCAGCCTGTGGCCTCCCAAAAAATTGGTCTGTAAAAGAATCTGATTATGTCAGGGGATTACAAGTCGGTCAGGAAGAAATTGAAACATATTCACATGAAATGGCTTTTGGGACAACTCAAGTACGTGTAAGATGTGATTACAAAGCAGATACACCAGCCGGTGTGATTGACGAATTGAATGAAGACAACAATTTATGGGAACTTGAAGTTGAAACTGATTATCCAGATCTTATCATTGCTAAAAAAGCTGATGTAGAAACTGATAGGGATATATGGTGGATTCCTGAAAGGCCAATTGTTGGTCAGGAAGTCACATTCTATGCCAGAATAGCAAATATTGGAACCGGAGGTTCTGTTGAGGATTTTGAAGTTGAATTTATTCTTAATGAAGATAGTAACAACCCCATAAGTCTTGGAAAAACAAAATTAAAAGATGATGTTCCTTTAGGGCCAACAAATGATGTCTGTATTGCAGAATCAAAGACTACATGGCCAGCCACTCCAGGGACAGACGATGACAATAATAGGCATGTAATAACAGCTTTTGCTAATGTCAGTGGAAGCATATTAGAAACAGACACCAATAACAATAGTTCCAAAGTTATGATTTCTTCCATTGAATATCCGGATCTTATCGTAAGTGATATCTGGTGGCTCCCAGAAAACCCAAGAGATGGTGAAGAAATTACTTTTTATGCAAGGATTGATAATGTTGGATTAGGGGGGACTAATCAAGAATTTGATGTTCAATTTATCCTTGATGCTAATACAATTAATGAATTAACTCTTGGGGATGCAACTATAAAACACCATGTTTTACCTGGACGACGTGCACCAATTCTATTTTCAGGCTCAATTTCAGACAAAGAATCTAATGGTGACTTTGAATATGAATATCTAACAGACTGGTCAATGATTTCTGGAAGTGTTTCCATTGAAAAGCATTGTCCTGAAGAAGATACCATGTGTAGCGATCAATACGACAATTTTAGATATGTCCGCCTTTCTGGTGCAAATTCTATTATTAGATCTGAAAGTTTTGTTGTTGATGGCTCTGTGCTTATTTTTCGTGCTCAATCTTCTGGTTCTGGACAAAAATGGTTGTCTATTTGTAAGGCGAATTCGAATTGTCAAGGGGATAATCTTTTGCAACAAACAGAAATCCTCACTTCAAAGGATACATGGCAATCATACATAATGAACATAGAAAATATTGAAGATTCTATTGAAGTTGAAATTCGTACTGGTAATTCAGCAAATACAATTTTAATGGTTGATGATATTAGAATGACCTTAAAAGATGAAGATGATGAAAATGGTTTAATTGTCGTTGCATCTGTTGCCAGTGATGTCTGGGAGGCAACACCTGGTATTCATACCATTACAGCACAATTATCCGAGCAAAATGAAATCATTGAAGATCCTGCGCAAGACCCAAACAAACAACTATTGACCAAAAATGTATACATGATTGAACGTGCAGATTATGAACTGGAAAAAATCATACGTACCCCTTCACGCCAACATATTGGAAAAGATTTTACATACACTGCAGTCATAACAAACACTGGTGCTGACACTTTTGTTGAATCAAGCCTGAATTGGTATCTAAAACAAGATGGAGAATATGGTCAATCTTTGGAAACTGACACTATTCCTGGTCTACTTCAGGGAGATTATTATGTTCATACATTTATTTTACCTGCAACCAGTGGAACAATTGAAATTCGTGCAATTTGTAATGATGATCATTTATTGGATGAAGCAAACTGGACAGAGGAACCAGGACTCGACAATTATAAAACAGATTATACTGAAGTTTGGGAAGTTGATTTAGCTGTAAAAGATGTCTGGTGGATTCCTGAATATCCACTTGAAGGTGAAGAAGTTACATTCTACGCACGGATTGATAATTTAGGATCTGGTGGTGCAGTGACTGATTTTGATGTTCATTTTATTGTTGATGAAGGTCGAGAAGTAGAAGTAGACCTTAAAAATACAACCGTTAAAGATGATGTACTATATGCTCAACATGCTGCCATACCAGGGATCAATGGAGATTTTGAAGGGAATTGTGCCAATGAGTTGTCCAGCAGAGACCGATTATGTGATTGGTATATTCTTGCTGGTGGTGTATCTGCAGAAAGCTATTGTGCTGCTGATGACACGCAATGTATGTGTAAACGAGGAGATACCACATACCAGTCAACTGATCCTTCTTGTATTACAGATGAACTATATGGGAATCAGTTTTTTGCAAGGCTATATGGTGGAGGAACAATTTTTCAATCAGGTAAATTTTTTTTAGAAGGTGATATTCTTGAATTTAAAGCGCAGGTGAATGGATCCGGTACTAAACAACTTAGACTCTGTGAAGCTGAAACCAACTGTAACTCAGGCACTGCTGAAGAATTGATTGTTCAAACTTATAGCGACAAATCATATTGGAATGCTTATGTAATCGATATCTCAGAATTTTCGGGCAAATCTGTTTATATTGATCTTAGAACCATTGGAACAGGAAATATGGAATTTTGGGTGGATGATTTCAGACTTTCACACAGCACTGATCATGTTATTGTCACAACGGCTGTCTCTAAAGATACATGGGTTGCCACACCAGGAAGCCATGAAATATCTGTAAAAGCAGATGTTACCAATGTCATTCCTGAGCTTGCCATGCGTGATTATGATCCTGTCGAAGATACGACAAATACAAATAATGTCAAAAAAGTAGTCGTCAATCCTATCGGCAATGCAGACTATATGGTTTCGCTGTCGTTGGATACTCCTGAACAGATTGAAGGCCGTGAAGTTCAGGTGACGGCAGATATTTTAAATATCTCCACAAGTGGAACAACTTTGGAAACAGATGTATACTGGTATACGTGTCGGGAAGCAGATAATCCTGAATGTGGAGCAATTGATTGGAACTCAACGTGGGGAAATCCAGCCAAAAAATTGAAAGTCCCTGCCCTTGCCGACGGACAGTCCTATACATCTGTTTTTACCTTCACTGGAGAATATGGAATGACTCATATTAGAGCTGAGGTCAATCCCGAAAAAACAGTTGAAGAATCTGTATATTCCAATAATGATTCAGCAGTAGAAACCATTGATATTATTCCACCTCAACTTGTGGTCAAATCTGTATGGTGGCTTCCGGAACAACCAAAAGATGGTCAAGAAGTAACATTTTATGCAGCCATTGAAAATGAGTCTTCTGGCGGGACTGTTTCAGACTTTGAAGTCAATTTTTCAGTAATTGAAACCACAACTAATGAAATCGAAGAGCTAGGGGCAACCAAAATAAAAGATGATGTTCTGATGGCCAATCGAAGGGTTATTTTTGAGGAGAAAGGCCCCTTTGCTACCGGTAGTAATGAAGACAATATCTTGCGTGGTTGGACCATTGTTTCAGGAAGTGTATCAGTTGTTAGTCGATGTTTTATGGGATTAACAAACTGCGAATTATCCAATGAATATTATACCTATTTATATGGAACAAATACTGTTTTACAATCTCCATATTTTGAACTAACTAATCATATTGAATTTTCAGGCTTTACAGAAGGTTCTGGAACAAAAAAAGTTCGCATTAAAGAACTGGTCGCCAGTAATAATGAGCCAAAACCAGATGATCCAATATTAATTGAAAAAGAATATACAGAAAAAACAACCTGGCGGTCTAATATCATTAATATTCCAGCATTACACATGGGTAAAAAAGTTTATCTTGAGTTGATTACCGAAGGTGCTGCTAATGCGGCTTTTGTGGTCGATGATTTCAGAATGAATAGCCTTATTGGACATGATGTTTTGGTTACAATTCCTACATCAAAAAGTGTGTGGACGGCTAAACCTGGATCATATTCAATATCTGTTGCTGTTGATTTTGATGGTGTCGCTTCAACTGGTTTGCAACAAGAGATTGTTGATATTCAGGGAAATCCGGTTCAAAAAGCTGAATATTCGTTAACCCAGCCCTTATTTGATGTGCAAAAACAGGTACAGGGGCAAGATATTGTAGCTACAACCTGGGTTACCAATAATGGTGCATCTACACTGGTAGAATCAGAGCTGCAATGGACAATTGCTGGAAAAACAACCAAAGAAAATATTGATGGACTTGCCAGTGGCCAAACGTATACATCAACAATTACATTTACACCTGAATATGGAGAAACTGAAGTAAAGGTTGTTTGTGATGCGAATGATACCATTATTGAAACAAATGAAAATAATAATGAAAATCTTAATACGGTAAATATTGATCAACCTACACTTGATATTGGACAGGTCTGGTGGTCTCCTGAAATTCCTAATGATGGGGAGGAAGTCACATTTTATGCGCGTATAGATAATCTGGGAAAAGGAGGAACCAGTGAAGATTTTGAAGTGCGATTTCTAATTAGAAAAGGAGAAACCGGTACAACAACTGAAATATCAAAAGATAAGGTAGCGTCAGATATTCCATTTGCTTATCGAAGATTGGCTTTTGATAACTCCGATTTCAGTGGACAAGGATCAGTTGACTATAAAAATAAGCTGCATGGATGGCAAGTGATGTCTGGAAATGTCTTTGTTGAAAGTCGATGCACATCAACTGATGCCAATTGCAAAACAAAAATTGTTGCAATGTCGGATGGATCAACCTTGTATGGAAATGAGTTTTATGTCCGTCTTTATGGCGCAAATACAATTCTCAAATCACCATCCTTTACGCTGAGTGAATCAGGAGTGCTTCTATTTAAGGCCAATTTATCAGGTTCTGGGAATAAACGCATTCAAATTCGTTCCGCAGCTACTGATGCCATATTGAAAGATGTCACACTTACCGGAAAATCCTGGTCAGCAAAAGTTTTGGATATTTCTGATCTTAATTATAATAGTGGAGATGTCTATTTACAGTTAATGACTGAAGGTGCAGCCAATGCAACACTCATGATTGATGATATTCGAATGGCAGAAACTTCTTTAGATATGTATCCCACAATGGTTGCTGTTGTCCAATCTTCAAAAACATGGATTGCACAATCTTCATCTACTGTCCCCTATTATGTTCATGTTGAAGCTACTGACAATACAGAGAAACCATCAGCAAAAAGTATCTTATACCCAATGCCTTCAGCAGGTATGGCGGACTATAAAATGCTTGAAATCACTCATACGCCTCAGGAACAGGTGAAAGGACGAACCATTTCATTTACGGCAGTGCTTGAAAATATATCGACCAGTGTGTCCAAAACGCTTGAAACAGAATTAACCTGGTTTACCTGCTACCAAAATCAAATGAATTGCGGGGATGAAAACTGGGAAAATATATGGAAAAAAGCTCAGACTGATACGGTGACAGGCCTTGCATCTAATGAGAAATATTCATCAACTTTTGAATTAACAACAGAATACGATGACAATCTGGTTCGTGTTTTTTGTGATTCCGGAGATGTACTTGTTGAAGATGATGAAGATAATAATTTAATTACTGACATGATTTCGGTTGATATGCCAGATTTTAGAGTGGGAGAAATATTTTGGTCTCCTGAAAAACCAGCTGATGGCGAGGAAATGATTTTTTATGCTCAAATTGATAATATTGGAGATGGTGGTTCAACAGATGACATCGAAGTAACATTCACTATAAATGATGCCAATGGTACATCTACGAGCATTGATGCTGATAAACTCAGTGATGAAGTCATTTTTGCAAATCGAGCACTGATCTTTGATAATTCAGATTTTGATTTTTTTGAAGATAACGGAAGCCTTTATAATTGGTTGCCAGTAGGAAGTGTTTTTGTCGAAAGTAGGGCTGAAGATATACAGTATGGTGGGAAATTGGACAATGATGGTGTTCGCGATACTTATTATGCCAGGATATATGGAGATGGTTCAAAACTAATTTCTCCTCCCATCAAACTGGATGGGCAAAGCATTATTTTTAAAGGACAGACAACAGGTTCTGGTATTAAACAAGTTATTCTTAGAAAACAATTGTTTGTTAATGGTCAGCCTAAATCACCATCCATTACAGATCCCATCATATTAACTCAGGAGTTTCTGGATAAGAGTCCGTGGAGAGCTCTTGTTATTGATATATCGAAATATAATAATGAAGATGTATACCTTGAAATCAAAACGTCTGGTGCTGCTAACAGTGAATTTTTGGTGGATGATTTTAGAATGGCTCGCCGTATATCAAATCAGAATTATGTGGTTGCTGGAACTGTTCAATCAAAAAATGGTTGGGCGGCAATTCCTGGAAATCATTCAGTTACTGTAGAAGTTGATAGCAAGCAAGGCATTGCAGAAATGGACGAACGAAATAATTCGGCAACCAAACAGTTCACATTGGACAATCAAGCAGATTATGTCGTTACATCAATGACCTATAAACCTTCTGAACAGGTTCAGGGAAAATACATTCCATTTACAGCACTGCTTGAAAATACCAGCCTTATCAACAGTACATTGATAGAATCAGAACTTCAGTGGTATGTGTGCCAGGGAGATCTTGATTATTGTAATGTTAGAAATAAATGGGAAAGCAAGTCAAAAGAAAAAATTACTGGACTGGCAGCTGGAGCTGTTTACACGTCAACATTTGATATGGAAGTTACTTTTGATAGCGAAGAACCTACTGATCCTGATGCATATTTATTATCTGTAAAAGTTGTTTGCGATGTGAATAATTCTATTAACGAAGGCAATGCTGGTGGAACAGCTGAAGACAATAATGAACAAACCCGTGTGATTCCCATTAAACATCCAGATTTAACTGTGGGAAATATCTGGTGGCTACCTGAAAAACCATCCTATGGAGAAGAAGTGATGTTCTATGCGCGTATCGATAATTTGGGTGCTGGTGGAACGGTTGAAGATTTTGAAGTTAATTTTTATATAGATGACCATGATGCTGATTTACGTGTTGATTTGGGAGCTGTTAAAATGACAACTGAAGTCCCTTTTGCTCTGCGAACATTAATGGAAGCAGATGATTTTAATGGCAGTTTCGAAAGTCGCATTTCACCCTGGCAAATCATTACAGGAAGTGTATTTTGGGAATCAAGATGTCCTGAAGAAGACCCTGTTTGTTCAAGAGATATCAATGGTGAACCCATGTCTGGTGATCTTCATTATGCCAAATTATATGGAACAAATACCATTTTCCGATCCAAAATATTCCAATTAAACAGCAACAGTCTGTTATTCAGAGGACAGACTACTGGTTCAGGCACCAAAAAATTATTGATTCGTCAAAATGATAAGGCGAATAATTACCCGGTTCTTATTGAAAGAACCTATACGGATAAAGATCCCTGGAGAGCCTATGTAATCGATATTAGGACAGATGATGCGGGTAATGACTTGACACGTGGTCAGGAGGTATTCATTGAATTACAAACATCTGGCGCAGCCAATGCAACTTTTATGGTGGATGATTTTCGTATGGGTGAAGATGCAACGAGCAAAACTGTTGTAGGTTACATTGAAGCAAAAGGAGCATGGACAGCCACACCTGATGTAGACACAGGCCTACCCCACAGTATTACAGTTAAAGTTGATATAAAGGATGCTATTAAAGAAACCAATGAATCTAATCAAAGTTTGACTATTGATATTGAATCTCCATACTATCAATTCCCTTCCATTGGACGCCCTGATTATATTATTGATATTGCTGGATATACACCTCAAAATCAGATTCAAGGTAGAAATATTATTTATACGGCATTGGTTACAAACATTGGTTATACGACTTATGTTGATTCAGAATTAAAATGGTACACCTGTAAAGGAAATGCTGATACCTGTACAACAGCAGTGGGTTATGCGGATTACTGGAAAGTTCAGCAAACAGATAAGATTACCGGTGGTATTAATGCAGGTGGACAATATACAGTTGTCTATAATTTACCTGCTGAATATCATGAAGGGACATCGGCAGCAGGTCAATCTGAAGAGTATACACTCTGGTTGCGTCTGGTGGCTGATGAGGCCGATGTCCTTTTAGAAGAGAACAAACTCAATAATACAGCATCATCTCATGTCACTGTTGGTCATCCGGATTTAATCATTTCTGATATCTGGTGGACACCTGAAAAACCGCTTGATGGAGAGGAAGTCACTTTTTATGCACAGATCGAGAATCAAGGTATTGGTGGGACGCTTCAAGATTTTGAAATAAACTTTATTGTTGATAAAGATAAGGATACTGTTGAAGACCTTGGTTCAGCTAAAATTCAGGATGATATCATTTTTGGAAATCGTCTTCCGATATTTGGTAACTATACTGACGGTGATTATTTTGGAAACAGTAGCTTTGAAAGTGAATCCGACCCTCTATCTGGCTGGCAACATGATGGAGATATTGTTATTGCTGACCGCCAGGAATCTACTGAAACAGAAATTAACTATTATGCTGTAATGACAGGACCAAATGCTTTACTCAAATCGTCTGACTTTATCATTACGAAAAATACTTTTATCTTTTATGCTAATTCATATGGGTATGGCACCAAAGAACTATTCATTTGTAAAGCAGGCACCCCATGTGACTTAAACACAAATGATATCTTTGTACATAATAACTATGATGAACCTCGACCCTGGCGTGCTTATCATATTGATGTATCAGATTATATCGGAGAAACGGTTTACCTGAAACTTGTTGTTGGTGATTCTGAGACTGAATTGGCCAATAAGTTTGCCATAGATGATTTTCATTTGACAAATAATATTGGAGGATTTGAGAGCTATCCTATTTTGTCAGAATCTTTAGCATGGCCTGTGACCCAATGGACCAGGTATTCTGGTGAGGTATATCTTGAAGATCATCATAGCACTACGACAGTCCCTTCAGATGTTGATCGAATGACAAATAAAAAATATGCGGTTGTTTCTGGCCCTGATGCCCGGCTTGTTTCTCCTGTTTTTACATTAAAAGGAGATGCCATTATTTTTAAAGGTCAGGTTACAGGATCAGGAAATAAATATCTAACAATAAGGCAATATAATTGGGGCTCAACAGCACCATTATCAACTGATCCAATTTTATTCCAGCAGACTTATGGTGATAAATCTCCCTGGCGAGCATATCTAATAGATATTTCTGACATAAATGAAAAAGATGCTTATTTTGAAATTACAACAGAGGGAACTGGCAATATGTCATTCTTGTTAGATGATTTTCGTATGGAAAAAGCTCCCTGGCCATATGGGACTGTTAACGTTGCAACAGCAGTGAATACTAAAAAATGGCTGGCAAGACCTTATTCAGATATAACCGTTCTGGTTGATGCTAAAAACCAAATTTTTGAGACTTCAAGACAGATGGACTTTCTTTATACCAATACCAAAAAACGTAGATCCGGAACGTATCTATCTTCTTTCTTTACATGGCATGGAGAAGATAATAACAGCCTCACAAGAAAAGTGTACCTCGCAAAAAAATATACTTACAATATGGGAGATATCGATGGAAACGGTTCTTTAGATTTAAAAGATGTTATTATTGTAGCTAAACTTGCAGCAACCTTCTTTCATCCATTAAATCCTGATTTTGACCTGGACAAAGTTGATGTAAATGGTGATAAGCAGCTTGGTATTGCAGAGATTATTTATTTAATGAGCCATATTGCGGGGCAACCAACGATAACCAAATAAGAATTTTTTTGTTGAATTTCAAATAAATCTGAGTATAAAGCTTGATCGAAACTCAAAAATTTGATATTTGAAATAAACTTTAACTCACTGTTTTTAAAAAAATCTTCAGGGGAATACTATGGATATTGCAACGATTATTGGTATGGTTTCAGCCTTTGGCCTTGTTCTTTCAGCGATTATGATGGGGGGGCCATTATCTATTTTTATTAATATCCCTTCAATTTTGATTGTTGTTTGCGGAACATTTGGCGTTATTATGGTCAATTATCCGTTAAAAGAGGTTATCAGTCTGATATCGGTTGCTCAAAAAGTTGTTTTTGCCACTGGATCGTCAGCTCAGGAAGTAATCAAACAATTTATTGAATTTGCAACAAAAGCCAGAAGAGAAGGGATTTTGTCCCTTGAAGGCGATGTTGAAGGTGTTAGCAATGAATTCTTAAAAAAGGGCGTCGGTCTTGCTATTGATGGTCTGGAGCCTGAGGCAATCAGAGAAATTCTTGAGGCCGAGCTGGCTTCTTTAGAAAGCAGGCACAAATCTGGTGCAGACATGTTTGTTGCAATGGGTACATTTGCTCCAGCAATGGGGATGATCGGTACACTGATTGGATTGGTTCAGATGCTTCAAAATATGGATGATCCCAGTTCAATTGGTCCTGCTATGGCTGTTGCACTTTTAACAACATTTTATGGTTCGGTTATGGCAAATATGATCTGTCTGCCTTTTGCCGGTAAATTAAAAACGTACAGTGGAAAAGAGGTTGTCGTTCGGGAAATTGTAATTGAAGGGGTTATTGGGCTGGCAAATGGCGAAAATCCAAGGATTGTCGAGCAAAAATTATCTGTTTACTTACCCCCCGCTGAACGGCAGTCATTTATTGAATAATCTTTTTTTTTGAATAGATTTGATAAAAGCTATTCCTGAAAACAAGGAGATTGCTATCTGCTTGATTCGGAGAAATAGTTGCACTACATCAGACAAAAAAAATGAACTAAATCATCGCCATTTTTCAAACAAATTGATTGAACCATGATTTTCAAAAAATCTATGGATTTATCTTTATATAAGCACAGGTAATAAATGGCTAAAAAGAAAAAAATTGCAGAAGAAACAAACACTGCAGGTATTTTAAGGGGCTTACTTGTATCTTTATTTATTCTGCTCCTGGCTTTTTTTATCGTTTTAAATACACTTGCTGATGAGGATGAAAAACGAGCTAAAGCTGTGATGGGATCTGTTAAAGGTGCGTTTAGTTCCATTTCAGGTGGTGGATCTTTGATAAATACAAGCAATAATGAACCAAGCTTATTTATCGAGCCAATGACATCAGACACCAGTTTACGCACTCATAAAATTGTTGGATTGGATCATAATGCATCTGGTAAAGTTATGATTCGTGTTACCTCTGAAGGTGTTATTATCAGTATGCTTTATGATTTATTGTTTGTTGAAGGCACTTACGAATTAAAACCATCTTCGATTCCTTTTTTGAAAAGACTTTGCGATATTATTGATCAGGATGATCATATCGTTAAGATATCCGGCCATACGGATAGTCGTCCACCAGAAGAAAAAGCTGTTGGTTCAAATTGGGAATTATCTTCTCTTAAAGCCTTGAGAATATTTCAGTTTTTTATTGAGAACGAAAAATTAGATCCCATGCGCATCTCTGCTTATGGATGCGCTGAATATCATCCCATTGCCAGCAATGAAACAAGAAGGACTAGAGCCATGAATCGTCGTATTGATATTACCGTTGATTTAAGTCTTCGTGATAAAATCAAGCAATTGTACGAAAAAGAACCTTCTTCATTCTTTATGTTTCAACGATTTGTGTTTGATATTTTTGGTGGATAGTAAAAAGGATTTAATATGGCTAAAAAGAAAAGTTCAGGCGCTGAAGAAGGTTTTGATCCCACTGGATGGATGGTAACATTTGGCGATTTATTAATGTTGCTGTTGACATTTTTTGTAATGTTGCTAACAATGCGCTCTCTGGATACGGCTGCAATCAAAGCTATATTTACACCCATTGGCAAAGGTGGTGGTATTGGGGCACTTTTATTTCCGGACTCAAAACAGGCATCCGGTATATTAGAATCGTCCGGAGCGCAAGATGCAATGTTAATTGTTAGCTATGCAATGCTTCAAGAAATTATGAATGAGGGTGAAACAGCAGATGTTAATGATCAATGGGGTTCAGTTGAAAATAATTATGAAATTTATGAAAATCAGGAAGGTTATGTCATCGGTTTAAAGGCTGATGTTCTTTTTGAGTCCGGTCAGGCTGATATCAAACCTGAAATGTATCCCACATTAGATCGTATTGCTTTTGTTTTGAATTCTGTTTCAAATGATATTTTAATTGTTGGGCATACGGACAAAATAACACCTGGAAGAAGTCGTTTCTCAAGCAATTGGGAACTTTCTCTTTATCGGGCTTTAAGCGTTCATAGCTATTTTATTAACGAAAAAAAAATAGATCCAGAACGGTTTTCAACTGGTGGTGCAGGTTCAATTAAACCGTTAACATCCGGAGAAACTTTTTTTGAACGACAAAAAAACAGACGTGTTGAAATTATTTTGAAAAGGCAAAAGTGATATATATTTAACCATATTGACTAATGGAAGGAATAAAAGATGGCAGAAGAAGAAACTGAAGAAACAACTGAATCAGAGGAAGCGTCTGGCGGATCTTCGAATTCATTATTGATCATTATTATTGGTGTTTTGGCTCTGCTGCTTTTAATCTCTGTGGGAATCATCGTGTGGAAAGTGATATTAGCTGATGAACCTCCCAAGTTGAGTAAAGAAGATAAAGAAATTCAGGAAATTAAATCTGCGGGAGCCAATGTCGAAGTTATTGATGAACAAAAAGAATTCTTTTTTTCAATGGCACCATTTGTTGTGAATCTGGCTGATCAGGAATCAAAACATTATCTGAAAGCAAATATTGAATTAGGCGTTAGAAGAAAAGATATTCTTGACGAAATTGAACAACGAAATCCTCAGATAAGAGATATTATTTTGTTTGTGCTAATGAATAAAAGGTTTGAAGAAATCAATTCATTAGCAGGTAAAAAACAACTTAAGCATGAGTTGATCAGTAGGATCAGTAATGCGTTGAGGACAGGAACCATTCAAACCATATATTTAACAGATTTTATTGTTCAATGATGACATGACTATAAATTGCAAGGTAAGCATAGAAAAACATTAAAAGGCATTAATAGACATTGATGTTTGTGACTTTTAAATTTTTTTTGCATTGACGTATTAACATAAATAATGATTCAAGAGAAAGAGGCCATAATGGACATAGATGAAACAATTGAAGATCAAGAAGTCGAGGAAGAAGAAGAGGAAGAATTAGTAGAGGATAGTTTTAGTGGGGATGATGAGTGGACACGAGGATTAGACTTTATTTTAGACATTCCTCTAGAAGTTGTTGTAGAACTTGGCAGAAGCAAAATTGTTATCAGTGAATTGCTTCAAATGTCAAAAGGTTCAATCGTAGAACTTTCAAAATTGGCTGGTGAACCAATGGATATTTATGTTAACGGAAAATTATTTGCACGAGGCGAAGTTGTTGTTGTAAATGAAAAATTTGGCGTTCGTTTAACAGACATCGTTAATCCAATCGATACGATGCCTGATGTCACTCAATGATGGAACTATGGTACACAGCCGGTAAAACATTCTCAATGCTATGCGTGGTTTTAGGTGTTTTACTTACTTTATTATACGCGCTTAAACGATTGACACAAAAAAGCAATTCGAATCAAGAGCAGATCAGATTAGTATCATCTTTTAATATTGGGCCAAGAAAGCAAATTTTGTTGGTTGATGTTATGGATGAACGACTTGTGTTGGGTGTAACATCAGAGCGTATCAATTGCCTTGCACAATATCCATTAAAACAGGAAAAGAAAAATAATACATCTCAATCTGAAGGAGATATGTTGACACAAGAAATGACATCCGTTGTTGGGATTAATTCTTCAAATAACATAGATTATGATAACGAAACTCTTAATTCTCAGGTGCAATTCAAACAATGAATACCTTCGGGAAATATGGTTGGCTATTATTCATCATTTTTTGTCTGTGTGGTATCACCAATGCTTATGCAGCAAATACGATTCCTATTCCTTCCATTCAGATAGGTGTGGCTCAAACAGATGACCCTCAGCAAGTTTCAGTATTGCTTCAAATTCTGGCGCTCCTTACAGTTATATCGTTAGCCCCCAGTTTATTAATTTTATTAACATCATTTATCAGAGTAGCTGCATCATTGTCTTTTTTGCGACAAGCCATGGGAACGCATTCAATGCCCCCTAATCAAATTATTGTAGGGCTGGCACTATTTCTGACATTTTATATTATGATGCCTGTATGGGAAAAAGTAAATTCCAATGCAATTCAACCTTATCTCAGAGAAGAAATTACAACAGAAGTTGCCATTCAAAAAGGGCTTGAACCTATTCGCGAATTCATGTTCAGCCAAACGCGTAAAAAAGAATTAGCAATGTTTATGAAAATGTCCCAAATCGCTAAACCTAAGAATAAAACAGAAGTGCCTACGATGGTATTGATTCCAGCATTTGTTATAAGTGAACTCAAAACAGCTTTTATCATTGGTTTTTTTATTTATGTGCCTTTTCTCGTTATCGATATGGTTGTTGCCAGTGTTTTATTATCCATGGGAATGATGATGTTGCCACCGGTTATGGTTTCTTTGCCGTTCAAGCTGATGTTGTTTGTCCTGGTAGATGGCTGGAGTTTAATTGCCGCATCTCTGGTAGATAGTTTTGCTACACATTGAGGAATATAAATGACACCTGAATTTGTTATCGGTTTTGCACAGGAAGCAGTTAAAATGGTTATTTTAATTGCTGCACCAATGTTAGGATTGGGATTAATTGTTGGTATCATGGTCAGTATTTTTCAAGCAGCCACTCAAATACAGGAGATGACACTGACATTTGTTCCTAAAATTTTGGCTGTTTTTCTTGGTTTGATGTTATTTGCCCCCTGGATGCTTGAAAAATTGGTTACGTTCACGCGTTATTGTATTACTCAAATTCCCTTGTTCATTCATTAAAGGGATCATATTATGGAAATTCTGGGTGTCAGCGTTGATATGTTTAAATCGTTCTTAATCGTTTTAATTCGTGTCAGCGTTATTTTATTTATGATGCCTATTTTTGGGGCAAAACGTATACCCAATAACATGAAAGCAGGAATTGCTTTTACAGTGAGTCTTGCTATGTTACCGGTTGTTGCTCCTGATCCTTCTATTTTCCCAGAATCTCCCTGGCAGTTTGCCTATATTGTTCTTTGCGAATTTATTGTTGGATTTATTCTAGGAATGATTGTTAATATTTTTTTTATGGGTGTTCAAATGGCCGGTCAAATGGCAGGATTACAAATGGGATTTGCGATTGCTACGATTTTTGATCCAAATTCAGGAGTACAATCTTCTATGGTATCACAATTGGGTTACTGGACGGCATTGATTGTTTTTTTGCTTTTGGATGGTCATCATTTTTTATTGGTTGCTATTAAAAACAGTTTTGATATTATTCAATTTGGTCAAGTATCTCTGCAACAAGAATTATATAATCCTGTGTTGATGTTAGCATCACAATTGTTTGTTATAGCAGTAAAAATAGGGGCTCCGACCATTGCAGCATTAATTTTTGTTGATGTCGGCTTTGGTTTAACAGCGAAGATGTCTCCTCAAATGAACATTTTGATTGTTGCGCTACCACTAAAAATTGCTGTTGGGCTGATTTTTTTTGGAATGTCATTACAATTGGTTTTAATATTCTTGAAAAAATATCTCACAACATTTATTCCAATGATGAATAATTTGATGAAAATGATGGTATAGATGTTATTATTTTGTTAAAAACATGAAAATATTATCGTTCAACTTGATTACTTAAATGAATGAAACGATCAGTCGGTGTTCATATTCATCCAGTACAAAATTAGATAATAATCAAAAAATATTTGACAAAGAATAATTATGGCAGCAGAAACAGAAACAGGTGAAGAGAAAACCGAGGCGCCTACAGGTAAACGTAGATCCAAAGCCAGAGAAGAAGGCCAGGTCGCTAAGAGTATGGAAATAGGCACTGTTGCTGTTTTATTATCCGGTCTTGCAGGATTACACATTTTAGGTTCTTTTTTATATGGCAGACTTGAATATTTTCTACGAGATGCCTTTAAAATATGGGCAAATCCCAGTTTTACAGATGCAGATTTTCTTGCTTTTGCCAAAAGATATATAGAAGATTACCTGATAACGCTTTTACCTTTTTTTGCAATACTTGTTTTGGTAACCTTTATAGTACAGGCCATACAGGTAGGAGGGATCAAAATTACTTGGAAAGCGTTACAACCCAAATTATCTTCTTTTAATCCTGTGTCAGGCTTGAAAAAACTTCTTTTTTCTTTACAATCGCTGGTTCAACTTGCTAAATCTGTCGCTAAACTGATTATTGTGGGCTGGGTTGCTTACGTTGTCGTTCGTGGTGAAATGGGTTTTTTAATCAATCTTGGTGATATGGAAATTCAAGCAATTGTTCTTTATATTCTATCAGTTATGTTTCGGATTTTTCTATGGGTAAGTATCGTAATGATATTTATTGCTATATTGGATTATTCCTATCAGAAGTATGAACATGAAAAAAATCTAAAAATGACCAAGCAAGAAATTAAGGAGGAAACAAAACAATCAGAAGGTGATCCTCAGGTTAAATCTCGGATAAAATCACTTCAACGTGAAATGGCTATGCGCCGAATGATGGATAATGTCCCAAAAGCTGATGTCGTTGTGACCAACCCTGTACATCTGGCAATTGCTTTAGGATATGATAATTTGTCAATGAGCGCACCAACAGTACTTGCTAAAGGTGCTGGCTTAATTGCTGAAAATATCAAAAAACGTGCCAAAGAAAATGATATTCCTATTGTTGAAAACAAAGAATTGGCCAGAAATTTGTACAGTATGGTTGAACTTGGCAGTGAAATTCCCACAACATTGTATCAGGCTGTGGCTGAAGTTCTTGCCTATGTTTATCGTTTAAAAGGAAAAGTTTAAAAAAAGCAATGGTTTACCATGATAGAAACGCTCAAAAAAAAATTCAACATTGATATAGATATTGAAAATACGACAATGATCATTGGCATGATTGGCATAATTGTCATTATGCTGATCCCCATGCCTACCTTTGTAATGGATATAATGCTATCAATCAGTATCACTTTATCGGTGATTGTAATGATTACATGCATGTATGTATTGAAACCAACAGATTTTTTTATTTTTCCATCCCTTCTTCTTGTAATGACCCTTTTCAGATTATCCTTAAACGTTGCTACAACCCGACTAATTTTGCTCTATGCTGATGCTGGAGAAGTTATCACAGCATTTGGCGATTTTGTCGTAGGTGGAAACTATGTGGTTGGTTTAATCATTTTTATTATTCTGGTTGCAATCAATTTTATTGTAATTACAAAAGGTGCAACACGTATTGCAGAAGTTGCTGCTCGATTCACATTAGATGGCATGCCAGGTAAGCAAATGGCTATTGATGCTGACTTAAATGCTGGATTAATTGATGAACCCACTGCCCGTAAAAGACGTGAAGACATTTCAAAAGAATCTGAGTTTCATGGGGCTATGGATGGTGCCAGTAAATTTGTTCGTGGAGATGCTATTGCCGGTATTGTCATCACATTTATTAATATTATAGGTGGTTTTATTATTGGTGTACTTCAGCAAGGCATGACTGCTGCTTCTGCTGCACAAACATATACAATTTTAACTGTTGGCGACGGTTTGGTGTCTCAAATTCCTTCTCTATTAATCGCAACAGCTACAGGTCTTCTTGTCAGTCGTTCAGCGTCAAAAGATAGCATGGGAATTGAGTTTAAAGAACAATTATTTACAAATACCACAGCTGTTTACATGGGGGCTGGTGTTATTTTTGCTTTTGGTTTGATTCCAGGCCTTCCACATGTTCCTTTTATTACATTAGGAACATTGATTGCCGTATGCGTATATCTATTGACACGCGAACCACCTGAAGACGAACAAGAGGTCGCTGAAAAACAGGCTGTTGAAGAAGCTGCTCAAAAAGAAGCTATTGATGAAGAAGGGCCTGAAGCGGTTGAACATCTGTTGTCTGTTGATCCTATGGAACTTGAAGTTGGATATGGAATCATTCCTTTGGTTGATAAAGGTCAGGATGGTGAATTGTTAGATCGTATTCGATCTATTCGTCGACAATTTGCGATTGACATGGGAATGGTCATTCCACCTATTCATATCCGTGATAATCTAAAACTAAAACCCAGTGAATATCGTCTATTAATAAAGAGTTCTGAAGTGGGTCGATATGAATTGATGATGAATCATTTATTGGCAATGGATCCTGGTGACATTTCCAATAAACTTGAAGGTATAGAAACAAAAGAACCTGCATTTGATCTGCCGGCGATTTGGATTCCATCAAATCAACGCGAAGAGGCTAAATTTGCAGGCTACACTGTGGTTGATAATGCATCTGTTATGGCCACACATATCACCAGTATTATTCGAATGCATGCGGATGAACTTCTTGGGCGCCAGGATGTTCAACATTTATTGGATAATTTAAAAAAGACATATCCAAAAGTTATTGAAGATCTTGATCCGCAAATTATGCCCTTAGGTATTATTCAAAAGGTCTTACAAAATCTTGTAAAAGAAAGTGTATCTATACGAAATTTATTAACAATCGTAGAAACTTTAATTGATTACGCTGGGATGACACGTGACCCCGAAGTATTGACAGAATATGTTCGTCAAAAAATGGCAAGATCTATTGTTACACCTCATTTATCTGAAGATGGAACTTTACCTGTTGTGACCTTGGCTCAGGATGTTGAAGAAATTTTGGTCAATAGCGTTCAACATACAGAACACGGTTCATATCTGAGTGTTGATCCAACAGTTGCCAATGCCATTATGGAATCAGTTGGCCGTGAAACTGAAAATGTCATGGCAATGGGATTTCAACCGATCATTTTATGCTCTCCCACTTTGCGAAGGCATTTCAGAAAAATGGTTGAACAATTTGCTCCATCGTTAATGGTTTTTTCTCAAGCTGAACTCTTGAATAATATGCGTTTTAAGTCTTTGGGAAAGGTGCGTTTAAAGTATGAAGGTTAAAAAATTTCAGGGAAATGCCATTGCTGATGTAATGAAACTTATTGGCAAAGAAATGGGACCTGAAGCACTAATTTTATCAACAGAAAAAAAGCACCGAAGAACGAATAACAATGGATATGAAGAATACTTTGAAATTACTGCTATGCCAGGAGTAGATCAAGAACATGACATTATCGATAATTCAACAGATACAGATCTTTCTGCAGATGCGATCAAAACACTCAGATCCGAACTAATGAGCATCAAAGAAATGATGTTTATTCTGGATCGTTCACGAATGCTAACGGATGCGTTTCGATCTGTACCTGGCGCTATTAATATTTTCGGGCGTTTAATTCGAAGTGGTATTAATGAATATCATGCCCGTCAATTTTTGGAAAAATCAGGTGTTTTTGCAACAAATCATTTTTCACAGCAAGAAGTTCGAAAGCAAGTTCTAAAAGAAATACTAAAAGAAATTGATGTTTTCGATCCTTTTGATACACCGCAACAGGTTATTGCTGCTTTTATTGGATCAACTGGTGTTGGAAAAACAACGACTGTCGCAAAAATTGCTGCAAATGAATTTTTAATAAAAAAACGAAAAGTCGGTTTTATCTCAATTGATAATTATCGCATAGCTGCCTTAGATCAACTCAAAACATATGCCAGTATACTAGGAATTCCCTGTTTACCAGCGTTTAATCAAAAAGAGCTGGCATTTGCACTGAATCGAATGAAAGATAAGGATGTTGTTTTGATTGATACTGCCGGCCAAAGTCATTATGATTATGACCGGATACAGGAAATGCAAAAACTTATTGGTTCAAGACCAATAACAAAGCATTTGTTAATCAGTTCAAGCATTCATGAGTCTGAAATGGCGCGTGTTGCAAAAAATTTTAAAAAATTGGACTATAGTACTTATATCTTTACTAAAACAGATGAAACTCGACAACGTGGTGTAATAATTAATCAACTCATGGCTCAAAAAATGCCTGTTTCTTTTATTACAACAGGGCAGAGGGTTCCCGAAGATATTATGACACCAACAAAAATGGATATTCTAAGACTATTGTTTTAGTTATGAACTAACTGTTTATTCAGGAGTTTGCATTGGATCAGGCAAGTGGCTTACGAGATTTAATTCAAAAATATTCCAATGATGTATGGGATCTTAGAAAAGCTGAAAGAACTGAAGGTAAAAACGATTCAGCTCCAAAGGTCATTGCTGTTACCAGTGGAAAAGGTGGTGTTGGGAAAACAAATGTTGTTGGAAACCTTGCCATTGAGTTTAGCCGGATGAACAAAAATGTTTTGATATTTGATGGTGATTTAGGGCTGGCAAATATTGACGTTTTGCTTGGGATCAGATCAAGGTTTCACATTCAACATGTTATCTCAGGCGAAAAAAGTTTATCGGATATCATTGAAATCGGGCCTGAGAATATCAGAATTATTCCCGGTGGATCAGGCCTTCAAAAATTATCAAATTTATCTGAAGGGGAACGACTGCTTTTATTAAACGAATTTGATTCATTGGATGAACATGTGGATATTTTTTTAATTGACACAGGAGCAGGTATTGGTACAAATATAACTTATTTGAACATGGCTGCTGAAGAAAGAATTGTTATCTCAACCCCGGAACCTACATCTATAACAGATGCTTATGCGATGATTAAAGTGATGTATCAGCAACATGGTACGAAAACGTTTAAACTGTTGGTGAACATGGCAAAAAATAAAAAAGAAGCTGATGCCGTGTTTAACAATATTCATAGTAATCTGTCCCGTTTTTTACAGGACATCCAATTGGATTACTTAGGTTTTATTTCCAGAGATGATCACATTCAAAAATCTGTTAGGAAACAAACACCTGTTGTGATCAGTTATCCTAAAAGCACATCTGGAAAACAATTCCATCAATTGGCTAAAAAAATTATCGATGCTTCTAAAGCAATTGATGACGTTAAAACTTTAAGTTTCTTTTGGAAAAAATTTATGTCAAATCTTCAATTATGAGTAATGTATCAAATACAAAGTATGCTAAGGAAAAAAATCCTGCCTTTACCGAACCTGAACGGGAGTTGATGGTTCGTAAATATGCACCCCTGGTTAAGTATATTGCCACCAGAATCTCAATGCGTGTTCCGCCAAATGTATCTTTAGATGACTTAATCAGTTGTGGTACAATGGGTTTGCTTGATGCTATCAGTAAATTTGATCCTGATAAAAATGTAAAATTCAAGACATATGCTGAAGTAAGAATCAGAGGCTCTATTTTGGATGGATTACGTAATTTGGATTGGATTCCACGATCTGTTCGAAAAAAAATCCAGGACATGGAAAAGTGCATTCGAAAAGTTGAAAGAGAATTGGGAAGGCCGGCTGACGATGAGGAAATTGCAGCTGAGTTAGAAATTCCTACTGAGGATTATTTCACGCTTTTGAATCAGGCTCGTAGTGTTGATTTACTTAGCCTTGATGAAACCATCAGAGATCAGGGGTTTTCTGAAACTAAAGAATCATATGTCAATTTTATTCCATCAGAAATAACGCCACAAGATGAAACGCTTGTTGCTGAAACCAAACAAGTCGTTGCAGAAGGAATAAAAAAATTATCAAAAAAAGAACAAAAGGTCATTGCTTTATATTATCATGAAGGGTTAACATTAAAAGAAATAGGTGCTGTTCTTGGTTTGACTGAATCTCGTATTTCTCAAATTCACACACAATGTATTATTAAGCTAAAAGTTAAATTGAAATCGTATTTTACATAAGCATTGGAGATAAATAATTAAAATGGCAACAAAAGATACGGTCATAATAGAAGATTCAGATCCATACGTAGATATGGATCCTGCATTTGAAGATACCGGCATGGAAGTTGTTGAACAAGTACCTGATAATCCAAAATCTCAGGTTTCCATGAAAAAGATATTTTTCTTACTATTTTTGTTACTGATCCTTGTATTGGGTGGACTTTCGGGCTTATATTTTCTTTTTTACGGCAATCCACAAGAACATATTGCCGATAATTGGAATCCACCCGTGCCAATTACTCCTGAAAAAACTGCCCCTCAATTACCTCCAGAAACCACAGAACCAACAGATCTAACAATGGCAACACTATCAAAATCGTTGACAGAAATTGGTACAACTCATCAATCCATTACAGACATTGGTTCCGATATGCTAACATTCGGTTTAACGAATGTTCAATCTGAGGGACTAACTTTTTCTAAGCTGGCATCAGCCGAAAATTTAACTCTGCAAACGTCAAAAGAAGTAACCAGAACATTCGCTTTTAATGATCTGGAGCCTATTACACCTGGATTAAGATCAGAACCAGTATTATACCGTTTTAAAATTATGAGCGACTTAAAAGCGATAACACCTACGGATGATGATATTGTTTCGGAAGATGATACCGATGAGACCGATACAGTTGAAGAAAGTGAAGATGTTTCTGAGACAAAAGAATTAACATCAGCAACAGCTTCCGCACCATCACTTACTGAAACAAAAGAAGATAAGTCAAAAGATTTAGCTGCAATTCCTGAACCTTTGGGAAAAAGAAAAAAACCAATTGTTTTTCGAGCAACCATTCCACTGATTTTGATGTATCCGGAATTAACACTAAAATTTAATTCTTTCCTGTTGCTTTTACCCGATGTTCCCTCAAATACATATGTTAACATAGGAGTTGCTCTTAAAACATCCAATGAAGCAGTATTCAAAGAAATTCAGGATCGAAAAACGTTTGTTAGAGGTGCAATATTTGGCATATTGAAGCGATTGTTTGAATCAGCTCCGGTAAAAGACATTTCAGGCGAAACCATTAAAAAAAGAATTATCAAGGATATCAATTACGTATTGATCCATGGAACGGTTGATGATGTTTATATTACGAACTATTTGGCCATATAAGAACCACAATTTAATAATTTTCCCATTATGGCGTTTGCATTTGGGTTGCATTGAATGAGTTTAAACAAATATTTAAAGTTAATAAATTTATTTCAAATTATTTACAACAAAATTGTTTTTGAATAATGAATATTTTAATTATAACGTTACTTGTTTTAGATATTGGCATAATTTTACTTCTCATTCTTTTGATGAGACGTTTTTCACGTAAAGATGAGTATTCTAATGCTTCTGATACATTTGACGATCTGTTGCAACCACTTCTGACTGAAGCCAAATCTGTTTCATATAAATTAGAAGTTTTGCTTAAAGATAAAGAAAAATTTGTTAATGACCTGACTGACAAACTGGATTTAAGAATATCCAAAGCAATTCAACTCTCAAACCATCCGCTCTCCAGTTATAGTTCATCCTCAGCACCTTTAGAAAAAAAAGGTCAAACAGAATCATTCAATCATTTCACAAAGCCCAATCAACCCAAACCAGAAAAAAGCAAAAATTTTAAAGAATTTCAGGATGATGTTGTTAAGCTTTCACACCAGGGATTTTCTTCAGATGAAATTGCTGTTAAACTGTCTGTTGCAAAAGAAGATGTGGATCTTATCCTGTCTTTGAAACGAAATATTGAACAAGTTAGAGATATTACTGCGGATATGGAAAAAAATGATTCTTTTAAAAAAATGAATTTTTCAGAAGTGAAACAAAAATCACCATTTGTCAAAGATATACTCGCCAGAAAAGAAAAAAAATCAATTAAATCATCATCAGGTCTTTCAAAAAATACAACTTTATCATTTTCAAAAGAATCAAATGCTGATTCATTGAATACGGATGAAATTCTTAAATTATCCAGACGTGGTGTTCAGTCAAATGCAATTGCTCAAAAAATGGGGGTTTCCAAAGGAGAGGTGGATCTTGTTCTTGGACTGAAAAAAAAATTTCAAAAAATTGAACGTAATTATAATAACTTGAATGCATACAGATAATACCTGTCAGGTTTCACCCTTGTTTCGGCATTGAATGAAAAAAAATAGCTGACAAGCCATTGTTTTTTTATTTGCATGTCCATAAACAAAAAAAAGAGGCTTCTGATGATCCGTAGTTTACAAGATTTAATTGTTCACCACAATAGAACTATCAAGGCTCTAAATCAATCGAATAACTCCAAAAATTTGTTACTGAAAAAAGGAGATATTGTTACTGCAAAAGTACTTGATTCTAATCGAATGGGTCGTGCAAAATTATTGGTTCAAGGAAAACAACTCTCTGCTCAAACAAGTATTCATCTTCCCAAAGGGCAATTGGCACAATTCCGTGTTGAACAGACACAGCCCCACTATATATTCAAAGTTTTTGATGCTCCTGGTCTTTCAAGAAGTGTTATTCAATTGATGGGGTCAGGCACACCAGTCTCCCCTTTTCAACTCTTTCATCAATTATTTGAAGGTATGGAAAAAAATCCAAATATTGAACATAGAAAATCAATGCTGCAATTGTTTCAATTGTTATCTCAGATGGCTATAAAACCCGGAGATTCAATTACACCTTATTACCTGATGGCCTTTTTACAACGTTCTGGTCTATTGTGGGAAAACAAGCTTAAACAATGGTTAGGATCAAGTCAGAAAGAAATCAATCAAGAGCGATTAAAAAAAATCAAACAACAAGATTTCAAAGGGCTTTCTCTTGATATTTTTCAACAAATTCAAAACGATACCAGTGAGACAAAACTTGGGCTTGAACAGGTCATTGAACAGATTGAGCACTGGCAACTTGTCAATCAAAAAGCTTTGGCGGAAAATGGTAAATTATACCTCATGTTTCCTTTATTATTTGGAAATGTTATTCATACAGGAGAATTGCTTATTGACATTTCAGATGCCAGAAAAGGAAATAAACATTATTCTGAAGCCATGTTAAAAACAGTATTACTATTAAAAATGACTCATATTGGCCCAATTAAAATTGAATCCTTATTATTTCAACGTCAGTTAAAAATTGATTTCTTTATATGTTCAAATGAAACAATTCAGCTTTTTAAACAATATGTTTCATCATTATCATCTGCCCTGAACACTCATGGAATTAACATTCAAATGATTGCCTATCATTTAATCAATGAAAATAACTTTGAAAAAATGTCTTTAATCAAAGATGTTTTACAACCCAATCAACAACTGAATACATTTGCATGAACCAATGGAAGAAATTATTCAAAAACAAAAAGCAGTTGCATTAAAATATAATAAAGGCATTGATAAAGCACCTCGTGTTACGGCGAAAGGCAAAGGTCATATTGCTAAAAAAATTATAGATTTAGCCAAAGCTAACGATATTCCAATCAAAGAGGATCCTGATCTTGTCTCTGTATTGTCTGAACTGGAATTACAGGATGAAATTCCACCGGAACTTTATATGGTCGTAGCAGAACTACTTGCGTTTGTTTACCGAATGAATCAGAAAAAGGATGACATTAATGTTTCATAAACATACATTACTCATAATTGACGATATGCCTGAAAATATAGACATTATTAGAGAATTTTTAAAAGATGATTATCGTTTGATTGCAACGACGAAAGGAGAACAAGGATTTCATTTGGCTTGCAGCAAAAATCCTGATTTAGTGCTTTTGGATATTATGATGCCTGATATTGATGGTTATGAAATATGTAAACTGTTAAAAGCTGACAAAAGAACTCAACATATCCCGGTCTTATTCACAACCGCCTTGAACAGTGAAGCCGATGAAACTTTAGGCCTTTCATTAGGAGCTGCTGATTACATAACCAAACCCTTTTGCATGCCCATTGTTCGAGAACGTATCAAATTACAACTGGAATTAAAAGCACATCGAGACAGATTAGAAGATCTTGTCGATCAAAGAACTCGTGAACTTAGTGAAAGCCAAAAACAAGTGATCGACCGATTAGGTCTGGCTTCTGAATATAGAGATGCTGAAACAGGAATGCATATTAAACGTATGAGTCATTATTGTCAGTTGCTATTCAGATATATGGGGCATTCAGAAAAGGAATGTGAGCTAATTCTAAATGCAAGTCCTATGCATGATGTAGGTAAAATCGGTATTCCTGATTCTATTTTGCTCAAACCAGGAAAGTTGACCAGAGAAGAATTCGAGTCCATGAAAAAACATACGGTTATCGGTAAATGTATTTTGTCTGGACAGGATGCGACGGGTAAAAAAGTTTTGCCATCTGTTGACAGTCCTTTAATAACAATGGCTATTTCAATCGCCTATACTCATCATGAAAAATGGGATGGCACAGGTTATCCCAATCAATTACAAAAACTTGAAATTCCCATTGAAGGCAGGGTTGCTGCTATTGCAGATGTCTTTGATGCATTGACATCAGAACGTCCTTACAAAAAAGCCTGGTCTGTAGAACAGGCTATGGATGAAATCATTAAACTGAAAGAAAAGAGTTTTGAGCCTGAACTCATTGAAGCTTTTGAATCTATTCTGCCAGAAATCGTGGCGGTTAAATCACAATTTTCTGATATATCTTAACTATTTGTAACCGCCTGAAAGGAAGGCGGATATTGGTAAACCACTTAAGCTTTGTATGTTTTATTAATTTACCATTGCAAATTGATGATAAAATTGATATTTCTTATTTTTTAAGTATTGCTTTATCGTACAACTGAGTTAATTCAATTACATGATATGCGTCCGTATCAACCCATGTAAAATGAGAAAAAAACTAAGTTCAACGATAACTTATGGGAAAATGACACCCTGGATTATTGTCATTATTCTTTCTGAAAATATTGGGAGGCAAGTATGAGCGAATTAATGACCAACGTGGACACCTTCTGGCTCCACATGGATCAACCGACTAATTTAATGATCATAACAGCAGTACAGGAATTTGACGAAGTGCTCGATTTTAATGATGTTAAAGAAACACTTGAAAAACGATTATTGGTGTTTGATCGTTTTACAAAGCGCGTTGTTAAACCAATTTCAGGAGTGGGGATTCCGACATGGGAAGAAGATCCTACGTTTGACATCAGATCTCATTTACATCGAATGGCCCTCCCATCACCAGGTGATAAATCAGCTTTGCAGGAAATGATCAGCGATTTAACATCTGTTCCAATGGACCGAACCAAACCTTTATGGCAAATGTATTTAATTGAAAACTATAATGACGGCTGTGTGTTATTTTCAAAAATTCATCATAGTATTGCAGATGGCATAGCTTTAATTCATGTTCTACTCTCCCTTACAGATACAAAGCCTGATCTTTCTGAACAAGAACACCTTCCTGTAAAAACAGATTCAGGTGATCTTCAGAAAGAAGGTCCTATGAAAAAGAATATTAAGGAAGCTGTGAAAGTTGCTCAACAGCTTGGAAAAGTTCTAAAAAAAGAGTGCATTGAATCCATCAGCAATCCATTTCATTTGATGGAGCTTGCACGGATCAGTACAGGTCTGGCTTTTGATTTTGCCGGTGTGTTAACCCGTTTAATGATAATGCCGCCAGATCCAAAAACTTCTTTAAAAGGCCCTTTAAGCATCCGAAAACATGTTGCATGGAGTCAGCCAATTGATCTTGATGATGTTAAACTGGTTGGAAAAAGTGTTAGAGCAACTGTAAATGATGTGCTTATTTCAACGGTAAGTGGTGCGCTTAGACGTTACCTGCAAAAACAAAATGATAAAGTAAACGAGTTGGATTTGCGCGTTGCCATTCCTGTCAATATACGTCGTCCAGGACGCGAATGCGAATTGGGTAACAAATTCAGTCTTATTTTTCTGTCTCTGCCAGTCCATGTTGAAGACCCTGTTATCCGAATGAGAGAAGTGAAACGGCGGATGGATAATATTAAATCCTCTCCCGATGCCATTGTCGGATTTCAAGCATTGAATGCTTTAGGGGTTTCACCATCCAATCTGGCTAAACGTGCCGCACATTTTTTGGCAAATAAATCAACCGCTGTTTTAACGAATGTTCCTGGCCCTAAAAAACCTCTTTTCTTTGCCGGAAAAGAAATAAAAAATATGATGTTTTGGGTTCCAAGAATTGGACAGGTCGGTCATGGTATTAGCATTATCAGTTATAACAATACAGTGACAATCGGTGTGGCCACAGATGCAGCTCTTGTCAATAAGCCTGAAGACGTTTTACACGCATTTCAGGAAGAATTTGATCATGTTGTTTCATTGGCAAAAAGTGGAAAAATTGATGGTGATCCTCTAATTATTAATGATATGAGAGATGCTCCACCTGAACCGGAAGAAGAACTTGAACATGAACCAATATTCTTTCCATCTTTGGCTGATACACGTTTACGTGAAGTTATTTATGATTATTTTGATGAACCTGATAAAATAGCTGATGACGAAAGTACTTCCGATGATTTGGATGATGATGCTGAAAATGCTTTTATTCCACCAGCACAATGTAGAGCTTTGACCAAAGCTGGTCATCGATGTAAAAATATTGCTCTTAAAGATTCAATATACTGCGGTATGCATGATAACATGGCAAAGAAAAAAGAAATTCCCACTGTTAATTTAATGGAAGACGAAACAGATATTGGATTTTAATGTTCAAGTTATCCTCTAAATTCGATAAAAGAGGACAAATTTTTTAGGATTTATTGGCGTAACAATACAAACATTGATGTAAGCAAGGATGACAAATATAGTCACCAATATCCCTGGAAATTTTACATTCGCATCCGAATTTTGTTCTTTGGCCATAGTCTTTTTTGACAGACAATTGGCCACCATAGTGTTTCATTAAAAAATCGTTTGGGATACATGCGTTGGCTTTCACATGACTTGTTTTTGGTAATGCTTGAAGCAAATCTTTTTCGCAGCATACAAAGAGTTTTATGTTATATTGCTGAAGTTTTTCTTCTATTTGTAAAATAATTTCAATTTGTTCCTCTTTTGAAATTTGGAGAAATTCAAAGTTGGGAATTTTTTTTATACGGGTATGAATTTTTCGATAATCATCCATAAAGCTGGTGACACATCGTTTGATACCAACATTTGATACAGCGCAAGCGATCGTTTCTAAACTGTTTAAATTGTCATATACATGAATTTTGCCATGATGATCATACATTTGATACCGGCAGATAGGATCAAACCGCCAATTAATAACTTCAGGGGCAACCATTCCGGCAAGACATTTTAGTTGAGACAGACGATCTTCAAGTGACGGTACGCCCGGTTCTAAAATTTCAGAAGGTGTATTAATTGTAAAATGAAAATAAAGATGATATCCCATGGCTTGAATAAGATCAGCATATCCGCCCTTGATAAAGGGGCCATAATTTTTTGACCAAAATACAATGGAATGAATCTGTTCAGAAAGAGTGGGAATTATCATTTTTTTTCGATGAAATGGATGATGAATACTAAAAAAACCTTTATTCAATCCAGACATAAACCAATCCATGTAAAAAGCAGGAATATCGGTTCTACGAGATGCAGAGATAACAATCTGTTCATTTTTATTTTGATTATTCATATCATTCAACCAGATAATTCAGAAAAAAATGTTTAAGGAAAGTTCGCAAAATAACTTTCCCAATCCGACAAGTCGGACACGTCTCAATTGTATGACTTGTCGGACCGACTTAAATGGGTAAGATTTTTTCAGAGCATTCCTATCGACCTAATGTTTAGGAAGAACCTCTTTGGGCCAGTGAGTCTTAATTTCAGTCCATATTATAA
>Ga0272440_1000353_pt1 | contig 39046 bp, 14 predicted proteins | sample SSMMMBAug17_FD_192440 | JGI IMG/M metagenome (GOLD analysis project Ga0272440, IMG submission 192440) | Marine sediment archaeal communities from Little Sippewissett salt marsh, Falmouth, MA, United States - SSM-MMB-Aug17 | ecosystem: Environmental > Aquatic > Marine > Wetlands > Sediment ...
AGCTCATTTATGTAACGCCCTTACAGGGCTTAAGATTTTTTTTAATAGTTTCCCAGGGCGTTGCCCTGGGCTGGTATGTGCAGCCCTTTCAGGGCTAAAAAAATGCCCCCTTTTTTGAAATGCGCCCATATCAAACAGGCTTTCCGAAGACGCACAAAAGTTAGGCGAATCTAAAATTTGCCCGAAGGGCACTATGTTCGGAAACCAAAATCAAAATGCGCAAATTATTGTGGCATTGAGAATTTTATAATTTCTTTGGAAAGAGTCTATGGATGTTATAGATTTTTATAGAAAAGAAGTACGCGCAATTTCAATCACTCCAATTATCACGATAATCGCCTCAGCGATTTCACAGGGTTTGATACTAACAGTGATTATCAATGCGACAGTTGTCATGTCACCCGAGACATCCAATTTTCAATTTTTACTATTATATATCACCCTGTTTGTGTTTTTTATTTATGGAAAACATCACTGTCAGCAAAAGGTTGCCTGCGACATGACGCACATCATGAAAAATGTGAGATTGCGCATTGCTGACAAGATTCGAAAATCAGAATTTCAGGCAATCGAAAAAATGGGCAATGAAAGAATTTATTCTCAATTAACGCATGATACAGGCAATATTACAGAATTCACTGTATGGATGTTAAATCAATCACAGGCATCCATTTTGGTTTTAATTTGTTCGATTTATGTTTTCTTTGAATCAAAAACCGCATTTGTGCTGATATCCATATTACTGATATCCATGCTGTTCATTTATTTTGCATTTTTTCATAAAAGCTATGATGCCATTCTGTCTACTTCTCTCAAACAGGAAATTTCTTCAATGGAGATGTTTAATCAACTGTTTCTCGGTTTTAAAGAATTAAAGATCAATCAAAAAGTGAGCAATGATCATTTTCAGGAATATTCCCAAATTCTGGAAGAAAATAGAGCCTTAAAGACTGAAAGTGGTTATCGGTTTATTACCCAGTTTATGTTTGCTCAGACGTCATACTATTGTTTTTTTGGTGTCATCCTTTTTGTATTACCAGTTTTTGTCAATGCGCCTGTAGTGGTGGTCAAAAAAATAATCGCCATTGGCATGTTTATCATGGGGCCATTTAATATGTTTTTAGCCTGTGTTCCCATTTATGCAAAAACCAGACAGGCAGTGACCAATATTGATACGCTTGAAACTGAACTGGATACGTTACTTCAAAAAGAACCAAAGACAATGGGTGAAAGTAAAATTGATTTTGCTCAATTTAAGAAGATTGAACTGACTGATTTAACCTTTACACATCATGACTTATATGGAGATGTTTCCTTTGAGATTGGTCCCATTCATCTGAATATTCACAAAGGTGAGCTGATTTTTATCACTGGCGGCAATGGGAGTGGTAAAACCACATTAATGAAACTTCTTTGCGGTTTATATGACCCGCACGCTGGATTGATAAAGGTTGATAATATCCCATTAACCAAACAGAATTCTGAAGGCTATCGAGATTTATTTTCTTTAATATTAAGTGATTATTATCTGTTTGACCAGTTATATGGCATTGATGATCCAGATGACACCTACGTAAAGTATTTACTTCAAAAAATGCAATTATCCCATAAAACATCAATTATAGATCGAAAATTTACCAATATAAATCTTTCAACAGGTCAAAGAAAACGCCTGGCAATGATATCTGCATTATTACAGGACAAACAGATCTATATTTTTGATGAATGGGCAGCTGATCAGGATATTGAATTTAGAGAGTTTTTTTATAAAACGCTGCTCAAAGATCTAACAGGTAAAGGGAAAACTGTCATCGCTGTGAGTCATGATGATCGGTATTATCATGTCGCTGACAGGATTATGAAGATGGAATATGGTCAATTTGTTGATAGCGCATAGGTCAATAAGTTTTTGTATTTTTTACGCATTCCCATGCTAATCCTGAGCGTTTCTAAGATTCAGAAATATTAAGGATAGCGTTAACCATTAATTTTATAAGGAGATTTTTTGATGAAAGAAAATGAAAAAAAAGAGGAAGTTGTAGATGAAATACTTCCAGCGGAAAAAGCAGAGGCCTTAATCAGAAAACACACCTATACATCATTAGGATTGGGACTTATTCCAATCCCTTTTATTGATTTTATAGGTGTTGCAGGCATTCAATTGAATATGGTTCGTAAACTGGCAAATGCATATGATGTTAAATTTACCCAGGAAGCATTTAAAAATTCAGTTGGCGCAATCATTGGCGGTGCTATTCCTGGTCTTGCTGGAATGCCGATTTCCAGTCTGATGAAAGCTGTTCCGGTTGTGGGTCAGGGACTGGGTGTACTCAGTATGCCAGTTGTTGCAGGGGCATCGACTTATGCCATTGGTAAAGTGTTTTATCGACATTTTGCAACGGGTGGTACTTTCTTAACCCTGGATCCGGATCGTGTTCGCGACTACTATAAAGAGCAATATGAAAAAGGTGAAAAAGTAGCGACTGAAATGATGGACAAAAAGAAGGCATAATAATTATGGGGTGATCATGAAGGTTGTTTGAACAACCTTCTATCACTCTTTTTTTACGTTCCTGAGTGATATCGATATGAGTTTAATTCAATTATATAAAACAGAAACCCAGGAACATGAGTCTTTGGGCATACTCATGTTCTTTGTTTCAAGCGTTGCTGCGATTGCCATACTTTTATCCATTATCACTTTGTCTTCAATACCACTTGAGAAACTGAAATACAGTTATCTTTTTATCTACGTATTTTTTTTAATACTGTTCATTGTTGGCAAACGACTTTCATTCAGAAGACTGCTTCGTACTTTTGTCTATGCCAATCACAAATTAACCAAAAGAGTTTCCAATAAAATCAGACAATCAAATTTATCCTATATCGAAAAATTAAGTCAATATGATGTTTTTCAAGATATATCTGATAATAGAGAAAACTTTGTAGAATCGGTAACAATTATTTTAAATGCCATTCATTCTTCAATTATCGTACTTTTTGTCTTCTTATTTATGCTTTTTATTTCAACAAAAGCATTTGTAATCTGTTTTTTAACAATTGGCTTAAGCCTTTATTTACACACAAAATATCTTCAAAAAGAATATGAAATTCAATTCAATAAAACAAAACAGCAGGAAAAAGTTTATTCCAAAATGTTTCATCAACTCCTTTTGGGTTTTAAAGAATTAAAAATTAATTCTAAAATGAGTAATGAACATTTTTTGTTTTTAAACAATGTGTTAGATCAATTAGAAAAGATGACATTAAAAATGTGTCAATTGATGATTAAAAATTTCAATATTTTTTTTGACGCGCTCTTACTGGGGTACTTAGGCGTAATAACATTCGCGCTTCCCAAGATTGCTTCAATTGATTCGCACACAGTATCAAAAGTATTGATTATCGGAATTTTTTTAAATGGGCCTGTTGGAAGTCTGTTTGCTGCAATTCCTTTCTGGATAAAATCGAATCAAAATGTGGCAAAAATATATCAACTGGAAACTGAAATTGACCAGGAAATAAATAATCAATTGGCAATGCCTAAACTATCTCTGGATGTATTCAATCAATTTACAAGCATCCAATTACAGAAAGTCAAATATACGCATGACAATAATGGTGATGAAGACAGCTTTACACTGGGTCCCATTAATCTTGAAATACAAAGGGGAGAAATTTTATTTATTGTTGGGGGCAATGGAAGCGGCAAAACCACATTAATGAAAATATTGTCGGGGCTTTATAAGACTACTTCAGGAGAGATCCGAATTGATGACAACCCATTAAAGGAATCCATGCTGCCGGCGTATTATAACCTGTTTTCATTAATTATGAGCGACTATTATTTGTTTAACAAACTCTATGGTCTTGATTCAATTGATTCTAAAAAAGTCGCATCACTATTGAAGTTAATGAAACTTGAGACAAAAACAGCAGTTATTGATAACGCATTTACAGATACACGTCTGTCAACAGGTCAAAGAAAAAGACTGGCAATGATCGTTGCACTGCTTCATGACAAACCCATCTATTTATTTGATGAATGGGCGGCAGATCAGGATATTCATTTTAGAACATATTTTTATGAAGTTCTTTTAAAAGACCTTAAAAATAAAGGAAAAACAGTTATTGCCATCAGTCATGATGATCGATTCTTTCATGTGGCGGACAAGATTTTCAAGCTGGAATTTGGAAAAGCGGTTTCGGTTTAATATTATGTTTTGATGGTGCTATATTTTTTTTACTTTTTAACAACTAACCTTTTAAGAAAGAGAGGAATTTATGAAAAGAAAAACGATTTCAATCGTATTTTTGTCAATGATCTTACTTTACACCTTTTATTCTTGCTGCCTTGCGGGTGAAATGTTTTCCGATGGAAAAGACTTGGGAAAATGGTGGTTAATGAGTTCTAAAAGACATGAAACAATGCCGGACCCCATTCTATATCATTTAGTTGGCAAATATGCGTTTACTGATTTATCAGGAAATGCGGATGTTAGAATGCAAAATGCGGATGTTTCAGCCATTTTCAGAAAAAACATTTTTACAAGCCAGACTGTGTATGGACAAAAAAGACAACGAACAATCCTGTCCATTGGTCCCAAAGGCCCCAAGCATACGTTTTTCATGAAACAAAATTTTGCACAGATCATGACTGTTGATTTAATTCCGGATTTATCATTTCAGTGCGGAGTGGCGTGGCAATATGATACATCCAAATACATTGAGGATCGGTATACTTATTTTGGCGGCTTATTAACCCAACAGGTTATTGCCAAATATGTGAATCTCAGTATCGGTGCATACTATGGGCGTGATGACACAACCTATGATAATAATGGCATCAGAGGGTTGCTGGATGCCTCAGTACCCATTACCTATAAAGAGATTGAACCATATGAAACAAATGGTCTCAGGTTGGTTAATCATCTGAGTTTTCCAATTACCAAAACAATCTATTTTATGCAAAGTGCTGATTATATGACTTATTTTAAAAATTCTGAATACTACCATCTGACATTGGATTTTACAGTAAATTTTGTGATCGTTAAAGGGCTGTCCTTTTTTGTAAAATATAAAACAGATTACGAAAATAATATCTATATTGATTATGGGACAAAATTTCTTGATAAGTTGAATAATTTTTTGGTTAATGTTGGCAAACCCGCTATGGGGAACCTGTTTAAAGATAATGATATGTTTGTTGTTGGTGTTCAGCTTTCTATGTAGATTGGATTTCAGGTGATTTCCGGTAAGAAAAATTTCGGCATCCTTCATAAGGAATAATTAAATAATAAGTTCCTCATTTCTGAAAGAGTCAATTCTATTCTTTTTGAAGGATGCCAGGATTTCCCTATTTCAAAAGTCGGACTGATGCAAATGGATTATTTTATCTCTCCATGCAAAACCAGAAAATGAATAAAAAAAGACAATAAATAATTATCAATGAAAATCTGCAACACACAAATAACCAGACAGCACTTTGTCCAGGCACAGGACTTTTTAAGAGCCGCAACCTGGGCGGGTTTGTTTCCTATTGAAGCTGATGAAGTCTTGATGGCTGCGGCTCAAAATGGCATTTTTCCCAAAAGCAGCTTATCATTCAAATTCAAACCCATCTCGCCATTCAGAGAAAATGAATTTGAAAAAAGACCATACATTATCAGGCATCCATCAGATCAGGATCTTGACGCGCTGGTTCAAGTAGAAAAAAACTGCTGGCCCCAAAATTTGCAGGCATCTCCTCATATGATTTCAAAAAGAATATCTAAATATCCATTGGGTAATTGTGTTTTTGAAATTGAAGGTCGCATTATGGGGGTTATTTATACGCAGCGAATTCACAGTAAAGAAGAAATTAGTCAAGTCACCATAGAAAATGCATCGGATATTCATTCTGATTCTGGACGCACGATCCAGTTTTTATCCATCAGTATACTTCCTGAAGCCAGACACTTTGGGCCGGGCGACCAGTTACTGGAATATATGCTTCAATATTCCGCGCTCAAAAGTGATGTTGATTATATCGTTGCAGTATCCTTGTGTAAAAATTATCGTCAATATGCTTACATGCCCATGGAAAAATATATTAAAAAAAGAAATGCGCATAACGAGCTAATTGATGAAATCCTCCGCTTTCATGAAAGTCATGGCGGAAAAATTACCCGCCTTGTTCGCGGTTATCGTCCAAACGATATCGACAATCTGTGTAATGGCGTTCTTGTTGAATATGATATTCGAAGCTTTAAAGATAAAAATCAAATTCAGGGAAAAACGTCAGAACAGTTTGAAATTCTCTATGATGTCAAGCCAGAATCCATCAAGACAATTATTGAAGACTGCATTTGTGCGGTGCTGCCCAAAAAGAAGCAATATGATTCCAAACAGTCTTTAATGGATATGGGAGTAGATTCTGTTCATATCATCAGTTTAAGAGCCTTATTGAAACAGCGTATTGGCTTTGAGCCGGATTCTACTTTTTTCTTTTATTATTCCACTCCAGAATCCATCATTCAATTTTTTGAGCAAACCCATGAATCAGCATCAAACTATTCAGAGGGTATGCAACTGAATCGAAATATATATGAAAACATTCAGGATACAAATACTCCAGATAGCAATTTATTGAATGAAATTCAGCAAACTGATCAATGCATAAGTAATATAGAACCTGCAAGCAATAAAAATGAGCCTGTTGCCATTGTTGGGATTTCCTGTCGTTTTCCAGGTGCCGGAAATATTGATGAATACTGGTCCATTCTTAAAGAAGGTGTTTGTACAACATCAAAAGTCCCAAATAATCGTTGGGATATTCATCAATATATTGATGATCATTCAAACGATGCGTCATTAATTTCAAGTCAATATGGTGGATTTCTATCAAATGTCGATCTTTTTGATTCCTCATTTTTCAATATTATGCCCAGAGAAGCCAACCAGATCGATCCCCAGCATCGAATTTTATTGGAGGAAAGCTGGAAAGCTTTTGAAAATGCGGGGATCAACCCTTTTGATTTAAAAGGATCACAAACAGGCATTTTTGTTGGCATTTATACACATGATTATGAAAACTTGCGGAAAAAACATCACAATACAAAAGATCTGGATATTTATTATGCCACCGGAAATTCCAATTCCATTGCAGCCGGACGCCTGTCCTATTTTTATGGAATACATGGCCCTTCTTTGTCTGTAGAAACTGCCTGCTCATCATCATTGGTTGCTGTTCATCAAGCCTGTCAAAGCTTAAGAAATAATGAGTGTCATCTGGCCCTGGCCGCTGGTGTCAATCTGATTCTATCTCCGGAGTATAATATTGTATTCTCAAGATCCGGTATGCTGGCCAATGATGGTTTGTGTAAAACATTTGATGCCAGGGCCAATGGTTATGTGCGAAGTGAAGGATGCGGCATTGTTGTGCTAAAAACCCTTTCAAAAGCCATTGCCGATTATGACAATATTCTGGCAGTCATTAAAGGGAGTGCTATCAATCAGGATGGCGCCAGTAATGGCATCACTGCACCCAATGGTTTTGCACAGGAGCAGGTGATTCGTCAGGCATTAAATAATGCCGGTATTCGCGCTGAAGATGTTTCTTACGTTGAAGCCCATGGCACCGGCACCTTATTGGGCGATCCTGTTGAAATTGAAGCCATTCATTCGACTTATGGAAAAAACAGGCCTGATAACTTCCCCCTCATGATTGGATCGGTTAAAACAAACATTGGCCATACAGAATCTGCCGCAGGTATCGCCGGATTAATTAAAGTGGTTCTTGCCATGAAACATCATTATATTCCAAAACATCTTCACTTTACGACTTTAAATCCATTAATTAAAATTGATAATGCATCCATTCAGATTCCCACTAAAGGCATGGAATGGAAAAATAAAAATGATCATCTCATGGCTGGAATCAGTTCTTTTGGATTCAGCGGCACCAATGGGCATTTAATTTTAGAAAACTATCACAATAATAATCAAGCAAAAAGAAACGCAGACAACGCCCCCAATGTACTGGTTTTATCATCAAAAACGCCAAAGGCATTCTCACAATATATCAGGCGGTTTGCCAAATATTTGGATGCATCAACTGCGTCATTGCGCGATATTTGTTTTACTGCGGCTGTCGGGAGAGCCCCCCTTGAATATCGTATGGCGATTAATGGAAATTCTAAACAGGAATTAAAGGCATCTCTTGATCAAATAGTGCAGGAAAACAAGGAGTTTGATCATAAACAGGAATCCGGTCCACTGGCATTTCTTTTTACAGGTCAGGGCGCACAATACCCGGGCATGGGCAACTTTTTATATCAAAGATATCCTGTTTTTAAAGATTCAATGGAAAACTGCAATGAAATTCTCAAAGATTATCTGGATGTACAATTACTGGATGTCATCTACGCAAACAATCAAAACCATACCAAATTATTAAATCATACTGCATATACGCAGCCCGCATTGTTTGCCATAGAATATGCACTGACTCAACTATTGAGATCATGGGGAATAAAGCCGCAAATACTTATGGGACACAGCGTTGGAGAATATGTTGCCGCATGCATCGCCGGCGTATTTACTCTTGAGAATGGCCTCAAACTTATCGCTGAACGTGCGCGGTTAATGCAGGCACTTCCTAAAAATGGAAAAATGGCGGTTGTGTTTGCCAGATATCAGTTCGTAGACAATGTGATTGAACCATACAAAGAAAACGTTTCAATTGCCGCCATAAATGGTACTGAAAACATTGTTATTTCCGGTGAGAAAAAAGCCATTGAATTACTATGCCAAAACCTGTCGAAAAAAAATATCAAATCTGTTTATTTAGATGTGTCTCATGCCTTCCATTCTCCCTTGTTAGATCCAATGTTGAATGATTTTAGAAAGGTTGTTTCAGAAGTCCCTTTTTCACTGCCCCAGCTTGATATTGTGTCAAATACCACCGGACAGATTGAAACCAAACGATTGACTGATACACAATATTGGGTCAATCATGCCAGGCAGCCGGTGCAATTTTATAAGAGCATTCAATATTTACATCAACATCATTGCCGATTATTTGTTGAATCCGGCCCACATCCTGTTTTAACTGGCATGGGACGAAGATGTCTGCCCAAAAATGCAGGCACATGGCTTCCCTGCCTGTTAAAAGGAGAAAATCATCCAAAACGTTTATTTGAATTAGCAGGAACGTTATTTACAAAAGGGCATGACATTAACTGGAAAGCAATTTACCCGCAGCCCCACTGCAAAAAAATTGTTTTGCCCACAACACCTTTTGACAGGCAAAGATATTGGCTTGAATTTGACAGACAGTCAAATCCCGTTCAAGCATATCAGGCATCAACGCATCAAGACGATATTCATCCCTTATTGGGAAAAAGAATTTATGCTGTTGCCATTGATCAAAATGATTATATATTTCAAGCAGAAATCAGCCATGATTATCCGGATTTTCTATCTCATCATATTGTTTTTGGCAGTGTCTTAATGCCTGCTGCCGGTTTTATAGAAACTGCTTTTGCTGCCGGCAATCATCTGTTTGAATCAGAAACGATCGCGTTAAACGATTTCATTGTCCAACGTCCAATGCTTATTGAACCGGACAATCCATATTTAATCCAGTCGATGATTCATAAAAAACAAGACGATCAACACCTTTTCAAATTTTTTAGTCTGCTTGCCGATGATCAAAAATCTCAATGGATTGAACATGCATCCTGCAAAATAGAAGCACATAAACATAACAGTCTTTCATATCATGAAAACCTGGATACACTGCGTTCTCGTTTCACAATAGAAACTTCTGTTCAAAATCATTATGCACTTTTTCAACAGATCCATATTGACTTTGGTTCTCTATTTAAAGGTTTAAAAAAGTTATGGATCCGGGATAATGAATCATTGGGAAAGGTGCAGTTGCCTTCAGAATCAAACCATCATTATGTATTTTATCCAACCTTGATTGATTCATGTATTCAAGTGGCCTGGAATCTGATGCCATTTTCCAGATCTTTAGAAGACTATCCAGAAACTTCATGGCTTCCAGTAAGCATTGATCGTTTTGAAATATCACGCCAGCCGGACAATACGCTTTGGGTTTTTGCCCGAATTCATGAAGTCAATCATGATTCAAAAGACATCAGTTTTGACTTTTTAATATTTGATCAACATTCTAATATTATAGGCAAAATTGATCGCCTTATTGTCAAACAGGTTTCCAGAGAAAACCTTTTCAAAAAGGATATGCAGGATATAAACAGCCTGCGCTATCATATCCAGTGGCAGCCAGAAAAACATCATGAAAAAACATCCACCGGGCCTGGGAAGAATTGGCTGATTTTTTCAGATGATAACAACATCGGCAATGATTTATGTCTGTTACTTGAAGAAAAAGGCCATCACTGTATAGAAATCTATCCCGGAAGAAATTTCAAGCAGCTTGATTTTACACGATATCAAATCAATCCACTTGAAAATAACGATTATGAAAATTTGTTTGATAACGCATTCTCTGATCTACCATTATATGGCATTGTTTTTCTTTGGGGAATAGGTTTTCATGATTTGAAAGACCTATCACACACCAGCCATGAATCGAAAATTTGTGCGTCAATCGCATACTTGATTCAATCATTAGATGCCCGGGCACTGACTCCCAAAATCTGGTGTGTCACTTGTGACACACAGGCGGTGAAAAATAATTATCCAATACAACTTTCTGGTTCTTCGATTTGGGGTTTATGCAGAATCATTGGACGTGAGCATCAAAACCTCATGACAAGGCTGATTGATATTGACCATTCACAAAAGAATCAGCACACTGCCTTGCAGCTATTTAATGAAATTATACATCCTGACCAGGAAAGACAAATCGCTTTTCGTAAAAACATGCGTTATGTCTCCAGATTGAAAAAAGCGAATCATACCAAAAAGAAAACTGACGCATATCGACTGATAACATCAGAACCCGGTACGCTAGACAATCTGACACTGGCCAGTATTTCAAGACCTGAAATCAAACCAGATGAAGTTGAAATAAGTGTTCAGGCAGCAGGACTCAATTATAAAGATGTTTTAAAATCCCTGGGGATGCTAGAACAAATTCCCCTGGAATCATCGGATACTGACCTGCTTTTTGGGCTTGAATGCGCTGGAATTATCGAATCTGTTGGCAGTAATGTATCAAACGTTAATGTTGGCGATAAAGTGATTGCTTTACACGCGCCGGGTTGTTTTGGCAGTTTTGTTACTGTCAAAGCCGATCGGATGATATTAAAACCCGACCATTTAAGCTTTGTTGAATCAGCAACACTGCCAATTGTATTTTTAACCGCATGGTATTCACTGATCAAACTGGCAAAAATCAAGAAAGGCGACAGGGTTTTAATTCATGGTGCAGCGGGTGGTGTTGGACAGGCTGCCATTCAAATTATTAAGTTCAAACAGGCCAAAGCTTATGTCACCGCCAGTGAAAAAAAATTTGATTATCTTCATTCCCTGGGCGTTGAAAAAGTAATGAACTCCCGCACATTTGATTTTGCGGATGACATAAAAAATGACCCGGGTGAAGTTGATATTGTTTTAAACAGTCTGAATGGAGACTATATTCCAAAAAGCATGGATTTGTTAAGTACAGGCGGCACATTTGTAGAAATTGGTAAGATTGGCATCTGGACGCATGAGCAGGTGAATGCGCATAAACCTGATATTTTATATCACTTTTTTGATCTGGAAGAAGTTGTACAGGAACGTCCCGAATTTGTTCGTTTGATGTTCAAAGAAATATTACAGGAATTTGCAAAAGGCACATTAACCCCCATTCCCTGCAAAACCTTTCCTGTTTCAGAAATAACCCATGCCTTTCGTTATATGGCAAGATCCAAACATGTGGGAAAAATTGCCATTGATTTTTCTGACAATGAATCCCAGTCAACAAATCAGAAAATTTCCTGGCCCAAAAGCACATGTTTAATCACTGGCGGATTTGGAGATTTAGGGCTTGAAACTGCCAGATGGCTAATCCAAAAGGGATGTCAGAATATTGCGCTGTGTGGACGATCTAAACCCTCTGCTGAAGCCAGTCAAAAGATTAAAAAAATGGCTGAAGATGGGGTGAATATTATTCAATTTTTTGGAGACATTGCAGATCAGGATCACGTAAAACATATCATGGACAGTATCAACCAGACATTGCCATCGCTAAAGGGAATTTTCCATGCGGCTGGCATTAACGATGATGCTGTGATTTCACGTCAAAATTTAGACAGTTTTCAGAGAGTCATGCATCCGAAAATTGATGGATCATGGCATCTTCATATGGCATCAAAGGATTACCCTTTAGATTTCTTTGTGTGTTTTTCATCCTTTGTGTCAATTATGGGATGGCCGGGTCAATCAAATTATGCTGCTGCAAATGCCTTTATGGATGCACTGGTTCATCACAGAAAACAACTCGGACTCCCAGCAACAACAATCAATTGGGGCCCCTGGGCAAGTATCGGCATGGCGGCAAGACTGGGTAAACACCTGAGAGATAAATTTGATGCCAATGGCATAAAAAGCCTGAATGGGGATCATGCTTTATCAGCAATGGACACGATACTCAATCAAGGCATTTCACAAAGTCTTGTTGTTGATGTGGATTGGCAGAAATATCATGCGGACACCCCCTTTTTTGAAAGTTTTATTGACCAGAAAAAATCAGAAAAAGTTGTGAAAAAAGAAAATGATATATCAATTATTACTAGATTAAACAATGCGTTACCTGGTGAGGCAAAGAAAATATTGATATCATATATTCGGGCGAAACTGGCAGCGATATTGGGAATCAATCATCCCGAACAGATTCATCTTCGTAAACGACTGTTTGATGCTGGCATGGATTCCCTGATGGCCATAGAGTTAAAAAACACACTTGAATCTGATCTGGGCCATTCCTTTCGCAACAGCCTGTTGTTTGACTACCCAACTGTTGAAGCACTTGTTGAATATATTAATGATCAGGTTATTTTTCCAAAAACACAAGAGATAAACGAAGAAAAAGATATCTCTTTTGATGATGATATTGATTCTTTACTATCAGAGATTGATCAAATGTCTGATACTGATATTGAGAATCAATTGGTATCCATGAATTAATAAGGATAGAAAGAATGAATCAAACGAAAAAGGCAATTGTTATTGGTTCTGGTGCAAGTGGCCTTGTGGCCTCTGCGTACCTTGCCAAATCTGGTTTTGATGTGGAAATTCTGGAACAAGCCCCGAACATTGGGGGATATTTACATACATTTTCTTTAAACAACTATCATTTTGATCCTGGTATTCACTACATTGGGGAATGCCAAAAAAATGGCGTGGTGGATCGCATTTTTTCTGAAATTGATATTGAAGTGGAAAACCTTTTTTGTGAAATGGATACTGATGCCTTTGATATTTATCGATTTCCTGATCTGGAAGTCAGGCGATGCAAAGGAAGTAATGCGTATCGCGACAGGCTTGCGAAGCTTTTTCCCAAAGAAACGAAGGGCATTGATCGTTTCTTTGAACATCTCGGTCTATTTGTTCAAATTCAATCGAAAATGATGAATCCATCATGGGCATTGTCAGACATCACTTTGCTTTATCAAATACTATCTGATTTGCCCGGCTTTTATAAAATGAAATATGCGGATTATGGTTCATTTCTTGACTACCTGACATCAGATTACCGGCTGAAAGCAGTCCTTTCAGCAAATTTGGGATGTATCGGCTTGCCGCCATCCAGGATTACGACACTCTTAGGTCTGGCACTTTTTAATTTTTTTAATAGCGGTGCATATTTCCCCAAAAGCGGCGGCAATGGCATTTGTGATGCGATCAAGAAGGTTTCCCAATCAAAAGGCGCGGTTTTTCGCACAAAATCTGAAGTCAAACAAATACTGCTTAATGATAACACCGCAATAGGCGTTGTGTTAAAAAATGGCGAACAAATTAATGCAGATGTTATTATCAGTGCCATTGATCCCACAATTACCTTTGGAAAATTAATTGAATATCAAGATCTGCCTAATGAATTATGCCAAAAAGTCATTCATATGAAACCCAGTCTGGGTGCTTTTTATGTCTTTTTAGGATTAAAAAGAGATCTAAAAAATCATGGTATGGGGGCATTTAATATCTGGGATCACTACACCTTTGATATGGAAGAAATATTCAAACATGCCCTGAAAGGCAAGATGAGCAGCCAGTTATCATTGGTCAGTTCGTTTAATTCTTTGAAAGATACCAGCGGTTCGCTGGCACCAGAAGGATGTTCAACGCTGGAAATCCTGTCATTTGTCCCATATGAACCTTTTTCTCGATGGGATGGACTTCGCAGTAATAAAAGGGGGCAGGAATATCAAGACTTAAAAGAATCCATTGGGGAAAAAATGATGAATACCTTTACAAAGAATCATCCTGATGTTGTGGGCGATATTGACGTTAAAAATTATGCCACCCCTGTGAGCAATTCTTTCTGGGTGAATGCAGTTAAAGGCGGTGCTTATGGGCCTGCCATGTCTATATCCCAGACAATGGGCGGACGATTTACGCCAAAAACCTGCTTTAAAAATTTGTTCTTAGCGGGTTCAGGTGTTTTTGGCGCAGGAGTTCCGGCGTGTTTTATGTCGGGTATGACAGCGGCGCGAATGGCTGAGAATAGTTAATTTCCAGTGCATTCCCAATCACTTTTGAAATGGAGAAATCATGAATATTCAAACTGTAGGCGTTATCGGCGCAGGCGTAATGGGCAAAGGCGTTGCTCAAAACCTTGCACAAACAAAACATAAAGTTGTTTTAATTGACATTTCAGAAGATATTCTGGAAAAAGCAAAATCTGATATTACCAATAATCTTCGATTCCAGGGATTTTTTAATAAATCCAAACAAGTAGATAATTATGAAGAAATTATTGCCAATATCCAATTTACCACTGACTATGGCAGTCTGGATGCAGTGGACTTTGTTATCGAAAATGTCATCGAAAAGTGGGACGTTAAAGAAAACGTATACCATGATCTGGACAGACTTTGTAAAAAGGACTGTATTTTTGCATGTAACACTTCCGCCATATCAATCACACGTCTTGGGTCGGCTACCAATCGCCCCTCGCAGGTAATCGGCACCCATTTTATGAATCCGGTTCCTTTAAAAGAGATGGTTGAAGTCATTCGGGGATTTCATACATCAGAAGACACCATAGTAACAACAAAAAATCTATTAAAACAAATGGATAAAGATTGTGTCGTTGTGAATGATATGCCTGGTTTTGTGTCCAACCGGGTGTTAATGCTGACTGTTAACGAAGCGATATTTCTGGTCATGGATAATGTGGCATCAGCTGAAGATGTGGATAAAATTTTCAGATCCTGTTTTGGCCATAAAATGGGGCCTCTGGAAACCGCAGATCTTATTGGTCTGGACACGATTTTATATTCTTTGGATGTCTTATATGAAAGCTACAATGATCCAAAATTCAGACCATGCCCATTATTAAAAAAGATGGTTGATGCCGGCCTGTATGGTCAAAAAAATGGAAAAGGATTTTATAACCATGGAAACAATTGAAATTAAGAAAAAAATCAAAGACTTTCTTGAATCATATATTAAAAAGGTAGATCTTGATGAAGATGAAGACATTTTTCAATCAAGATTGGTAAACTCTCTATTTGCAATGCAGCTCGTTCTGTTTGTTGAAAAGGAATTTAATATCAAAGTTGGCAATGAAGATCTTGATTTAAAGAATTTCAGTTCAATCAATGCCATCGCCGCCTTTATTGAAAGAAAGCAGAACAATGAAAATTGAATTAACGCAAGAACAAAAAAAGCAAAAGGAAATGTTCAAATCATTTATTGATAAAGACGTATTTCCATATGCAGATGCTTTCGACAAAAATGAATCCATTCCAAAGGAGATCATTCAAAGAATCGCAGAACAGGATTGGTTTGGCGCAACCATTCCAAAGGATGAAGGTGGACTTGATCTGGATACAATCAGTTGGGGGCTGCTTTGTGAAGAAGTCGGTCGCGCCAGTTCTTCATTGCTGAGTCTTGTGACTGTTCATTATATGGTGTGTCAGGCCATTTTGAAATGGGGAACTGAACCCCAGAAAAAATATTGGCTTCCCAAACTTGCAAAAGGAGAAATACTGGGTGCGTTTGCGCTAACTGAACCCGAAATCGGCAGTGATGCCAAAAATGTTGGCACATCGGCAAAGTCGGTTGAAGGCACGTATATTCTGAATGGCAGTAAAAAATGGATTTCATGCGGGCAAATCGCAGATGTTTTTTTAATTATTGCCCAATCTGATGGCGAGCCCTGTGCTTTCCTTGTTGAGAAAAATACGCCTGGATTTGAAATATTGCCAATCAACGATATGCTTGGATTTAGAGCCGCAATGCTCGCAGAAATAAGAATGAAGGAATGCATTGTACCTGAAAAAAATCTGATTGGCAAAATTGGATTTGGCTTTTCACATGTTGCCGGTGCCGCCCTTGATTCAGGCAGATACACCATTGCCTGGGGATGTATCGGTTTGGGGCAGGCATGTAAAGACGCATCCATTGCCTATGCGTCTCAACGTAAGCAGTTTGGCACGTTTTTAAAAGAACATCAACTGATCCAGCAAATGATTGCAGATATGATAACTAATCTCGAAGCCGCAAAACTGCTTTGTTATCGTGCCGGGTATTTAAAAAGTATCAGGGATCCGCAAATGATTATGGCAACATCTATTGCAAAATATTTTGCTTCCAAGATGGCAGCAAAGGCATCATCTGATGCTGTTCAAATTCATGGGGCCAATGGATGCAGCAGTAATTATCCGGTACAACGTTATATGCGGGATGCAAAAATTATGGAGATTATTGAGGGGAGTAATCAGATGCAGCAGTCTTTGATTGCGCGGTATGGATTTATGGGGCTTTAGGGGTTAAAGACCAACGATGTTCCTCATCAATCTGGAGAACAAAAAATGTCAAAAAACCAAAAAATTAAATGCCTTGTCTGGGATTTAGACAACACCATATGGAATGGCGTATTACTGGAAGATAATAACGTCACCATAAACCCCGGCATCCTGGATATTATCAAAAAACTGGATAAACGCGGCATCCTGCAATCCATTGCCAGTAAAAACGAATACAATGCTGCAATGGAAAAACTCAAAGAATTTGGCATTCAAGACTATTTTTTATATCCACAGATTCATTGGAATTCGAAAGCGTATTCAATTGAGCAAATACAAAAATCAATCAATATCGGAATGGATACATTGGCATTTATTGATGATCAGCCCTTTGAAAGAGAAGAAGTCAATCATTCTCATCCAGAGGTCTTATGTATTGATGCGCTTGATGCTCACAAAATTCTGGATATGCCTGAAATGAATCCGCGATTTATTACCGGCGAATCCGCCATTCGCAGGCAGCTTTATATGAGTGACATTAAACGCCAGGAAATAGAAAAAGAATTTGTCGGCCCACAGGAAGACTTTCTGGCCAGCCTGAATATGTCACTTTCCATAGCGCCTGCTGTCCAAGAAGATTTAAAGCGCGCTGAAGAATTGACCATGCGGACACATCAGTTAAATACCACCGGTTATACCTATTCTTATGATGAACTGGATGTGATTCGAAAATCAAATGATCATATTCTGCTTGTTGCATCATTGGATGATCGATATGGCACCTATGGAAAAATTGGTCTTGTACTAATTAAAATTGTGGAAAATATTTGGAATATCAGTTTATTGCTCATGTCCTGCCGCGTTATGTCGAGGGGGGTTGGCAGTATTATGATTAACTTTCTCAGAAAAGAAGCACGAAAAAGAAACCTTAAACTTCGGGCTGAAATGATCTCAACAGATAGAAATCGCATGATGTATATGACATACAAATTTTCAGGGTTTAAGGAGATTGAACAAACCGATAAATTTACTTTATTTGAAAACGATCTGTCTGAAATTCCTGATTATCCAGATTATGTAAGGTTGAATATTGCAGCATTTGATTAAATATTTTAGGAAACAAAGTTCATGAAAAAAATATCCAATCAAATATCTCATTTATCTCCCATTAAGCTGGCGTATGCAATAGAGCAGTTAAAATCAAAAGTTGAGATTGTTAATGCTGAACCGATAGCCATTACTGGCATTGGTTGTCGATTTCCCGGTCAGGCAAACGATTCGGATTCGTTTTGGCGTTTGTTAATGGATGGCATGGACGCCACCGGTGAAATACCTGACAATAGATGGCATATTGAGGATTGGTTTGACTCGGATCCGGATGTTTCTGGCAAAATGTATTCAAGGCATGGTGCATTTATTGATTCAATGGAATATTTTGATGCCAGCTTTTTTGGGATTTCACGAAAAGAAGCATCCAGCATGGACCCCCAACAACGATTAATGCTTGAGGTGGCCTGGGAAGCCCTTGAAAATGGCAATTATGCACCAGATTCATTGTATGGCACTGATGCAGGTGTTTTTGTTGGTATTTGTACATATGATCATGCCATTGTTCAAGCAAAATCAAATTTTAAACATACAGTAAATGCCTATTATGCCAGTGGTAATTTGTTGAATGTTGCTGCCGGACGCCTGTCATTTGCATTGGGTTTAACCGGCCCCAGTTTATCGGTTGATACCGCCTGTTCTTCTTCTTTGACTGCGGTTCATCTGGCATGCCAAAGTTTGAGAAAAAGAGAATGCAGTCTTGCGCTGGCAGGTGGTGTGGGACTTTTGCTTTCTCCGGAAATGCACATTAATTTTTGTAAAGCCCGGATGATCTCTCCTGATGGCAAATGTAAAACCTTTGATGCCGCTGCCAATGGATACGTTCGCGGTGAAGGTTGTGGGGTCATCGTTCTAAAACGACTTACTGATGCCATATCCAGTAAAGATCACATTATTGCCATTATCCGAGGATCTGCTGTGAATCAGGATGGTGCCAGCGGCGGTTTGACTGTTCCCAGTGGACCTTCACAAGAAATGGTCATTAAAAATGCCCTGGAAAGCGGCGGGGTAAAAACAGATCAGGTGGGATATATTGAAGCCCACGGCACAGGGACATCTCTGGGCGATCCCATTGAAATGGGATCTTTAGGGAATGTTTTCTGTAAAGAAAAAAGAAAAAATCCGCTGATTGTTGGGTCTGTAAAAACCAATATGGGTCATCTTGAAGCCGCAGCCGGGATTGCAGGCATTATCAAGACAGCACTGATCTTAAAGCATAAAACCATCCCCCCTCATTTGAATTTTAAGATGCCCAATCCACGTATTCCCTGGGATGAAATTCAGGTAGAAATACCCACATCTAAACAAAACTTTTTACCTTTAATCAATCGATGGATTGCTGGTGTCAGTTCCTTTGGTTTTTCAGGCATTAATGCACATGTTGTCCTTGAAGCACATACAGAAAAATCAAAAAAGTCAGATCCATCCAACATTAGAAGGGAAAACCATTTACTGACCATTTCAGCAAAGTCACCTTCAGCAGTCAAAGCATCGGTCAATCGATACATGTATCATCTATCACATCATCCAGATATTGAATTGCAAGACATCTGTTATACTGCCAATACATGCAGATCCCATTTTGATAATAGAATTGCAGTGGTGGCATCCCAAACAGATGAACTACTGGATCAGTTGAAAGAAATCAATAACAGCCATGATTTACCAACAGCAGAATTCACTGAAGCCCCGCGTATCGTGTTTATGTTTACCGGCCAGGGAGCGCAATATTCCGGCATGGGCAAAGAACTGTTTGAGACACAGCCTGTGTTTCGAATGGTGCTTGAAGATTGCGACACGATTTTAAGGGATTACCTTGAAATTCCGCTGTTAGATCTTTTATATTCGCCCCAATATAAAAATAATGCCGAATCACCGCTTCATGATACAGCCTATACCCAGCCGGCACTGTTTGCCATTGAATATGCGCTGGCCTGTTTATGGAAATCCTGGGGTATCAATCCGGATGTTGTTATGGGCCATAGTGTGGGTGAATACACTGCCGCATGTTTTGCCGGTGTTTTCAGTTTTGAAGATGGTTTAAAGCTGATTGCTGCCAGAGGACGCCTCATGCAGGCACTGCCGCATGATGGTGAAATGTGGGCGGTTTTTACAAATGAGCAAAATATTATTCAGGCGATCAAACCATATCCGGAAAGTATTTCAATTGCAGCCTATAATGGACCGGAAAGTATTGTAATATCGGGCAAATCAGAAGCCATGCAATTGATTATTCCTGCTTTAAAAGAAAAAGGGATTCGTTCAACACAGCTCAAAGTGTCTCATGCCTTTCATTCTCCCTTGATGGAACCCATGCTGGACGCTTTTTCACAGGTGGCTAATGATATCACATATCACCCCCCCAAAATAAATCTTGTATCCAATGTAACTGGAAATATCAGCGTTGACATTACAAAACCAGACTATTGGGTCAGACATATTCGAAAACCTGTGCGATTTTTGCAGACAATGAACACCATTTGCAATGATCACACAAAAACCTTTTTGATTGAAATTGGCCCCAAACCCATTCTCATTGGGATGAGCCTTCGTTTTACGCCCAAAAATCCAGATTTTTTGTGGATGCCCAGCATTCGTCCCATGATTTCTGAAACCAAACAAATGTTGATCAGTTTAAGCGAGGTATATAAAGGCGGCATTTCTGTCCAGTGGTCAGATTTTTATCAAGGGAAAGACTTAAAAAAAATTCCATTGCCATTATACCCTTTTCAACGAGATAAGTATTTGAATATATCAGCAGAATCGTCTAAATCGCTGCCAGATCAACCTCTGCATCCGCTGATTCATCAAAAGACAGCATCACCGCTGGTCAAGGAAATCATTTTTCAATCCCGGATATCTCCATTATCAGCAGGAAATTTAAAGGATCATATTATTTATGATCATCTGGTTGTTCCGGCCGCATATTATTTATCTACACTGCTGGGAGCATCCGGGCTGATGAAATTATCCACCGGATATCAGTTTACCCATTTATTATTTCCAAATGCGTTAATTTTATCAGACAGAGACAATAAAGAGATTCAACTCATTGCAAGCCCTGAAAAGAAAAATGAATATCAGGTCAAAATCATCAGTTTGAATCATCATCTGAATGAATCCATGCTTGTCCATGCTGAAGGTCAATTGATTTATGATTATCAAAGGCGTCCATCACAGTTATATATTAATGAAGTCAAAGAAAGATGTATGGGCACCTTTTCAGGTGATGAATTATATAACAAAATGAACCAGTTTGGCTTTGATTTGGGGCCTGGATTTCAATGGGTGAAAACGATCTGGCAGTCCAATAATGAAGTATTATGCTTATTGAAAGCACCAGAAACAGTCAACACAGAAGAAATCTATCAGATTCATCCGGGCCTGATTGATTCTTTTCTTCAACCTTTTTTTCTGGGTGCCAGGCAGTTGGATCACAAAACCTATGTTCCTTTTCGAATCGACAAATTTAATTATTTCCAGCCAGTCAATCAAAAACAACAGTTATGGTCACACACCATTTTTCGCAATGAAATGATTCAAAATCAAAGAATGATCATTGATACCAGACTTTATAATAATAAATATGAACCAGTTGCTGAGGTTATCGGACTTGAATTGCGGGAAGTTGGCAGATTGTCTTTACTCCGAAATCTTTCAAAAGAAAGTGATCAATGGGTTTATACAAATAATTGGGTAGAAAAAACGTCTGAAACCGAGATGCGATTGGTCCCTAAGCATTCCAAAAAATGGTTAATTGTAAGCGATTACGAAAACCATGATCTCAGTAAAAATCTTGGCGAACATCTGACAAAAAGAGGTCATCAATGCATTTTTGGAAAAATTCAAGATGAAACCGGTCAGGTTCAATTGGGAAGTCAAACAGATTTTTTAAGCCTTTTGAATCAAGTGGATCAAATGGATGGCATTATCTTTTGCCCGGGGTTCAAAGAAATGCCGAGCAACTTTAATCAGTGTAATGCCAGTACATTCCAACTGGATACTTTACTTCATCTGGTTCAGGCCATTATCAGCAAAAACTGGCAGCATTTGCCCGGATTATTTATTGTCACCAGACAAAGTCAATCTGTCGGTCAACATTCTCTCTTAAATATTCATCAATCGCCATTGTGGGGGGTTGCACGGGTCATTCATCATGAATATCCATCCTTAAACTGTGTTTGCATGGATCTGGACAAAGACAATCATCACATTGATCTGATCTTAAACGATCTCATTTCTCCTGAACCCAATGAATATCAAATCGCTTATCGAAATGAAAAACGTTATTGCCAGCGATTCACTTTATCCCAATTGAAAACCAGCGATGGGACATTCATTAAAGACGATTGTGCTTATTTAATTACAGGCGGTACTGGATCTCTTGGATTTCAAGCCTGCAAGTGGTTAACCGAACAAGGTGCGAAATATATTATTCTTACTGCCAGAAATGCACCTGATTCAACAATTAGAGAAAAAATAAATATTTTAGAAAATACTGGCGTAAAAATACTTTTTATCGAGGCAGATATCTCTATAGAAAGCAATGCATTAGAAGTCTTTGGCAATGCTGAAAAATTGATGCCGCAAATTTCTGGCATTATTCATACTGCGGGTGTGCTTGATGATGCCATATTACGCAATCAAACCATTGAGAAATTTAATACAGTTTTAAAGCCTAAAACGTCTGGTGCATGGAATCTTCATGTGTTGAGCAAAGATTTAAATCTTGATTTTCTGGTCTTTTTTTCATCAGCAGTGTCTGTTATTGGTTCGTCCGGACAATCAAATTACGCTGCTGCAAATGCATTCATGGATGCACTGGCACACTACAGGCATTCATTGGGCTTGCCGGCTCTGAGTATCAATTGGGGCCCTTGGGAGGGCAGCACAATGATGGATGCTTTGGATACAGCGAATCAAAACAGATGGTCTGATCGGGGATTGCAATATATTAACTATCATAATGGTTTTGAAATACTTCAAAATTTAATTTCTGAAAAAGTAATTCAAGCCTGTGTCATGCCGGTGAAATGGAAGTCATTTCTGGCGCAGTATTCAGATAATCATATTCCTGGTTTTTATGAAAATTTTATCAGTCAATCCAGTTCACCCATTGAAAAATCGGATTTTATGGATCAATTAAAAGGATTAGACATTGATGCTCAAAACGCACTCCTTTTTCAGCATGTTCAGAAAATTGTTTCAGAGGTAATGGGACTCAATGCGAATGAAAAAATTGGAAGCAAACAAAGACTGTTTGATGCGGGGATGGATTCCTTGATGGCCATTACCCTTAAAAATAGACTTGAAATGGATTTAGGACATTCGCTTGTTCCAACATTGGTGTTTGATTATCCGATGATAACGTCAATTGTTCAGTATATTATGACAGATGTGCTTTCTATTGAGAAAGATGAGGAAGTAAAGGAGGTTACGCCTGTAACCTATGAAGTTAAAAATCAGACAGCGGAACTGGACGCGCTTTCTGAGGATGAGTTGGCGAGTTTGTTGATGGAAGAATTGGGGTAATATTTAAATTAATTACTGGTCCAAATAAGCCCAATAAAAGAGAATAAAAAAATAAATGGACAACAAAGAAATCATAAAAAAAGCCCTCATTGAGTTAAGAGAATTAAAATCCAAACTCAATCAAGTGCAATATCAGAAAACAGAACCGATAGCCATTATCGGAATGGGCTGTCGGTTTCCAGGTGGTGCTGAAACTCTGGATTCCTATTGGCATTTGCTGCAAACTGGAATTGATGCGGTAACCGATGTTCCCAAAGAACGATGGAATAAAGAAGACGTCTATGACCCTGATTCCGATACAAAAGGAAAAATAAACAATAAATTGGGCGGATTTCTTAAATCCAATATATACGATTTTGATTCGCATTTTTTTAATATCGCACCGCAAGAAGCTATCCAGATTGATCCGCAACAACGACTGCTGCTGGAAGTGGCATGGGAAACCCTGGAACATGCGAACATTTCTCCAGATGACTTGTTTGAAACCTTATCCGGTGTATTTATCGGTGTCAGTTCATTTGATTATGCATTGCGCGTTTTTGGCACCAATGAGAGAGAACAAATCAGCCCATACTCCGGTACAGGAACACTACTCAGCCCGCCTGCCGGACGTCTGTCATATTTTTTGGGTTTAAAAGGCCCGGCCATGTCGGTTGATACCGCATGTTCATCAGCATCACTTGCCATCCATCTGGCCTGTCAAAGCCTGAGAAATAGAGAATGCCATTTTGCGTTGGCCGGTGGTGTCAACGCTTTGCTTGCTCCTGAATTGTCCATTTACTTCTCAACTGCGGGCATGTTGTCATCTGATGGCAAATGCAAGAGCTTTGATGCCTCAGCAAATGGCTATATCAGAGCTGAGGGATGCGGCATGATTGCCCTGAAACGTTTGTCTGATGCGCAGGCAGATAAGGATCATATTTATGCGGTCATCAAAGGATCTGCTGTGAATCAGGATGGTCCTGGTGCGGGCCTGACTGTTCCCAATGGGCCATCACAGGAAGCTGTCATAAAAAAAGCCCTTTCGTTTGCACAAATTGATCCGGATCAGGTCAGCTACATTGAAGCCCATGGCACTGGCACCGGCCTGGGAGATCCGATTGAAATGAGAGCATTAAGCAATGTATATTGCAAAAAAAGATCAAAAGATCATCCCCTTTGGGTGGGCTCGGTAAAAACCAATCTGGGACACATGGAACCGGCAGCCGGAATGGCCAGTATGATTAAAATTGTGCTGTCAATGCAGCATAACGAAATTCCTCAAAATCTGCACTTTAGAAATCCAAATCCTTTAATTCCTTTTGATGAAAACCCCATACAGATTCCCCAAACCAATATCCCCTGGAAGAAATCAGAAAATCCCAGAATTGCGGCCACCAGTGCATTTGGATTCAGCGGTACCAATGTTCATATTCTGGTGCAGGAATGGCCATCAGCAGACATGCCACATGCAACACCCAATGATCGACCCATTCACCTGTTTGCATTGTCTGCAAAAACAAATAATGCCCTTGAACAACTGGCCAGACGCTATGCCAGTTATTTATCACGATATCAAAATCATCACATGGCGGATATCTGTTTTACTGCAAATACATGTCGAAAACATTTTAATAAACGATTGTGCATATTGGCCAATACTGTCAGTCAACTGATTTCAATTTTGGACACTTACTCACAAGCGCAGATCAAATCGCCGCATATATTTACCAAACAAAATTCAGATCCGGTGGATCATTTCAATGAAGAATGGTTTGATGGATTTGATCAGGGGCAGCGAAACTGGGAAAAAGCCCTGGGGAATATTGCGAAATATTATGTCAATGGCGGATCAATTGATTTTAAGCAACTGGATCGGCAGTATTCTCGTCAAAAAGTCATTCTTCCTTTGTATCCATTTCAACGCAAAACATATGAAGTCAAACGTCAGCAGCGCGGCATGATAACAGATCTCAGTGCGCATCCTTTTATTGGAAAGCAGTTAAAATCGCCTGTTTTCAGTCGTTCCATTGTTTTTGAATCTATCTATAGCAAAAGCACAGATTTCTTAAAAGAACATGTGATTTTTAACAAAATGATATCCCCGGCAGCAGCACATTTATCGAAAGTGTGTTCATGCGTACATGAAGCCTTTGCCTTCTCCCAGATCAGTATTGACGATATCACCTTTCATATTCCACTGGTGGTTGATCATGATCAGAAAAAAACTGTGCAGGTGATTATTGAAAAGCATATTGATAAAGCCATGCCTTTTCAAATTATCAGTGCGGACCTTGATGATGACAACTGGACCATTCATTGCGATGGATCTGTCCAATTACGCAATGAACCGGATTCGCCAGAAATGTCATTTGATGCCATTCAAGCCCGGTGTCAGCAGTATAAAAAAGGGCAGGAATTTCATCAAGAGTTTATCAATGCAGGTTATCAACTGGGCCCAAATTTTCAACGAATCGTTGAAAGCCATTATGACAATGATGAAGCCATATGCAAATTAGTACTCAATTCCGAGAATTCCAATCAGTACATTCATCCGGGTTTAATGGATTCCATATTTCAGTCCGGCATGTTTGCCAGCCTTCAAACCCTGGAAAAAATTATTTCGAGCGATAAAATTTATATTCCAGTCAATATCAAAAATTTTAGCTTATATCGCCGAGATTTTACGCCCACAATCTGGACACATGCCAAAACCAAAACCAATGAAAACTCGTTAGAAGCAGATATTACCGGTATCAATGAACATGGCAAACTTCTGTTTAAAATCAATCGACTGCTCGTCAAAGAAACAGATAAACATGCCTTATTCAAGGCGATTACAACTCAAAAAGAGAAGTTTTATTCAATTGGATGGGAAGCAATTGACACACCTGACGCAATCAATCAACAGACATGTTTGTATCTTGTTTTTTCTGATCAAGACAGCCCATCATCCAACAGAATCATTGAATATTTAAAACAACATTCTTTTGAATATGTTCGGGTGTTTAAAACAAAAGAATTCAATCAAATTGATGACCATACCTTTGGCATTGATCCCGAGTCAGCAGATCATTTTGAAACCTTAGTCCATAAAATAACAACATCCAGTCCAAATATGCCACTGCGCATACTTTATATGTGGGGATTTGATTCAACGTTTTCAGATACAGATCAACCATCTGTATTAAAAGACAGAATAGAATATTCATGCAAAAACCTGTTCGCTTTGATCAAATTGATGGTTCGTTACCAATGGAATGGTTCTCAAAAAATCTGGATTTTAACCCATAATGCATGCCAGTCTGATGAGACCGATTATCCCATTGCCTTTGCTCAGTCTGGTCTTTTGGGACTGGGAAAAATTATCGCCCTGGAACATCCTGAAATATGGGGCGGAAATATTGATATTCAGATATCAGATCACGCGATTGAAAGCCTGTTTCAAGAAATTTCGGTAGAACATTATGAAAATGATCCCATTGCCATTCATCATGATGGTAAATCCTATGCGGCGAAACTCAAAGAAATCAGGCGAAATGAGCAAACAAAACATATCATTGTTCAATCGGATGCAACCTATGTGATTACTGGTGGGTTGGGGTCATTGGGATTGATTACTGCCCAATGGTTAATAGACAAAGGTGCCAGACATATTTTACTTTTTAGCAGAAATGCACCGAAACCAGATGTTTTGGAACAGATTCGTCGCATGAAAAAACATGATGTGCATATCTACACACAAGCGGTCGATGTTGCTGATTTTGAATCCATGTCAAATGCTTTTGAAAGTATCCAAACAACCATGCCGCCATTAAAAGGGATCGTTCATTCTGCTGGTGTTCTGGATGATGGCGCATTTGCATTTCAAACCTGGGAACGATTTCATCAAGTGATTGCCCCAAAAATCTATGGTGCATGGCATCTTCACACATTGACCCAAACGATGGATATTGATTTTTTCGTTTTGTTTTCATCAGTGGTGTCTGTCATGGGCAATCAGGGACAATCGAATTATGCAACCGCAAATGCGTTTCTGGATGGCCTGGCGCATTATCGAAAATCAAAACAATTACCTGTGACCTGTATCAATTGGGGGCCCTGGGATACACAGGGTATGGCTGGTTCCAACGAATCCATACGAAAAATGTTTAAAGCATATGGCTTTCAACTCATTTCACCGGAATCCGGCACACAGGCAATGGATTGGATTGTCGGTGAAAAACGATCTCAAGTGGCTGTTATGAATTGTCACTTTAATACCTTTCTTGAAAAGAATTCTGTTATCAGACATGGATTTTATTCTCATGTGACAAATTTACAAACACATTTTTCATTCTCTGAACAAACCGAAAAATCAGAATTTCTGTTAAAACTGGAAAAAGCCGAAAATCCTGCACGATTGGAAATGCTGGATCAGTACATCAAGACAAAAATTGCACAGGAAATGGGCCTTGACTCACCCGATGACCTGGATTCAAAAGAAGGTTTATTTGATTTGGGCATTGATTCCCTCATGGCTGTTGAGCTGAGAAATCACTTTAAAGGAATATTAGGCATTCCTTTAAGCTCAACGCTGCTGTTTGACTATCCCACCATTGAAGCATTGGTTCACTATTTAATTGAAACCCTCAATTTTGAAACATCTGATGATCACAGCAGTCCAATTGAAAGCCATGATCATGGGGTCATTCAGGCTGACATTGAAAATATGTCTGAAGATGAAGCTGAAAAGTTATTATTAAAAGAATTGGAGATGGATGATGCCGCATAATCAATTGTCAGCAACAAAAAAGGCACTGCTTGCCGTGCAGGAAATGAAACATCAAATCAAGGAGATGAAGTATCACCAGACGGAACCTGTTGCAATTGTTGGCATGGCCTGTCATTTTCCTGGCGGCGCAACCACACCTGACTTATACTGGCAATTACTCAAAGAAGGCAAAGATGCCATTGTTGAAATGCCATCAGATCGCTGGAATATTGACGACTATTATGATTCAAACCCGGATGTGCCCGGCAAAATCTATACCCGATATGGCGGTTTTTTATCTGCGCCCATTGATACCTTTGATCCGCATTTTTTTGGGATTTCACCGCGTGAAGCATGCAGTATTGACCCCCAGCACCGAATGCTTCTTGAAGTTTCATGGGAGGCCCTGGAAAATGCCAATATTATCCCAGCATCTTTATACAACAGTCTGACAGGCGTTTTTATTGGCATTACCAGCTTTGAATATGGCATCTCCATGTTATCACCTGCCAATAAGCATAACATTGATGGCTATTATGGCAGCGGCATTTCCCTGGGGGTTGCGGCAGGTCGTTTATCCTATACATTGGGATTGAATGGCCCAGGTTTTATTATTGATACCGCATGTTCGTCATCATTGGTTGCCACTCATCTGGCCTGTCAAAGCTTGAGACTGAAAGAATGTAATCTGGCAATTGTGGGTGGTGTTAACCTCATGTTTACGCCGGAACATTTTATTAATTTTTCCAAATCTCGCATGTTATCCCCGGATGGACGTTGCAAAACATTTGATGATCGGGCTGATGGCTATGGACGCGGAGAGGGCTGCGGTGTTATTATTTTAAAGCGTCTGTCTGATGCCATTGCAGATAACGATTATATATGGGCCCAAATTCGAGGTTCGGCTGTCAATCAGGATGGCCCCAGTGCAGGGTTAACTGTTCCCAATGGACCTTCTCAGGAAAAAGTGATTCGTCAGGCCTTAAACAGTTGCAGCTTAAAGCCGGAACAAATCAGCTATATTGATGCCCATGGCACAGGAACATCACTGGGTGATCCCATTGAAATGAGTGCCATTGGCAATGTTTATGGGGTCAATCGGACTTCAGATAATATGATGTATGTTGGTTCTGTCAAAAGTAATATTGGCCATTTAGAATCTGCTGCAAGCGTTGCCAGTATAATCAAGGTGGCCTTAGCATTAAACCATAAACAAATTCCACCCCAGTTGCATTTTACAACACCCAGCACTTACATTGATTGGGATGCTTATACCTTGACAATTCCCACAAAACTGACTGACTGGAATGCCAGAGATCGCAGATTTGCGGGGGTCAGTTCATTTAGCTTCAGCGGGACAAATGCGCATGTGATTATTGAAGAAGCACCCTCAGCAAAACCTGAATCAGAAAAGAATCAAAAATCCCTTGAAATAAAAACAACCTCATCCTTTCATTTACTGACGCTCTCTGCAAAAACGCCCGAGGCCTTAAAAGCACTGACAGCACGTTATCAGGAATATCTTGAAAATAATCCAATGGATATTGGCGATATCTGTTATTCGGCAAATACCCGAAGGACCCATTTTGATTACAGACTTTCCATTGTTGGTGATTCTTTATTATCAATGTCCCGGCAATGCCAATCATTTTTGACTGATACCCCGGATCCTTTATATACCGCTGGAAAAGTAAAAAAAGGCAAAAATGTCATTGCCTTTTTGTTCACCGGTCAGGGTGCCCAATATATTCAAATGGGAAAACAGCTTTATGACACAAATGCTGTATTTCGAGACGCATTGGATCGGTGTCATACCATTTTAGAGGCCCATCTTGAAATGCCACTGCTTGAAATCCTTTTTCCAACGTCCAACAAGGAATTACTGATTGATCAAACAATGTATACGCAACCCGCTCTTTTTGCTTTGGAATACGCTTTGGCAAAAGTTTGGGAATCATGGGGGATCAAACCGGATATTGTTATGGGTCACAGTGTGGGTGAATATGTGGCCGCCTGCATATCTGGCGTGTTTGACCTGGAAGATGGACTGAGATTTATTGCAAAAAGAGCAAATCTCATGCAGTCCCTTTGCGATGAAGGCGATATGATTGTGGTTCGAACTGAGATTAAAATTGTAGAAAAAATCATTCACCCCTTTACACAACATGTTTCAATTGCTGCAATAAATGGCCCGGAGAATATTGTTATTTCAGGGTTGCCGGATATCATTCAAAAAATTGTGTCTATTTGTAATGCGCAAAATATTGATGTTCAACAGTTAAGTGTTTCCCATGCATTTCATTCTCCAATGATGAAAGCAATGATTTCAGATTTTGAAAACTTTGCAAAAACTGTTCAGTTTAATGCGCCAAAAATTAAACTTTATTCCAATCTGACAGGCCTAATCGCCACTGATCACATTGCCACGCCCCAATACTGGTGCGACCATATTTTGAATCCGGTTCAATTTTATGCTTGCATGAAAAATCTGGCCGCAGAAAATGTAGATATTTACCTGGAAATCGGCCCAAAACCAACGCTATTAGGCATGGGACGTTATTGCCTGCCTGATGATACCGGTGAATGGCTGCCAAGTCTGCGTTATGGTCATGATGAAATGGAACGTCTGTTCATGAGCCTGGGACAATTATATACAAAGGGCGCGAAGATTAATTGGGCAAATGTGAATAACAATTACGCTGGAAAAACAGTGCAACTGCCCAATTATCCTTTTCAAAAACAGGCCTACTGGAAACCGGACGATTTCACATTAAACATGCAAACCACCGATGAATTACATCCATTGTTGGGAGAACAAAAAAGAACCGCAATTTGTAAAAATAATGAAATCATATATGAAACAGTTTTACATCCATCAAAAACAGCATTTATGGCACATCATACTGTATTTGATATGATTGTTTTTCCGGCTGCCGGGCATGTTGAAATGATTCTGGCTGCCGGATATGAAACATTTAAAACAGCCGATTTGATTCTTTCCAGCTTTTTTATTCATCACGCATTAATTATTCCCCATGATGCGCCGGTTACTGTGCAGTTAATTCTTACTCCCATTGATCATTTGCAATACTCCATTGAGATTTATAGTCTGGAGAATGAAAACTGGATTTCTCATACGTCTGGAATTATTTCACAATCAAACTCGGAGACCTGTTCCCTCCCGCCCATACACCAGATAAAATCACAATGCACAAATGAGATTTCTGCGGACTATTATTATCAACAAGCCAAAAGTGCTGGCATTGAACATGGTCATCATTTTCAATCCTTGAAAAAACTCTGGCAATCCAATGATGCCCAACAAATTCTTGGAGAAATACAACTGCCATCAGCCTTAAAAACAGATCAATCAGATTTTTATTTACATCCTGTTTTACTGGATGCCTGTTTTCAAATGTCCGGTGTGCCCTTATTGGAAAAGAATCTCCAGGAAACATGGGTGCCAGTTGGCTTTGAAAAACTGATTGTTTATCAACGCCCATTGCATCAGCTTTACTGCCATATGACCCTGGAAAATGATACAAAAAAACAAATGCCCCCTGCAAATATGACCCTGATCTCTCCTGAAGGTCAACCCATTGCTTTTATTCAGGGTTTGGAAATTCAAAAAGCAAACATGGCTGCTTTTCAGAAAAAAGCACCTGCAAATAAATTTCAGGACTGGTTATATGAAATAAATTGGGAAATCAATAATTTCCACATGGATGCCGATTTTATCCCAAGCCCACAAGAAATTCAAAACAGTATACCATCCGATCTGATCAATTCATCGGACCTTTTTGAACCCTATCGAAAGATTAATAACCCTCTCAAACATTTATGTGTTGCATATATATTGAAGGCATTCCACAGGCTGAAATGGGAATGGAAACAGTCAGAATGCTTTACAACAGGTCAATTCATAGATCAATTGGAAATCAGTCATCAACATGGCCCATTTGTCAATGCAATGTTGTGCAGTCTGGCAGAGCAGGGCATTGTTCAACAATTAAGGCAATCCCAGAACCAAATGGAAATTGAATGGAAAGTCTTAACAGAACCTACGCTTGATTCCCCAGATGACTTACATGAACAGTTGTTGGCTCAATTTCCTGAATTATCTCCTGAGTTAAAGCTGTTGAATCATTGTGCCAGATCGGTGGCTGATGTTGTTCAGGGCAAAGTAAATGGGGTGGAAGTCTTATTTCCAAAGGGAGATTTTTCGATTGTCAGTGATTTTTATTATCATAGTCAGGGACTTCACCTGATGAATACCATAATTCAAAAATCCATTGAATTCATTGTATCGCACCTGCCAGATGGAAAACAATTGCGGATTTTGGAAATTGGTGCAGGCACCGGTTGTACAACATCGTATATATTACCGCATTTACCGGTTGACCGAACCGATTATGTATTTACTGATATTTCTCCCTTGTTTTTAGAAAAAGCCCAAAATACATTTAAAGCGTATCCCTTTTTAAATGCGGGTTTGTTGGATATTGAAAAACAGGCCGAAGATCAACGCTTTGATGATCATCACTTTGATATCATTCTTGCCAGCAATGTTATTCATGCCACAAAAGATTTGAATCAGACAATGGATCATATGGATCAATTATTAAATCCAGGGGGCATCATCATCTTGCTGGAAGGCACCACCCGACATATCTGGCTGGATTTAATTTTTGGATTAACAGCCGGCTGGTGGCGATTTGAGGACACCATATTACGTCCTGATTATGCACTGATGCCGCCTGCAAAATGGCAAAAACTCTTTGATGAAAAAGGCTTTCATTCTCATGTTACCATAGCTCCAGATGAAAACCAACAGGCCATCTATATTGTTCAGAAAATCAAACAAAAAGAAGTCAATATTCCCAAAGAAACCTGGTTCATTTTTGCCAATTCTGAAAAAATGGGGGAACAACTTGCCAAAGGTTTTCAAAGAAATCAATGGCAGTGTATGATGATATTCCCCGGGCAGCAGTTTGAAGCCATTGATGACAAAACAATGACCATTCGTCCGGATTGTTATGACGATTTTGAAACGATTTTTAAACTTTCGGAATTCAGTCAGGCAGCAGGTATTCTTTTTGCCTGGGGAATAGATCCCATTCAACCCCAAAAGATTTCACTGGATGATCTGAAACACTTCCAAAAACTGTCTTGTGGATCATTGCTTCATATACTTCATGCACTTGGTAGGAATCATGATACAAAACAACTATCCCTGATCCTTTTAACGCAAGGTGCGGTTTCAATTGACAATACACAGCAAATGAATCCTTCACAATCGTCCTTATGGGGATTTGGCAGAACCATCATTTCTGAAAAACCAGAATTGAACTGTCGATTAATAGACCTTGATCCTGAAATGGACTGCCATGATGTTAGTATGCTGATGGAAGCATTAAAACATCCAGAACATGATCCTCAAATTGCATTTCGGCATCAGTGTTGTTATGCCGCCAGATTACAAAAATATAAGGCAAGATTACTTCCAGAAGCAGATCAACTGAACATGGATGAGAATAAATCATACTGGATTACAGGGGGGCTGGGAGATTTAGGCCTGTTATTTGCCCAATGGATGGTTGAGGCCAAACAGGTCAAACACCTGATATTATCAGGCAGAAGTGAACCATCACCTGAAGTAGAAAATAAAATCAATCAGTTGCGGAAAACAGGTGCCCGCATCAAGATGATTCAGGCCGATGTATCTTCTGATGATCAACTTTCAGCAGCCATCAAAGATATCCAGCAAAATAACCCGCCATTAAGGGGTATTTTTCATTTTGCAGCAAGTCAGATTAATGATGCCACTATCGACAACCAGAACTGGTCGAAGTTTGAAAAATTAATGATTCCAAAAATATATGGATCATGGAATTTACATCAACTCACATCACATTTGGATCTGGACTTTTTTATCCTGTTTTCTTCAGCAGCATCAATTCTTGGCTCACATGGACAATCCAATTATGCCTCAGCCAGTGCTTTTTTGGATGCCCTGGCCGCTTATCGAAGATCAATTGGACTTCCAGGACTCAGTATTAACTGGAGTGCATGGTCTGAAATTGGGCAGGCGGCAACCCATGAAATTGAACACCGATTAAGTATGAGAGGCATTCACCTGATTGCACCGCATCAGGGCCTGATGGTTTTTGATGATCTGCTTTCTCAGGATACCAGCCATGTTGGTGTACTCCCCATTCAATGGGATCAGTTTTTACAATGGGAGGAGAATCCCTTTTATGGGAATGTTGAAACTGAAAAAGACACTATCTGTAAAGAAGATAAAGATTTTTCCAGACAAATACAGTCTTTAGAAGGAATTGAACTTCGGGAGTACTTAATTGATTTTGTTCAGTCTCAAATCAGTAAAGTGTTATATTTAAAAGAGGGGCAGTCAATCGATATCCATGATGGATTTTTTGACATTGGCATGGATTCGCTTACAGCAGCAGAACTGAAAAATATCATGCAAATGAAACTGGGCTGTACAGTTCCATCAACAGTATTATTCAGATACCCCACAATTGATAAGCTCGTGGATTACATCTATGAATTATTTCATTTAAATAAGGATGCAACAGTAAAAAAAGATGAGACCGATACTTCTGAAAACATATTGGATGATGTTCAGGGCCTGTCTGATGACGATCTGGAAGCATTAATTGACGAAGAGTTTGAATCATTAACAATGGATGAGGATGAATGAAGAAAACATTAGACACGTTGACACCCATGCAAAAATCAGCTTACGCGCTGAAAAAACTTCGGGCCAAACTGGATAAGCTGGAAAAAAGGCAGTCTGAGCCTGTTGCCATTATTGGCATGAGCTGCCGGTTCCCTGGCGCATTAAATTGTAATGAATACTGGGAGTTACTAACAACCCAAAAGAATGCGGTTACAGAAATCCCCGAAGAGCGATGGCCCATTAATGATTTTTATGATCCAGATCCCACAGCCCCTGGAAAAATGAATACCCGATGCGGTGGTTTTCTTTCAAATATTGATATGTTTGATGCTGATTTTTTTAATATCTCCTTACGTGAAGCCCAAAAAATGGATCCCCAGCAGCGTATGCTATTGGAAGTTACATGGGAAGCACTGGAAAATGCCGGTCAGGCACCAGGAAAATTGATTGAAAGTCAAACCGGTGTTTATATTGGATTTAATCAAATTGATTATGGGTTAATGCTGCTCAAAAGAGATTACAAACATCTGGATCATTATACGACCACCGGTAATGGCTATTGTTTTGGTGCGGGCAGAATTGCCTATACATTTGGATTTTCCGGCCCGGTCATGGCAATTGATACGGCCTGTTCATCATCAATGGTTGCTTTACATCAGGCTTGTAATGGCCTGAAAGCAAATGACTGTAATATTGCCCTTGTGGGGGGGGTCCAATTAAATATACTTCCCAATTTTCATATTCTGTTATCTCAAACACACACACTTTCACCATCAGGCGCGTGTAAAACCTTTGATGCTGATGCAGATGGGCTTGTTCTGGGGGAGGGTTGCGGTGTTGTTGTACTGAAACGCTTATCTGATGCCTTATCCAATAATGATCATGTTCTGGCTTTAATTACAGGCACCGGAATCAATCATGGCGGACCGGCAAGCGGCATTACTGTGCCCAATGAAATTGCCCAGGAGAAAGTGATCAAACAGGCCCTGAAAAATGCCAGGCGGAAGCCCTCAGATATTCAATTTATTGAAACCCATGGCACCGGCACAGCAATTGGCGATCCCATTGAATTTAATGCCATTGATGCGGTTTTTGGAAATCGACCATCTGAAGATCCTTTAATTTTGGGATCAGTAAAAACCAATATTGGCCATCTGGATGCTGCTTCCGGCGTTGCCGGCCTGATCAAGACTGTTTTATCCATTCAGCATAATGAAATTCCGCCCAATTTACATTTTAAGACACCATCACCCAAAATTGACTGGTCAAAGGGGAATATCAAGGTTGCATCTGAAAATATTCAATGGTCTCGTGGTGAAAAGAAACGTATTGCTGGTGTCAGTTCTTTTGGTATCAGCGGAACCAATACACATGTTATTATTGAAGAGCCACAGGAATCAATTGAAACAGCAGAAGCATTGAATCGACCTGTGCATCTATTTACACTTTCTGCAAAGAATGAAAACGCACTGCATGATCTGGCAGTATCCTACTGCGATTATTTAAAAATAAATCCACAAGAACAAATTGAAAATATTTGCTATACAGCCAATACAGGAAGAGATCATTTTAAATATCGCATATCTGCCATTGTCAATTCCAACACGCAATTACAAGAAAAACTGAATGCTTACATAAATGGTATTAATACAAAAAACTTATTGTTAGGAGAGCAGTCCACAAGATTGTTGAAAATTACCTTTTATTTTCCAGAAGAATCAGATCAGTTGATTGTCAGGGGAAAGCAATTATACGATTCACAGCCGATATTCAAAAAAGGGATGGATCGTTGTCATAAAATCCTTCAAGAGACATATCAAATTTCTTTAAATTCAATTATTCACCAAGATAATGACCCGCTTCCTGAGAATCATATTCGCCTGGCTTCCTTTTCAATTGAGCTGGCTCTGTCTGAGATGTGGCAATCTCTGGGAATTAAAGCATCACATGTAATGGGGCATGGCGTGGGTGACATTGCCGCAGCATGTGCTGCTGGAAAATATACACTTGAACAGGCTTTTGAATTGATTATCCATGACAGCTTGCCTGATACATCCGCTAAACCGCAAATAAAAATTATTTCGAGCAGAAAGTCAGATATTCAAAACATTTGTTCACAACACAGCCAATATTTAATTGAACTGGGTTTAAAATCAACTGCTGCCAACAATCAAGCCAATGACTTCAAATACATGTCGATGTTTGAAGAAAATCAGGATGACTGGCAAACACTTCTCACCAATTTATCTTTTTTCTATATTGAAGGGGCGGATATTTATTGGGAAAACCTTGATCAAGGTTTTGTGCGAAAAAGAATCCATTTGCCTTCTTATAGATTTCAAAGAAAAAGGTATTGGGTGAGCAGTGCTGTTATGGAAGAAAAATCAGTCAATACCAATGACACTTCGGTCGTTGCACAAAAAGAAACCCTATTATCACATCCCACGCAATCAGCCCGACTAACCGCTCAACCTGTTGGCAGCGTTTTACAGGATGGTCAATCAAGTACTTCATTGTCTCGAATCATGGCAAATCAATTAAAGATGGCATCAGATTCTGTTTCAAAAGTTGTTTCTCAGCAATTAAGTTTTTTGAGTCAGGGTGGAACCCAACAAAAGCAATCAGTCAATAAACCCCTCAAACCGGAAGTGAAGCCTGAAAAGAAAGTAAAACTTCAAGATGAAAACACATCAGGAAAAGACATCCAGAACCGCACTGAAAAGAACAATACAGAACGTGAACATCGTAGAAAAACTGACCGGCCAATGGCTTTCTTGTTTCCCGGCGTAGGGGATCATTATATTAATATGTCTAAAAAATTATATGACACAATGCCAGTGTATCGTAAACAATTTGATCATTGTTGTGATATTTTAAAGCAGCACTTAGAGCAAGATCTACGAGACATCATTTTTGTGAAACAGGAAGCTGATAATGACCAGGATTCAAAAGGCGGCTTAGATTTAAGAAGAATGTTACAGCGCGGCCCGGTGGATGAAAACACGCAAAAACTGAACCTGCCGATATTCAGTCATACAGGTGTTTTTGTGGTGAATTATTCTCTGGCAAAACTATGGATCAGCTGGGGCATTCACCCGCAGGCGACAATCGGGTACAGCATTGGGGAGTATGTATCTGCCTGTCTGTCCGAGGTGATTTCATTGGAAGATGTCTTACCATTCATTGCAAAACGTGCCAAAATGATTCAGGATTTGCCTGAAGGTGCCATGCTGGCGGTGCCGCTGTCTGAAAAAGAAATCCTTCAATATTTAGATGAATCCCATTCCATTGCAATTCTCAGCACAGATTCACAATGTGTGATTGCAGGCACACCAGAAGCAATTGATAATCTTGAGAAGACGTTGACAGGAAAGGATATCTTGTACAGACGCCTTCAAAATACCCATGCGGTTCATTCCAAATTAATGGAGCCATTACGTTCGCCCATTACAGAAATGATGCAAAATATTCAACTGAATCCACCAAAAGTTCCATATTTATCAAACGTGACAGGCACCTGGATCAATGATGCTCAGGCAACTGATCCCCATTACTGGGCCCAGCATACCTGTCAAACCGCACGCTTTATTGATGGCATTGGTGAGTTACTTCAATCTCCCGGGCGGATCATGTTGGAAGTTGGCCCTGGCCAGAGCCTGGGAAGCTTTGTTTATCAGCATTCTGGTTATAAGGATAATCAGGATTGTATTGTACTACCCACACTAAAAACCATGTATGACAGGCAGGCGGATGATGTTTTTTTACTCAATACTTTAGGTAAATTATGGTTGTCAGGAGGAATTAATTTTTTAAGATAATTATCTTTATTAAAAACATTAAAAAAGGAGGAAAGAAAATGATTCTCAATCAATTCACAAAACAATTACTAATTATGATGGTCATCAGCGTCTTTGTATCGAGCTATTCATGGGCAAGCGATGCGCAAATAGCCGACCCGGATTTTGTGCCGACAGTAACAAATCCAACATTTGAGGCGGGTCAGGGACCGGTTGTGGCAATTGATGAAGCACACAACAATTT